>MDTA01227106.1_pt1 | contig 18000 bp, 13 predicted proteins | sample 811151 | NCBI WGS metagenome assembly MDTA01 (sample SAMN05326648, study PRJNA326480) | marine metagenome | isolation source: seawater | place: Indian Ocean: South | collected 2010
CTTCCCTTTATTAGTTTTCACCAGGTCTTTATTTACGAATTCAGTCGAATTAGTTTATTACCATTGTCATTTTAAAAACTGTATTTTTCGAACACTTTTTTGATTCGAAAAGATGATAGTTGCACATACTTAGTGAATTTAAAAATAAAAACTGTAATTAGGTCCGTTCCTCATGCACGAAACCAATAAATAATGGTCTCGAAAATACAATTAGAATAAAATAGAATAAGATTTTTTGATGGGTCTCGAAAAAGCGTAGGGGTAATCGACTTTAATTGCTTAATAAAACCTGTCTTTGGGGAGTAAACACGAACATTAAATTCAACAAATGCTGGGCTAGATTGATCTTGTTTATTTTTAATTATTAAGTTAGCTTTTTGACAGTTTTTGCAATTAACTAAAATCGTGCTGTAAGGTCATTTAATAGATACGGTAAGCGATATTTTAGGAGTGAAGTACATGACGAAAATGACTACGGAAGAAGCGTTTATTAAAGTTCTTCAAATGCATGGAATTGATAATGCTTTTGGCATTATTGGTTCGGCTATGATGCCTATTTCTGATTTATTTCCGGTGGCTGGTATTAAGTTTTGGGATTGTGCTCATGAAACCAATGCTGGCATGATAGCCGACGGGTTTACTCGCGCATCGGGAAAAATGTCGATGGCGATAGCACAAAATGGACCCGGGATTACCAACTTTGTTACTCCAATAAAGACTGCTTACTGGAATCACACGCCACTACTTCTGGTCACTCCGCAAGCGGCTAATAAGACAATTGGTCAGGGTGGCTTTCAAGAAATACAACAGATGAAGCTTTTCGAGGACATGGTGTGTTATCAAGAAGAAGTGAGAGATCCTACTCGAATGGGAGAGGTTTTAAACCGTGTTATAGAGAAGGCATGGCGGGGTTGTGCTCCTGCGCAGATAAACGTACCGCGAGATTTTTGGACTCAAGAAATCGATGTTGAATTGCCGCAAATAGTTAGATTGGAGAGACCTGCGGGTGGTAAAGCGGCTATTAGAACCGCAGCTAAAATTCTCTCAGAGGCGAAGTTCCCAGTTATTCTGAATGGGGCTGGAGTTGTAATTGGAGAGGCTATTTCTGAATCTGTAATTTTGGCAGAGAAACTGACTGCTCCTGTCTGCTGCGGGTATCAACATAATGATGCCTTTCCTGGTTCTCACCCCTTATCGGTCGGCCCTCTAGGATATAATGGCTCGAAGGCGGCGATGGAGCTTATCGCAAAAGCGGACGTTATTTTAGCTCTTGGTACAAGATTAAACCCTTTCTCTACATTGCCCGGTTATGGCATTGACTATTGGCCATCTAGCGCACGAGTTATTCAAGTTGATATAAATGCTGATAGAATTGGTCTTACTAAGAAAGTTACTGTAGGTATTCAAGGTGATGCTAAACAGGTGGCAGAGCAGTTGGTTGATCTTTTAACTGATACTGCTGGTGATCAAGGGAGAGCTGAACGTGCTGCTCTTATTGCGGAAACAAAATCCCGATGGTTGCAGCAGCTATCTTCAATGGACCATGAGGAGGATGATCCCGGCACAACTTGGAATGAGCGTGCACGTAAACGAGAACCAGACCGAATGAGTCCTCGGATGGCTTGGCGCGCTATCCAAGCAGGTTTACCGAAAGAAGCAATTATTTCCTCTGACATTGGAAATAATTGCGCAATAGGTAATGCTTATCCCACTTTTGAGGAAGGACGAAAATATTTAGCACCAGGTCTGTTTGGTCCTTGTGGGTATGGATTACCGTCAATAATTGGAGCAAAGATTGCCAAGCGTGATACGCCGGTAGTTGGTTTTGCAGGTGATGGCGCATTTGGTATTTCTATGAATGAGATGACTGCCTGTGGGCGAGGTGATTGGCCTGCAATAACGATGGTCATTTTCCGCAATTATCAATGGGGCGCTGAGAAACGGAATAGTACATTGTGGTTTGAGGATAATTTTGTCGGGACTGAATTAAACCTTGGTGTAGAATACGCTAAAATTGCAGACGGTTGTGGCTTAAAAGGTATAAAAGTTTGGGGAATGACAGAATTAACCGAAGCTTTGATTAAAGCTGTAAAAGAGCAGATGGAAAGCAATATTACGACCTTTATTGAAGTTATACTTAACCAAGAGTTAGGAGAACCTTTTAGGAGGGATGCTATGAAAAAACCAAAGACGATAGCTGGTATAAACTCGTCAGATATGAAAACCCAACAGATAGCTTAATGCTCCGATCACACAAAACTCATTTAGCGTTATATTAATTTTATATTTAGGTGTTTGAGGAGGAGCTATTGTTAAAAGTTTTTAAGGTGAAGGAACAAGGTGAATACTTTAGAGTCAATTGTCCAAAAAGCTAAAAAAACTCTCCGACGGATAGTTTTGTCTGAGGGGGAAGACCCGAGAGTTATCGAGGCAGCCATAAGAGCCAAGAAAACATCTCTAGCTGAGCCAATTTTGCTTGGACGGAGGGCAAAAATTCAGTACCAGATCGCTCAGCTAGGAGGTAATCCGGACAATTTTGAAATTGTCGATCCTTCTAAAGCGCTATGTATTAAGAAATATGCCGGTGAGTATGCGGTATTACGAAAAAACAGAGTTATTTCAACTCAAGAGGCGCAAACTAAAGTTATAGAACCTTTAAATTTTGCGGCCATGATGGTCAGGATGAAGGATGCCGATGGTACAATAGGCGGTGCCGTAGCCACCACCTCCGAAACTGTAAGCGCTGCTATGAAAATCATAGGTAGGTCAGACGGCATAAAGACAGTATCTAGCTTTTTCCTGATAATCTTAAACAAGCCTTATCACCCAAAAAACAAAGCTTTAATTTTCTCAGATTGTGGTTTAGTTATTGAGCCTACTGCAATGCAATTAGCTGAAATTGCAAAAGCATCTGTCTTATCCCATAATGATTTAATTGGAGGAGAGCCAAAAGTTGCAATGCTTTCATTTTCAACTCGAGGTAGTGCTAGACATAAAAGAGTTAGGTTGGTAATAGAGGCTACTTCATTATTAAAGACAATGCTTCCTAATGTTAAAATTGATGGTGAATTACAATTCGACGCAGCGTTCGTGCCTTCAATAAGTGCGAGGAAAGCAAATGACTCGCCGTTAGAGGGAGATGCAAATATAATGGTGTTTCCGAATCTTGATGCAGCTAATATAGGGTATAAAATAGCTGAACGGTTGGGCGGAGCGAGGGCGATTGGCCCAATTTTACAAGGCCTGGATAGGCCGGCTAATGATTTGTCTAGAGGATGTTCTGCTGACGATGTATTTGATCTTATGGCAGTAACAGCGGTTCAAGTTAGTAATTAGAAGTATGTTTGGAGAGTTTGAATGAAAGATAACTTATTGGAAACTAAGAGTAATCATAAAGCTGAGCTATCGGGCTTTCAGTGGGAAGACCCTCTTTTGTTTGAAAATTCTATTAACCCAAACGAGCGGATGCTGAGGGATGCTGCTCGAGCATTTTCATTAGAAAGGCTTAAGCCTAGAATAGTTGAAGATTATGATAAGGAACATTTTGATACCAGTATTTTTAGAGAAATGGGGGAAATGGGCCTTTTGGGTGTGACAATACCGGAGGAATATGGTGGATTAGATGCGAGTTATGTTTCATATGGACTAATTTCCAAGGAAATTGAAAGTATAGACTCAGGGTACAGGTCCATGGTTTCCGTACAGTCATCGCTAGTTATGCACCCTATTTTCCATTATGGAAATGAGGTGCAGAGGAAAAAATATTTACCAAGTCTTGCTTCAGGAGAAAAAATAGGTTGTTTTGGTCTGACGGAACCGGAGGCCGGTTCTGACCCTGGGTCAATGACTACTAGAGCAAAAAAGATTGATGGCGGTTATCTAATTTCTGGTTCAAAAATGTGGATCTCTAATTCTCCTGTTGCAGATATCTTTATCATTTGGGCAAAATCAGAATTTCACGATAATAAAATAAAGGGTTTCATAATTGAAAAAGGTTTAAAAGGGCTCAGCAACCCCAAAATAAATGGTAAATTAAGTTTACGAGCATCTATAACTGGTGAAATTATAATGAATAATGTTGAAGTAAGTGATGAAGCTCTGTTGGAGAACACAGAGGGGCTCAAGGGGCCGTTTGGGTGCTTGAACAGAGCACGTTATGGAATTTTGTGGGGTGTTCTTGGCGCTGCAGAATTTTGTTGGCATGCGGCTAGAGATTATGGTTTGACCCGAAAACAATTTGGTCGTCCATTAGCTCAAACACAATTGTTTCAAAAAAAGCTTTCTGATATGCAGACGGAGATTACGTTAGGGTTGCATTCAGCACTGCAGCTAGGGCGGTTAATGGATAAAGGAAAGGCATCTCCCGAAGCCATAAGTATGCTTAAACGTAATAATTGTGGCAAAGCACTTGAGATTGCGAGGATGGCCAGGGATATGCACGGTGGAAACGGAATATCGTCAAGTTTTCAGGTCATGCGCCATTCTCAAAACCTTGAAACGGTCAACACCTATGAGGGTACCCACGATATTCATGCCTTAATTTTGGGACGAGCTCAAACAGGTTTACAGGCATTTTTTTAATTCAGCAAAACGGTATTGAAAATTATTTACTTTTTTAATTTCTTTATTGATAATTGCGAACAAACAAACTTGATAATCATTTAGCGAGGAAACATTATATGTCTGAAATTCCTACATCTGCTCGAGTTGTAATTATTGGAGGTGGTGCGGTTGGGGTTTCATGCCTCTATCATCTGGCTAAATCCGGTTGGAATGACTCTATTTTATTAGAAAAAAATGAATTAACAGCTGGTAGTACTTGGCATGCCGCAGGAAATGTACCAACTTTTTCCGCCTCATGGGCAATAATGAACATGCAAAGGTATTCTACTGAATTATATCGTAACCTAAGTAATGAAGTTGATTACCCCATGAATTACCACGTAACTGGATCTTTGCGGCTTGCGCACAGCAGTGATCGCATGAGAGAATTTGAGCGTGCAAAGGGCATGGGCCTTTATCAAGGTATGGATTTAGAAGTGGTAAGTACAGATGAATTGAAGAATAAATATCCGTTCCTGGAAACCCATGATTTAGCTGGCGGGTTACTAGACCCTAACGATGGTGACATTGATCCAGCGCAGTTAACACAGGCATTGGCGAAAGGGGCACGTGATTTAGGAGCTAAAATATTAAGATTTTGTCCTGCCATCGGCATAGCAAGAAAAAATAGTGAATGGATTATCAAGACTAGTAAGGGAGACATAGCAGCTGAATATGTAGTAAACGCCGGAGGTTATTATGCTCAAAATATAGGGGAATGGTTTAAACCGTTCGGCGGCAGAACAGTTCCGATGATGGTTATGAGCCACCAATATTTGTTGACGGAGGAGATTAGTGAGTTGAGGGAGTGGACAAAGGAGACTGGACACAAATTGCCATTGTTACGAGACGTCGATAGCAGCTATTACCTGCGACAGGAAAAAAATGGTTTAAATTTAGGACCTTATGAGAGAAATTGTAAGGCCCATTGGGATAAGCCCGATGATCCCATGCCAGAGGATTTCAGTTTTCAATTGTACCCAGATGATTTGGAGCGTTTGGAATGGTACATTGAGGACGCTATGTCCAGGGTTCCTATTCTTGGTAAGGCAGGTATATCTAAAGTTATTAATGGACCGATTCCTTATACACCAGATGGCAATCCCTTAATTGGGCCGATGCCAGGTGTAACTAACGCATTTGAGGCTTGCGTTTTTACCTTTGGGATTGCTCAGGGGGGTGGGGCTGGAAAAGTACTCGCTGAATGGGTTGTTGAGGGTTCAACAGAGTGGGACATGTGGTCATGCGATCCGCGAAGATTTACGGATTACTGTGATCATGCTCACTGCGTAGATAAAGGACTAGAAGTTTACGGGCATGAATATGCGATGCATTTTCCTTTTCATAGTTGGCCTGCAGGCCGCAACAAAAAACTATCGCCAAATCATGAAAAAATTTTAGATTTGGGAGGTCAAATGGGTGCATATAATGGTTGGGAACGAGCAAATTGGTTTGCCAAGTCTGGTGATGATTTGAGTGAACTCAGTACTCAAACCTGGTCACGTTTTGGTCCTTGGGAAACGAGGGTTCGGGAAGAATGTGAAGCAGTTAGGGACTCAGTTGGAGTTCTTGATTTGCCTGGATTCTCCCGGTTTAAATTGTCCGGGATTGGTTGTTCGAGTTGGTTAGATGCCTTGATTGTAGGTTCTTTACCAAAGATTGGAAAAATGAATTTAGCATATTTTGCGGACCACCGAGGTAGAGTGCTAACGGAAATGTCTTTGATGAGATATGCTCAAGATGAATATATATTAATTACGGCAGCTTCGGCTCAATGGCATGATTATGAATTTCTTAAAGGCAATTTACCAGATAAGGCAGAGTTTTGCCTTGTCGATGTGTCCAATGAATTTTCGACATTAATTGTATCGGGTCCTAAATCACGCACACTCTTAAAAAAACTGACTACTGCTGATTTAGAGAAACCTTGGTTAAGTCTACAAAAATCTATAATTGATACACTTGACGTCAGCTTAGCCCGAGTTAGTTTCGCTGGTGAACTTGGTTGGGAAATCCATGCTGAAAATGAAAATATTAAATTAATTTATCAAAAAATTTTAGAACTTGGAGCAAAACCTTTTGGTATGTTTGCTTTGAATTCTTTAAGGATTGAGAAGGGATACAAGACATGGAAGGGCGATCTATCTACCGACTATTCAATACTTGAGTCTGGGCTAGATAGGTTTCTTAGACTAGATAAACCGCACGATTTTCCGGGGAAAGCAGCCATCTTGGTTGAAAAACAGCGTGGGATAAAAAAGAAGGCCGTGACACTTTCACTTGATTTAGAAGAATTCGATGCACCATATATGTCTACGCTATGGAAAAATAATCAAATTGTAGGTGAAGTGACCTCAGGAGCTTGGGGATACCGCGTGAACAAATCAATTGCCTTAGCCATGGTTAGGTCGGAATTTTCAAATTCTGGCCAGCAATTAGAAGTTGATATTTTTGGCAAAAGAGTATCGGCGGTAGTTAATGACGTGCCCGCACTTTGGGATCCTAAAAATGAGCGAATAACTGCATGAAACTTCCAGAGCATGCACAGGCAATAATAATTGGTGGTGGAGTATCAGGTTGTTCAGTCGCTTATCACCTAAGTGCGCTTGGCTGGAAAGATATTGTAATTCTTGAGAGAAAAAAACTTACATCCGGTACAACCTGGCATGCGGCAGGATTAATTGGGCAATTGAGACATAATCTTAATATGACGCGCTTGGCCAAATATTCGACAAATCTCTATACGAGCCTTGAACAGGAAACTGGCATTTCAACCGGTATGAAGCAAAATGGCTCATTGACGGTCGCTTTGACATCTGATCGAAAAGACGAAATATTTCGTCAGGCATCTTTGGCAAGGGCATTCGAAGTTGAGGCTTACGAAGTATCTGTGGATGAGATATCTAAGAAATATCCGCATTTAAATACAGATGGTATAATGGCAGGAGTTTTTTTGCCAAAAGATGGTCAAGCAGATCCAGCAAATATTGCGCTAGCACTCGCTAAAGGTGCTCGACAGAGAGGAGTCCAAATTTTTGAGGATATTAAGGTTACAAAGGTAAATTCGAAAGCTGGAAGGGTTTCTGGTGTATCTATCCGTGGGAATAATGAAAACTTTGGAGATATAAAGTCAGATATCGTAATTAATTGTGCGGGTATGTGGTCAAGAGAACTAGCTGCAGCAAATGGAGTTAACATTCCTCTTCATGCATGCGAGCATTTTTACATTGTAACTGAGCCAGTAGATGGACTGGGCCAACTTCCTGTTTTAAGGGTGCCGGATGAATGTGCGTATTACAAAGAAGATGCAGGTAAAATGCTTTTAGGTGCTTTTGAACCTAAGGCTAAGCCCTGGGGTATGGATGGTATTTCGGAGGAATTTTGTTTCGATCAATTACCAGAGGACATAGACCATTTTGAACCTATACTCCAGATGGGGGTTAAGCGATTGCCCCTTCTACGGAAGGCGGGCATTCATACATTTTTTAATGGTCCAGAAAGCTTTACCCCTGACGATCGTTATTACTTAGGCGAAGCGCCAGAGCTAAAAGGGTATTGGGTTGCGGGCGGATATAATTCAATTGGCATTGTTTCCTCTGGTGGCGCAGGAATGGCGCTAGCGCAATGGATAAATGATGGTTACCCCCCATTTGATCTTTGGGATGTTGATATCCGCAGGGTACAGCCATTTCAAAAAAATAGAAAGTATCTTAGAGAGAGGGTAACAGAAAGTTTGGGACTCTTGTATGCTGACCATTATCCATACCGTCAAATGACTACTAGCCGAGACATAAGACGATCACCACTTCACAGTAAGCTAAAATCTCAAAGGGCTGTTTTTGGGGAGGTTGCTGGCTATGAAAGAGCTAATTGGTTTGCGTTTGCCGGGCAAAAACCAGAATATAAATATAATTGGAATAGACAAAACTGGTTTGAAAACCATAGGTCCGAACATTTGGCAGTTAGGCAACAAGCAGGTCTATTCGATATGTCATCTTTCGGTAAAATTAGAGTGGAGGGATCTGACGCTTTGGCTTTTTTGCAGATGCTATGTGCTGGACAGATTGAAGTTCCTATTGGTCGAATAGTGTATACACAAATGTTGAATGAAAAAGGTGGGATAGAGTCAGACCTTACAATTACGCGACTTTCTGAGAGCTCGTTCCTTTTGGTGGTTCCCTGCGCAACTTTACAAAGAGATATGGCTTGGTTGAAAAAACACCAGGGAGCGTATTCAATTACGATAATAGATTTTAGTGCTGCTGAAAGTGTTCTATGCGTAATGGGACCAAACTCTCGAAAAATTCTGGAAGCTTGCTCTCCGAATGATTTTTCAAATGCTTTTCACCCGTTTGGATATTGGAAAAATATTGAGATTGGCATGGGTGTGGCTAGAGCACATCGGGTCAGTTATGTTGGAGAGCTTGGATGGGAGATATATGTAAGTTCAGATCAGGCTGAACACGTTTTTGAGGCAATCCAAACTGCGGGAGAGAATTATAAGCTTAGACTGTGCGGGATGCATGCGTTAGACAGCTGCAGAATTGAGAAAGCTTATAGGCATTTTGGACATGACATAACGGATGAAGACCATGTGCTAGAAGCAGGTTTAGGATTCGCAGTTAACATTGACAAAGGTAGATTTATAGGTCGTGAGGCGGTTTTGGAAAAACAGAAGGTTGGGCTGAGTAAAAGATTGCTTCAGTTTTGTTTAATAGATCCTAGACCGATGATGTTTCATAACGAACCAATAATTAGAGATGGAATTGTTGTTGGATACATAACATCCGCTAATTACGGCCACTTTCTTGGAGGGGCGGTAGGTCTTGGATATGTACCGTGCACTGGCGAGGAAGTAGAAGATGTTGTAAGGTCCTCTTATGAAATAGAAATTGGGGGCGAGCGGTTTGAAGCTAAAGCGAGTGCTCGGCCAATGTACGATCCAGGATCGGTAAGAATTAGGATATAAAGAATATTTATGAGCGACGAAAAACGAAAAATATCAGAGGGTCAACGTGCTATTCGTGCAGGTGGACGAAATGCCCGAAGGGCACTTAGAGCAGCTCCCTTAGATGCCTCAATGAGACCAATTAAACCGGGAATGAGTGGTGGAAATTTCAAACCGCTTGACAATGATGGCGTAAAAAGAATACATGAAGCGGCTCTAGAGACACTAGCTACTATTGGTTTGGCAGACGCACCAGAGAGTGGACAAAAAACCTTAATGGATGCAGGTGCGATACTAGGCGATGATGGGAGAATTAGATTTCCGAAATCATTGGTAGAGGATATGCTCGACATAGCAAATAAAGACTTAACCCTCTATGGACGAGACCCAGCTTATGATTTACAGCTGTCAGGAACAAAAGTATACTACGGTACTGCAGGCGCTGCTGTTCACGTTGTTGACGTAGAAAGACGAGAGTATCGGGATAGTACCGTAAAAGATTTGTATAATGCAGCACATTTAGTAGATCAGTTGGACAATATTCATTTTTTACAACGGCCTATGGTTTGTAGAGATATTTCAGATAATTTTAGTATGGATCTAAATACGATATATGCTTGTTGTTCGGGGACAAGAAAGCATGTTGGAGTATCATTTACGGAGGAGTCATTCGTTAACCCTATAATGGAGATGGTGCATATAATGGCTGGGGGAGAAAGCAAGTGGCGTACTAGACCTTTCATATCAAATTCAAATTGCTTTGTAGTGCCTCCCATGAAGTTTGCCACCGAGAGTTGTTTGGTTATGGAGGCGTGCATTCGAAACGGAATGCCTGTTTTATTACTCTCCGCTGGTCAGGCAGGTGCAACAGCACCAGCATCAATTGCGGGTGCAATTGTTCAAGCAGTCGCTGAGTGCTTAGCTGGTTTAGTTTATGTTAATGCTCTCAGTCCTGGCTACCCAGCTATATTTGGAACTTGGCCGTTTGTTTCGGATCTGAGAACTGGGGCTATGTCTGGTGGTTCTGGGGAACAGGCGCTTCTCACCGCAGGTTGTGCACAAATGCATAGGTTTTATGGGTTACCAGGTGGCTCAGCAGCTGGGATCGCTGACTCAAAACTTCCCGATATGCAGGCTGGTTGGGAGCAGGCGACATCCAATGTTTTGGCCGGCCTTTCGGGTCTTAACATGGTATATGAAGCTGCAGGTATGCATGCCTCGTTGCTTGGCTTTTCACTTGAGAGTTTAATTCTTGGAAATGATATGCTTGGCCAGGTGCAAAGGTGTGTTAGAGGAATTGAGGTAACTGAGGATAGTGTAAGTATGGAAGCAATGCGATCGGTATGTTTGGACGGTCCAGGCCATTATTTGGGACATAACCAAACCCTCTCACTAATGCAAACAGAGTATATTTATCCTACCTTGGCTGATAGAACCAGTCCAAAAGAATGGGCTGAAAGAGATCGTCCTGATCTTATTTCGAAAGCCGTAGCTCTGAAAAAAGAATTATTATTAAGCCCGTCAAAATCAAACTTTCCAAGGGAAATTGATGAAAGAATTCGAAAAAAATTCAAAATATACCTAAATTAAAGACAATAGAGGGTTATTCTCGTAATTTATAGCCTGTTTTGAAAATTAAGAATATCGCTCCTACGCAGAGTGACATAAAGGTTGCTATGGAGAAAATAGAAACAAATAAAGAGACGTCTGCTGATCCGAAGAAGCTCCATCTGAAACCACTTATCAAATATAATACCGGGTTAAGTTGAGAAATAAGCTGCCATATTTCTGGTAGCATGGAGATACTGTAAAAAGTGCCACCTAAAAACACAAGCGGGGTAACAACAATTAATGGTATTAAGTTGAGCTTTTCCCAGTTACTGGCCCAAATTCCAATTATGAATCCAAATAAAGAAAATGCAACTGAGGTCATGAGCAAAAATGCAAGCATGTAGAGTGGATGAAGGATACTGAATGAGACAAATAGCTTGGCTGTAACCAAAATAATTAGCCCAATGAAAATTGATTTGGTTGCTGCCGCCCCCACGTAACCGGTAACGATTTCTAGAGGAGAAATTGGTGCCGACAATATTTCATAAATCGTACCGTTATATTTGGGCATAAAGATTCCGAAGCTGGCATTCGATAGGCTTTGAGTTATTACCGATAGCATGATCAGCCCAGGAACAATAAAGCCGCCATAACTAATACCATCAATTGTCTCTATTTTGGTCCCAATTGCAGTACCAAAAACTATGAAATACAAGGATGTTGATATAACAGGCGCAAGAAAACTTTGAAATAAGGTACGAAAAGCCCGTGCCATTTCAAATCTATAAATTGACCATATCCCATAGTAGTTCATTATGCGTCGTCTTTTATTAGGGAAAGGAATACTTCCTCAAGTGAGCTTTGATGGGTCATAAGGTCCTTTATAATGATTCCGTTATTCGACAAAGAGGATAATACCCGAATTATTCCAGTACGGTTAGCATTTTTATCATATGTATAAAGGATTGATTTTCCATCATCTGAGAGTTCAAGATTGTATTTAGCGAGCGTTTGAGGAATTGTTTTAATCTTTTCTTTCACAAAAACCCTAAGTTGCCGTATTCCCATTTTTTTTATCAACGTTTTTTTATCTTCTACTAGTAATAGTTTTCCTTTATTTATTATACCAATTCTATCGGCAATTTCCTCGGCTTCTTCAATGTAATGGGTAGTCAAAATTATTGTAGCTCCACTTTGTCTTAACTCTTGAACCAGTTGCCACATATTTTTTCGTAAAGAAACATCAACTCCAGCAGTTGGTTCATCTAAAAATATTAACTCAGGTTGGTGAGCTAGGGCTTTGGCAATCAGAGCCCTTCTTTTCATCCCACCAGATAAACGAAATATTGGCTCGTCTTTTTTATCCATCAGTGATAGTGAGCAAAGTAACCACTCTAAATACTCCTTGTCAGGGGCTTTCCCAAAGAGTCCCCTACTAAAGTTTAATGAGTCCCAAACTGACTCAAAAATATCTAACATTAATTCCTGTGGAACGAGGCCAATCAATTTACGAGTTTTTCGCCAATGCATTATAGTATCAAAACCGTGGACAGTTATTTTTCCCGAACTTTGCCGAATAATACCACAAACGGAAGAAATTAGGCTTGTTTTGCCTGCGCCATTAGGTCCAAGTAATGCAAAAATTTCTCCTTTATTTACTTGAAGGGATATTTTATTTAGTGCTACCTGCCCATTTTTATAGGTCTTACCCACGGAATTTATCGTTAAAATTGGTTCCATTATATTGGCATTGGGTGATGACGATTTACGTCGTTGATTTCTGAGAGCACCTCGGCCGATAGAGTTAGATTCAATCCATTAAGTATATGAGATAATTGTGATTTGCTAGTTGCTCCAAAAATCACTGACGCCATGAATGGTCGAGAAGTACAAAATGCGAGGGCCAAATGAACAGGGTCTATGTTATGTTTCTCAGCGATGTTTAAATACGCATTAACAGCGTTAAAGGTATTCGGCCCTATTCTTCCAGACAAACCGGGTGTCACCTCAGATGTAACTTCAAGTCGTGATCCTTTAGGGATTTTTTTATCTTGGTATTTTCCTGTAAGTAAGCCTGCACCAAGGGGAGAAAATGCAAGGAGACCAATATTTTCATGATGACATAACTCGGACAAGTCCGTATCAAATAGTCTGCAAAGTAAACTATACTCATTCTGAATAGAAACAATTTTGCTATACCCCATTCTTCTAGCTATCTCTATAAATTTCATGGTTCCCCAAGCACTTTCATTTGAAAGGCCGATGGTTCTAATTTTCCCCTCTTTCACTAATTTGGATAATATTTCTAGAACCTCAGAAACGTGATTTTCCATTTCAACTGATGATTGCTCACTAGGATCAAAATTCCAATATTTTCTAAAATGATATGAACCTCTATTTGGCCAATGAAGTTGATAGAGATCAATATAATCTGTTCGTAAGCGTAGTAAACTTTCTTCAACAGATTTGACGATTTGATTAGAACTTATGGCTTCGCCCATTCTAACAGTTTTACTTCCCGACCCTGTGATTTTTGTTGCGATCACAATATCGTTCCGCCTTTTACGTTTTTTAATCCATTTACCAATAATTTTTTCAGTTCGGCCCGCAGTTTCTCTTCTCATTGGGTTCGTAGGGTACATCTCTGCTGTATCTACAAAATTGATACCGTTATCTATCGAAGCATCTAATTGCCAGTGCCCAGTTTCTTCGGAAGATGCCTCTCCCCATGTCATAGAACCAAGGCATAATTCGCTAACTTTAATATTAGACTCACCCAATTTATTGTACTTCACTACTTTTTTCTCCAAAAACTATTTTTCTTAATTTTATTCTTTATTTCGGATGTGTGCTGTCCGAGAGCTGGCGCTGGGTGATCATATTTTAGCTTGAGGGAGTTATATAGTATAGGTGTTCTAATGACCTCTACTCCCTCAATCTTTCTTATCATTTTTCTATAGTGGGCTTGTGGATCCGTCAACGCCTCTTTAACTGTGTTTATTGTTCCACAAGGGACACCTACCCACCCCAACTTTTCAATGATAGATTTTTTTGATTTTGAGATTAGTTTTTTTTCCATTAATGGAATTAATTTTTCTCGGTTTAATAATCTGGCTTGATTTGTAGAAAACGCTTTGCTTTCGTGTAATTTCCAACCCATGGCTTTGCAAAGTTTTGCAAATTGCCTATCATTTCCGCAAGCAATGATAATTGAGCCATCGGCCGTTTCAAATTTTTGATAGGGCACGATCACAGGATGAGTATTCCCCATTCTTTTAGGTATCTTGCCTGTTTCTAGAAATGTTGAAGCCTGATTTGCCAGAACAGCTAGTTGACTGTCAAATAGCGACATATCGATATGGGTACCTTTATTACTTTTCCTACGATTGATTAAAGCCGATTGGATCGCAACTACTGAATAAAGCCCGGTGAAAATATCGGCATATGCTACTCCGGGCTTTTGTGGTTCTCCATCCAAATCACCAGTAAGGTCCATAATTCCCCCCATAGCTTGAATAATAAAATCGTAGCCAGGTCGAAAAGAATATGGACCAGACTGTCCAAAACCAGTAATTGAACAATAAATAATTTTTGGGTTTCTTCTTTTGATATTGGCGTAATCTAGTTTAAATTTTTTCAGGCTTCCTACCTTGAAATTTTCAATAATTATATCGGCTTTATTAGACATGGTTTGGACAAATTCCAAGTCACTGGAATTTGTTAGATCGGCAACAAACGATTGTTTTCCCCTATTTGTACTTTTGAAGTAGGCCGTCAACTTGGTATCACTAGTTTGATCTCCCCAGTAGCGAGTTTCATCCCCTGAGGGAGCCTCGACTTTTACTACTTGGGCACCTAAATCTGCTAAAAGTTGTCCCGCCCAAGGTCCAGCTAGAACTCGAGCAAGTTCGAGCACTTTAATTCCATGTAATGGGTATTTCTCACTCAAACCAGTACCATTGTTTAACATTTACATTCAACCATAGACGTTTTTTATTTATTACAATATACAGGCAATAGGAAGAGTATTCTTCTTAAATTATAATTAAACATATAAAAGAAAAATAACGAGTTTTTATGAAATTGATTAAAAAGTTTTTCAAAAGAGGTAAAATAATTCCGGTTGTTCGGCTTGATGGCGTAATAGGTTCTGCCGGTCAATTTGGAGGTGGAGGGTTAACAGACGCTAATTTGAAATCAGTTTTTGAAAAGGCATTTGATATACCAAAAATTAAGGCCTTGGCATTAATCATCAACTCTCCCGGAGGATCACCAACCCAGTCATCGCTAATCGCAGCACGCATTCAAAGGATGGCAAGAGAAAAAGATGTCAAAGTTTTTGCTTTTTGTGAAGACGTCGCTGCGTCAGGTGGGTATTGGTTGGCTTGTGCCGCAGATGAAATTTTCGCAGATGAAAATTCAATAATTGGATCAATTGGAGTAATCTCTGCTGGCTTTGGTTTTCATGAACTTATCAACCGGCAAGGTATTGAAAGGAGAGTGTATACTGCGGGTGAAGACAAGAGTATTTTAGATCCCTTTCGACCAGAGAAGCCAAGTGATATCGTAAAGTTAAAAAAGATTCAGGAATCTATACATAATAATTTTATCAAACATGTAGAAGGTCGACGGGGTGATAAAATTAATAAGGATCATGTATGCACTGGTGAGTTTTGGACTGCAACAAAATCATTAGAGTTGGGACTTATTGACGGAATTGGACATTTGGAACCAATATTAAAAGATAGGTACGGAGAAAAAGTAGAATTCAAATTAATTAGTAGACGAAAGCCATTTTTTGCTAGGTTGAGTAGGGCAATGATAAATAGTGTCGTGGGGTTGATTTTAAATAAATTATATTTCTCCCGTTATAATATGTAACAGACTAATGTGTCATACCATTATCATTTTCAAATTAGACTGATATCTGCTCACAATTGTGCTGGTTTAATTTGGGCTGAAATATCTTGCGGTTGAGGCGGCGAAACATTTGGCTAACAGGGAGTTTGAATACGAAATGAAAATATTTTGGGTAAAAATGCTAGCTAGGAACTCATGATAATTGATCTATTTATATTTTTGTGTGGTGTAGGGATCCTTTTTGTAAGTGGAGACTTTTTAGTAAGATCTTCAATAGGTTTTAGTATTAAAATGGGTGTTTCCCCTCTCATTATTGGTTTAACCATAGTAGCGTTTGGCACCTCAGCACCGGAGCTACTAGTTGTGGTTCAAGCAGTCTGGTCTGGTTTTGAGGGTTTAGCCCTGGGTAACATTGTTGGGTCTAACATAGCAAATGTCTTATTAGTATTGGGGTTTCCAGCTTTAATAATATCCATTGATTATACGGACCAAGGAATACGCAGAAATTACATTTTTATGTTGGTTGCAACGCTAATCTTTGTCTTATTTTTGTTAACCATCGGCCTTACGGCAATAATAGGTTTATTTTTGATCCTATTTCTATTTGTTTTTCTTGGGAGTGCTATTTTTTTCAAGAATTCCCATGATTATGGTTTAGAAAACAATATATTTGAGTCAGAAAAAATTAATTTAAGTGTATCACAATTGATATTTTTTTCTTTTGTAGGATTTTTTGGCTTGCCAATAGGTGCACATATGTTGATTAATAGTGCAACTAGATTTGCTGAGGAGATTGGTATATCCGAAGAGCTAGTAGGGCTTACGCTTGTCGCAATTGGCACCTCTTTACCAGAATTGGCGACGTCAATAATCGCAGCGTACCGCAAAGAAGTGAAGCTCATACTTGGAAATATTATCGGCTCAAACATGTTCAACATACTCGGTATAGGCGGCATAGCAGCTTTAATAACTCCACTTAATCTTGGGAATGAGCTTGATACGAAGTCCCTGGTTTTTCTCGTTATTTCAACGTTACTAATTTTACCGTTTATTTTTTGGAAGCCTTCAATTAATCGTCTAGTAGGTATCAGTTTTATTCTTTTATATTTTAGCTATATCATTATGTTAAAATAGGAGATGGATGAATTATGGATCAATCGGCTTTAATAACTGGAGCTGCGACCCGAATAGGTAGGGCGATAGCACTTAACCTCGCTGAGCAGGGCGTTAATGTAGCCGTCCACTACATGAATTCAAAAAAGGAAGCTGAGGAGGTAGTAGATTTAGCTCAATCGTACGGTGTTAAAGCTTGTGCCTTAAAAGCCAATTTATTAGATGATGTAGAATTACGAGAATTAATTCCAAACGCTGTTTCTGTCTTGAAAGGAACTTTGAATATTCTCGTAAATAATGCGTCAATTTTTGAATACGATAATATAAATACAATGTCTTTTGAGAGTTGGGAACGTCATATAGGTTCGAATTTAAAAGCACCATCATTTTTAATTCAAGATTTCGCGAAGCAGGTCGGTGAGGAAAGCATTGATGAGGAAGGGGAGAGTGTACCAGTTGCAAACATTGTAAATATAGTTGATCAACGAGTTAAGAAGAAAACACCTGAATTTTTTACCTATACACTAGCTAAACATGGGTTGTGGACTTTGACACAAACAGCAGCTCAAGCTTTAGCGCCAAGAATTAAGGTAAATGCGATTGGACCAGGTCCAACGTTAAAAGGTTATCGGCAATCAAAGGAGAATTTTACAAAACAAAGAAAGAATACCATTTTGGGGCGAGGCTCGTCTGCAAGTGAGATTGTTGAAGCATTAAATTTTATACTACGTACAGTCAGTATAACTGGTCAACTTATTTGTATTGATGGAGGACAGCACTTGGTTTGGAAGACTGCAGACATATTGGGCGTAGAGGCGTAATAGGAGCCAGTAATGATATAATCAAAGCTGAACATAAATTAAGTTTATGTACAAATTGTCCACTAGAGATTTTTTTTTTTTTTTTTTTTAAAAAAAAAAAAAAAA
>MDTA01054544.1_pt1 | contig 17995 bp, 17 predicted proteins | sample 811151 | NCBI WGS metagenome assembly MDTA01 (sample SAMN05326648, study PRJNA326480) | marine metagenome | isolation source: seawater | place: Indian Ocean: South | collected 2010
GAGCCATATACCGTCCATCAAACAAAAAGTAATAAAAGCCCCCAAATAGGCCGCTATATAAACCTTCATCTTTCTACCTCTCTGAACCTTATTTAAAAATTAGCTAATCCCTGATGCTTCACGAAGACTGGAAATCATAGAGACCCTCAGCATATACTCGCTAGCCTTCTGCTTATCTTCCATTAATTCCGCTAGAAATTCCCTGAATTTATCCTGAGCTTCGGGTGTCTTTGCTTCTAGGTTTTGCTTATTTTTTATACTTTGCTTGTTTACATACTCTAGCGCGATCGGTCTGCGCTGTTTTTCATAAAGGTCTAATACAGAGGCCTTCTCCGAATTATGCCAGAAATAGGTAATTTTTTCAGCTAAATTAAAAGCATCGTGGATACCTCCATTCATCCCCATACCACCCAATGGATTATTAATATGTGCGGCATCACCAATTAGAAAAATTCTCCCTTTCCGATATTCTTTCGCTACACGCTGATGAACGTTATACAAAGTTTTGTGTGCTATTTCGAAAATATCAGACGAAGCTTGCACCCATTGCATTCGATTTTCTATGCTTTCTGCACTAAAAATATCTTCTTGTGTTTCATCGCGTTGAACAGGAAACATAACTCTCCATAGTCCAGGAACCTTTAAAAGAAAAAACCATTGCACCGGATCAGCGTAATAGTTCACGAATGACAAGCCTTTTATATACTTTTTATAATCAAAAGCCGTTGAAACAACTAAAAACCTGTCTTCCCAGGTAAAACCTTCGAAACTTATACCAGATAACTGTCTAACCGCACTATTTGCACCGTCAGCGCCTACAAGCAAATTCCCTTTATATGACTGTTCACCGTTTGGTGTATCGGCAATTACTGCTACCTGGTCTCCAGTTTGCTCTACCCCTTTAATTCTATGGTTAAAGTAGACATCCTCTACGCCTTGTTTGGATAGCCAATCCAAAATATAAAGGTTTAGCTTAAATTGCTCGCATTGAACACGAAATGGGTGATTAGTTTCTGAAGAAATAAGATCAAAGTTGAATTCTGCCAAACACCCTTCTTCACGATCCCTATACTGGAAGGTAGGGGCTACCAGCCCTTCATCAATTAAAATTTTTGAAGCGCCGAATGGTTCTAAAAAATCTAATGTTGGGGGATGAAAAGTGGATGCACGCAGGTTTTTTGGCAAGCAAGCTTCAGCCTCAAATATGCAAACTGGTATGTTTGCTTTAGTCAAATAAGCAGCCAAGCATAGGCCGGCCGGCCCAGCACCCGCAATTAGAACTCGATCTACCATAATGACAAAGCTTAATTTTAGGAAACAACCAGTGTCAATATTCTTTCCGTATCCATTATCTGCATAGCATTTGATGGGAAATCAGATGCAGTAATTTATTGTACCAGATATTAACTGATTGAACCTAGCGCGCCATGATAATAAAACGCGAGATAAACTTTTGCTCGCAATAATTCTGTCACTTCAATCTCTCTACATTGTGAACTAGTAGCGCACGGTCAATAATAAATAAGTTTTCAAATAGGTGGCTATCACCTGCAAGCGAGTGTCTTGTAGCCACCTTCCGCTATTTCATCACAGTGTTCTCTAAAGGCAGGATGACCACCACTGTAACGCATAATCCGAGGCACCTTTTTCCCCTCCACATTATTATTGACACCAGTCATCCAGGACCCAATTTCATTCATCAACAGGTTTTCTCCTAAACCTAAAACATAGTCTGTCCAATCACGAACTCCCTCTGAGGTCGCTGCAACTTTAGTAAATTCGTTTTCGATAGCGTGCCGAACTACCCCTGTGATCCATTCAACACTATACTCTGCTGTGCGCGTGTAATTACCGAGACCAGAATGCGGCCCCATTGCCATAAACATATTGGGGAAACCTTGAACCAAAAAACCTAAGTATGTCTGAGGCCCATCTTTCCAAACTTTCTTGAGCTGCGTACCTTTCTCGCCTTCAATATCGATCCTTTCAAAAGTACCCGTAATCGCGTCGAAGCCTGTTGCATATATTATTATATCGAAGTGACGCTCCTGATCACTCGTCAAAATTCCATTCTCTGTAACACGCCCAATTGGCGTATCATTAATATCGACAAGCTCAACGTTATCTTGGTTATAAACTTCATAGTAATGAGTTTCCAAAGGAACACGCCGGGTTCCAAATCCATGGTTTTTTGGTATGAGTTTTTCTGCTGTTACTGGGTCCTTTACACGCTCCCTGATTTTACTTGCTATGAATTCACTCGCCAGCTCATTTGCATCTCGGTCCACCAGCATATCGTCAAAATTTCCTTGCCAAATACCAAAGCCTGGGCTTGCATACAATTTTTCCCAAAATTCCTGTCTGTCCTCTGGAGAAGTCTCCAAAGTTTTTCTGGGATCAGTTGAGTGTATATAGCACCCTGGAGTTTCTTTGCATCTTTCAAGAATTTCAGGATAACGTCGTCGTATATCTTGCATTTCTTCTTTGGAAATTTTTCCATTATTTAGAGGCGCACACCAATTAGGATTTCTCTGATATACAGACAACCGGCCCGCTTCCTTGGCTATTTCCTGTATAGCCTGTATCGCTGTTGCTCCTGTCCCTATAATTGCTACATTCTTACCGGTAAAATCAATTTTTTCTTTTGGCCAGTGATAAGTGTGAAAAGATTGGCCTTTAAACTGAGAAATACCCTCAATATTCGGCATAACCGGCGCCGACAGAATTCCTATCGCCGTTATCAAAAATCGCGCAGTAACTTTCTCCTGTGTGTCCAAAATAATATTCCAGGAACTTTCAACTTCCTGATATTTTGCAGCGGTGACGGTAGTATTGAATTGGATATCCTGCCTCAGATTAAATTTATCCGCTACATAATTAAGATAGCGTTCATTTTCTGGTTGTGAGGAAAAATGCTCTTGCCAATCCCATTCATCCATAAGTTCTTTAGAAAATGAATATCCATAAGTCCAACTTTCCGAATCAAACCTTGCTCCAGGATAGCGGTTCCAATACCAGGTACCACCAACACCACTTCCCGCCTCATAAGATCTTACTTTTAGTCCCAATTCCCGCATACAGTGTAACTGATAAAGGCCTGCAACACCTGCGCCGATAATAATAACATCATAGTCTAGCTCTTTATTGCTATTTTTATTGCAGTTAGACGCCTTATTGACGCTCATCCGCTAATCCTCCACGTTCAATAAAAGTCGACGGTTTTAGCCCTGTTTGTAGACGCAATTTTATAACTGCAAAAGGGTTGAAACACATTATTGTTTTATACCGTAGATTTTTTTAACCCTCAATAAAATTTGATTGATTTGAAAGAAAGTAGGCGACGACAATATCGCCTTGACACAACTCATATATTATTAAAATTTCGTGATTTGCACTCAAAACATAATTATGTTACAGACTGATACGAGCTAGATCGTAATTAAGTTATGTAATAACAATGGGAATACTTCGTATTGTTTCGACACTGCTGTTATTGTTTCTAGCGGTTTACTCCGTGTTAACCGCTTTGGGAGCTTTTGCCGGTATAACGATTTATTTTCCCTTTCATATCTCAAATGCAGATTCAATACCATACCATCGTTGGCAATCGGTACAAGTAGCTGTCTTATTAGCTTTTGCGTACTTTACACTACTTCATATATTTCGTGGGACGAAAGCATTATATCCCATAAAATTTCTGGAGATATTCATTAAGATTCTTACGGCTACAGGAATTGTTCTCTTCTACCGTACGGACATGATTGCTACCGACTATGGCATCATATTATTCTTTATCGGTTGCTCGGCTATCTTGCATATTTCGGCAAGACCAAGGTTAAGGAAATATTTTTCGAGAAGATAGCCGTTTCGTCCCCTCCCATTTTGCTGACTATAAATACTTTCACTCTAATTTAAATATCTGCACGCTGTCCAAGCCAAACCTCCTAGTTTATTTTATAGTATTAGCTAGACGCTCAACCGCCTCAACATAATCTTCCATAAATTCATAAACAATTGCTTTTACAGACTTCTCTTCATTCATCAAGCCAACTGCCTGTCCGACATAGTAGGTCGACAGTGCCACTGCGCCCGCATGGCCAACAGCAGCTTTTGTATCAATTTTGTCCATCGCGGGACGCGAAAGTACTCCTTGCAAAGGCATCTCCAAGGGCTGCAAAGCATTTGGAGATGCCCAAGCATCTGTCCAAGCAGACTGAAGTTGCCGTGTCGGTTTACCTGTTCTACTTCTAGAACGTATGGTTTTTCGAGAGTTTGCCTCTAACATTTTCTTTTTTACGGTTGGTATTGTCTCTGCTTCTGGCGAAGTTAACCAAACTGAGCCACACCAGACACCTGCCGCACCCATAGCCATACAAGCCGCCATCTGCCCTCCCGTTGCTATGCCACCAGCGGCAAGTACAAATATGTCTTGATAAGATTTTACAGATTCAATTACATCGGGGACTACGACCATAGTGGAAATTTCACCGCAATGCCCACCCGCTTCCGTACCAGAAACCACAAGAATATCAACACCTGCAGCAGCATGTTTTACGGCGTGTTCCCGAGCACCCGTTAAGGCGCCAACCAATATATTTTTATCTCGACACTTTTCAATAACCGATTTTGGAGGGACACCAAGAGCGTTAACAAATAAAGTTATGGGATGTCTAAATGCCACTTCTAAAAGCTGGTTGGCACCTGCTTCACGCATATTATGAGTATAATCAATTCCATACTTACCCGACCATAAATCATCGGTGTCTAAGTCGTGGGCCTCGAGGACATTATCTACGAAGTTATAATATTCGTTTGGTATTAACGCTTTCAGATCGTCAGATGTTTGACTATTTTCGTTTTTATGATCCATTCTATTTGGAATTAACAAGTCTATACCAAAAGGTTTTCCATCGATATTTTCGTCTATCCAATTTAATTCTTGTTCCAGATTTTCCGGTGTCTGACCAACGGCACCAAAAACGCCAAAACCTCCAGCTTTAGAAACTTCTGCGACCACATTACGAGAGTGACTAAATGCAAAAAGTGGAAATTCAATGCCAAGTTTTTCACACAAGCGAGAATTCATATGCCATCTCCAAATAAGAAATTTTTTCCAAACATCTTGAAACGCCAAACAACAGTCTATCGTCTTATCTGCTCAAATAAAGCAACATCAAATTGAAATAAATTTTATCATAGCTATAATCGTATTCTTGAAAATGCGCGTTCTTGCTGTTGCTAAAGTGAGACCGCAACACTCTTTTCAAATCGAAATTAAATGCGCGTTTCCGGTTCCTACATGCGGGTAAATTAATTGTAAATAGCAGAGCCCCATAGATAGGATATACAATTTGGGAAATATCTTAGAATCAGCAAATCGTGTCTAAAATTACAAAAAATTTTCATTCGAAAATATTGATTCTGCGAAGGATACAGGATTAATATTAAGCAACTTTGGACCAAGAAGCGGACCTGGTATGCCCGAGTGGGGCAGGCCGCCGGCACGCACCAAACCTGTAAAAAAAAGGCGTGCGCGATATGCTCAAAATGTCTGACGCACATGTGTCACGTAATAACTATGGAGCATGTGTGCTCCATTTCTCACCTGAAAGCTATACTGGAGGTGAGTCTTAGCTTCAGTGTAAACTCGGGACGTGGTTACTGTAAATGTTCAAAAACGTTTGATAAAAATGTAAGTAGATGATAACGATTTAAAATGAAGACGACAAGATTGGCGTCCTCAAAACTTGGGCTCGAGGGAGAGTAAGAGTTTATGTTTTCCCAGCATATTGATCAAATACTAGAGGGCTGAGACTTTGACTTTTTGAAAACCGATTGTGGCGCACCTTTTAAGGAGCCTGATATCTTCTAAAATTTGCTTGGTTAAACCCTTCCAAATAATTTAATCACTTTTAAGCGAGGAAAGATGTACTACGATTGCATTAATAATGAGCATGGCCTGAAACACGACCCGTTCAAAGCGCTAGTGGCACCAAGACCGATAGGCTGGATTGCAACAGTTTCTGAAGAAGATATTTTAAATCTGGCACCATACAGTTTTTTTAATGCTGTCGCTGCCAATCCCAATTATGTCATGTTTTCTTCAGTAGACAGGAAAGATAGCTTGAAGAATATCGAAAGCAATGGCGAATTCACTTGTTCCATTTCAACATGGGACACTCGCGAGGGCATGAATATTAGTTCAGCGCCCGTAGATTATTTAGCAGATGAATTCGCGTTGGCAAATCTTGCGACATCCCCATCGAAATTTGTTAAACCGCCAAGAGTCGCAAGAGCACCAGCTGCTTTAGAATGTAAACATTGGAAAACTGTGGAAATGCCAGACGTGGAGTCCGGCGGAAACAACGGTCATTTTCTGATAATTGGACAAGTAATTGGAATTTTCATTGATGATAATTTTATAAAAGAAGGAATAGTCAAAACGGCAGATATGCGGCCATTAGCCCGAATGGGGTATATGGATTATGGCGTGATTACGCCCGAAACCGCCTTTGAACTCCGACGTCCTATCGTAAAAGAAGATGGCGCCGTCGAAAATGCAACTGGCGAGTGGGACGGGGTTTACAGGTAATCTCGAAAAAATTTTATTAATAATTTAACTTATAAGCTTTTTAAGACCTTCATCTAGTACATCCATACCACTTTCAAAACCAATCGACTCGTAGACTTGGTGTTTTGCACGAACCTGGTTTATTCTTCTAAATCCCTTTGAGTCAGTTAATCGACTTAATCTTTCAAAGTACTCGTCTAAATCTGCGCAAAGGTCTTCAGGGTCAATAAGAGTCGCGCCATCTCCTTCTTCTAATGACACCACAGCACAGCCGACCGACATAGCTATCGCGACCCCTGTCCCACCGCCTTGCCTTGGTGGATTAAGGACTATATCGCACCCAGAGAAAATTTCCGCCAGGTTTACTGCATAATCGAAATGACGGATCTGGCTCGCTTGATTCTCTAACTCCTTCCCCATTACCGCGACAGCATCTTTACCACCAATTATTAAGACGTATACCTTGGGGTTTTGAGATAAAAAATGAGATAATCGACTTGCAAATGGTCCCCGTATTTCATCCGTCAACCTTGATCCCATTAAAACTATTATTATTTCCGCTTCGGGGATTATATCTTTACGAGAGGCCTTATACTTCGGCTTTGATATGTGGACGGGACATGCTCCAAAAACGGCCTTTTGATAGTATTCTTTAGGCCACAAGCCTTTTTCAATTTTATCACGAAGGGACGCTGGCCGCCATAGACTAAAAAATGCATCCATATCACCAACGGGCGGCGCGCTTATTGTCGGTATTAGAAACGTAGGTACTTTGCCACAAAGCAGTCTTTGAACTGGATGACAATCGCCAAATACCAAAACAACATCGGGTTTAAAACTCATGATATTTTCTAAGGCCTCTAAATGTTTTTTATATTGCCCGTCATCCTTATATGAAGTCCAAATAGGAATAGAAACACCCGAGAATTTTATTGATTTGTGGTCCTTAGGAACCACCATCGCGTTTGTTGTGTAATTTCCCTCACCTGCATTGACACTATAAGAGAACGTTCCGCCCGCAAAAATTTTTAACTCATAGCCATAACGTTTTTTTAATGTTGATGAAATTTCCAATACACGATTGCTCGGCGCATGGTTTACATGGATTAAAGGTGCACAAAATACTGCAACTCTCTTATTTTCTCGTCCTGCCGTATCAGCTTCAACCTTTTTAGTCTCCAGGACCATTTCACCAAGTCGAAAAGCTAAAGCCTTATAAACTTCTGACAAACGCTTATACCTTTCATTATACGCGCTCATGTTGTTACTGTTGCTAACAGCGATGTTAATGATAGTTCGAGTCCCAACTAAGTCAGACATTTCTAGACCAGGCTTCGAAATAATTTTACTGAGCTGGTCCAACAAACCAGATGAATCCTTTGAAAAACTATTTCTCAGACAAACAGCTGTCCAAAGTAGTTGTTGTTGTTCCGTCCATTTTTCAAACCGACACACCAGATTTTCTTCCAGGTAGCCTATCTGAGTCTCCGTAGGAACTTGCCTAAGTGCCGCCTGTAAAAGATACTCCTTAAAAGAAAAATCATACCTTTTTGATACTATAATATTTTCAATTAGGTCCTCGTAGTTGGCTATTCCTCCCGATAATAAGGCTCCCAACTCATCGCTTGCGATTGTGCTAATTCTCTCTGATTTCTCATGCTCTTGAAAACTTGTCCTTTCAGTAATTACCTCTAAAAAATTTATCCAACGAATACCAACATATTCAGTCGGATACGCTGCACAAAAGTCCTCGGCATATTTTTGTGCTCCATCAAAATTGCCGCATCCACATAGCGCCTCTATTTGAATAAGCCTGAATTCCTTATTTTTTTTAATTGAATGATCTAGCTGCTCCATAACCTCATTCAAATATTCCACCTCACCCTCTTTCAGCTTGGCTTTTAACAATTGGAGAACATCCTGTTCTGGTTTTTTTTTTAGGTTCGCCAAATGTTGCATGGATATCTCATTAGCCAAGGTGGTCTCCAAAAAAAATTAACAATTTATTACGGGTAAGAATAATTGAGTGCACGGCCACAAACAACTATCATCGTTGATTTAATGGCTGTACCATACACCAGGCAAAAGAGTTATTGACTTGGGCAAATCCCTAATTTTAAGAAAGTACTTATCCCTTGAGCAGATTAAAATATGGCTAGAAAAGCAATAATACCGATCTCTCAACCTCTTTTGCCGAAGACGCAAGAGATCTTACCGTATTTAGAGCGAATCGATGAGAGTCGTTTTTACTCGAACTTTGGTCCGTTAAATACTGAACTTGAAGACCGAATTACGGAGATTATTGGATCAGAAGTAAACTCTGTAACAACCGTTTCTAGCGCTACCTGTGGATTGACTGCCACCTTAATTTCTCTAATAAATAATCATATTAGAAAAAAGGAAGCTTCAAAACCAGTTTGCCTCCTTCCCGCATGGACATTCGTTGCAACATTCCACGCGGCTGTATCTGCTGGTATGGAACCATTTCTCTTAGATGTTGATCGTCAAACATGGAAAACAACTCCCGACATCGCACGAAGGGCTCTTTCACAAATTGATGGCGATCCGTTAGCTATTATACCAGTTTCCCCATTCGGACGCCCTATCGACTCGGATGAATGGTACAATTTCAGAGAAGAGACCGGGATTGAAGTTGTGGTTGATAGTGCTGCCGGATTTGATGGTTTAACAGTACATAATATTCCGAAAGTAGTGAGTTTACACGCCACAAAGATTTTAGCGGCCGGAGAAGGTGGTTTTGTTGTTTCAACTGAGCCCAACATCATAAATGATGTAAAAAAATATATTAATTTTGGTTTCTCCGGAGACCGTTTTTCAAGAACGCAAGGTACTAATGCTAAAATGAGCGAATATCAGGCGGCTGTCGCTCTCGCGTCATTAGATTGTTGGCAAAAAACACGGTCAATTTTTAGCGATATCACAAAACACTATCAAGATAGAATTACCGATGAAGAAAACTTGTCAATATTACCAAGCCGAGAAGATGGTCATGTAACTTCTTCGATAATGTTAGAGAGCACGACCCCTCTACCGTCAGGGTTTGACAAACGTTTATTGGAAAATGGAATAGAAACTCGTCGTTGGTGGGGAAAAGGATTACACGCACAAATTCTTGACAGGGAGATACAATCAACTTCTTTGACACAAACAAAACAATTAGCAGAGAGTTGTATTGGCCTACCATGTTATCCAGGAATTACGACCTCAGAGATAGACTATGTGGTAGATACCATCCTTCGTGAATTACGGTGATCTTCACCAATATGATGAAGAGCAATAGAAACCATAAAAAAATCGCAATAATGCAACCCTATTTTTTTCCTTATTTAGGTTATTTCCAACTAATTAACGAAGTAGATCGTTTTGTCGTCTACGATAATTTGAAATACACCAAAAAGGGCTGGATCAATCGCAATCAAATGCTGGTAGATGGGAAGGCCAATATTTTCAGCTTACCACTAAAAAAAGATTCAAATTTGCTGTTTATCAATAAAAGAAAACTTGCAAAAGAATATTCCCGCGAGAAGCTTTTAGGTAGAATTTGTGGTAATTATTCACAAGCACCATTCTTTCAGCAAACATTTGAGGTTATAAAAAAAATCATCGAGTATCCAGACGATAATCTTTTCTCATATGTTTTAAATTCTATACAGGAACTATGTCGTTACCTAATGCTATCAACAAAACTGCAAATCGCGTCTGACGTTCCCATAGACCATTCTTTGCAAGGAAAGGAAAAAGTTATCGCAATCTGCGAAAGCCTGGATAGTAACTTTTATGTCAATCCCATTTCTGGGAAAATTTTGTACGATAGACCAAGCTTCATTGATAAAGATATCGACCTAAAATTTTTATCCATGAATCAAATTGTGTACAAACAATTCGATAATCGATTTGTCCCATCACTTTCAATCATAGATGTATTGATGTTCAATTCTAAGGAGAAAGTTAAGACGTTGATTAACTCGAGCTATAATTTGGTCGATTAAGGAACTTCTTTTTTTTCACGCACAATCCTGGTTTTCGCAAACGAAGACTATGGAAGAGCATAAATCGGGGTACTCTTGACCTAAAAGATAACAACCTTCCAAATATTCTTTTGATACTATTTCACGCTTTAATAATTCGTCCCATTGAAAGTTAGCTAAAGCTTTAAAAAAAACACCAGACTTGTTTACTATTCTATACGAACTAGCTTTGATTATGTCTTCCAAGGTTTCAAAATTATAGGTCCGGTAATGTCCGTGCTGGGCTTCTCCGGGGGTTACCGCTTCGTTATGAGTAATGATACCCATCTTCACTGCGATTTGTCTTGAAGCAGCATTCGCATTAGGGCATGCCAAGAAGAGCCGCCCCCCTTTGGCCAACCACTTGGTCCTAATTTTCGATAACACTAGACTCGGGTTTTCAACATGTTCTAAGACGTGCGTCATAATTATATTATCAAAACTCCTTTTAAGCTCAACAGTTTCAAAGGCCCCCTCAATAAATTCTATACTATCCGACATAGAGTCTTTAGCTGTTCTTATCGCATCACTGGATGCCTCTATACAAGTTATGTCCGCGAAACATTGCTGCAAATGAATTGTAAATTTGCCTTCGAAACTCCCCAATTCAAGAACATTTCCATCCTTAAAGAACGGTGTGAACGACTTCATAATTAACGGATGCATTACGTCATAATCAAAGTTATAGGCATATTTCCTATCGAGATTATCCTTGTTTTCTTTGTTAAAATCTCGCTCTTTAATCATTGTCATTTTTCTTGTTCTAATCTAGCTATCCCAAAACCGTATTTACCAAAGTCGTTCCCATTATACATTAGGTAGACTTGTTTTTGATATTCAAAAACGTGAGGATAGCAAACCATCTGAGAGTCCCACCCGTGTTTCGAAACATTTAAGCTAAACGTATCATCATTTCTATTCCAAGTAATTAAATCTGCGGATGAAGCATGACCAATTCTGTAAGAAAACTCTTTTTTGTTTCTAAAATCGTGCATGTATCTGTAACAGAACAACATATGGAATTGCCCATTTAACTCAAAGACCGTTGGCAAAGCCTGGCACTCATCATTTCCTATTTTATCTTTTATGATTTGTCGTCCAGTTCCTTTTTTCCAATTTATACCATCAGTGGATGTTGAATGCCCAATTTTATAAACACGTTCCGGAAACCCAACGTCAGAATTCATTTCCCACTTTGTTCCAAAAATGTACCACATGTGGTATTGGCCAGAAATTTCCATAACAAAAGGATCTCCAACCAAAAAGGGTTCATTCATGGATGCTGTCATGATTGGACCATTTCCGAGACGAACAAATTTCCTTCCCCCATCATCACTTATTGCAAGCCCTATTGAAGTTTCCACAGAAACACTGCGACGGCGACTCCATCCAGAGATGTACCCGTAAATCCGGTGTCCGATCTTAACGACGTTAAATGGGAATATTCCGTGCTCATCAAAATTACCTAGCTGCCCTTGGTCTATTACATCGTATTTGTGTACATAAAGAATATTTTTGAGTGTCTTATCGACGTCAATAAATCTTATCACGCTACGGAATTTACCATTTTGTGATAATTTTCTAGAGGAGAAATATATCCTTACGAACGCATCAAAAGTAACAACCTGTGGGCTTTGTGCAAAGCCAACAACGCCTTCCCCTAAATCGTGCTGCCCTGGGTCGAATATTTGACCAAGCTTATTCCATTTACTCAAGTAAGCTCACCCTCTAGTTGAGCCAGACCAAAACCATGCCTGCCAAATTCATTTCCTAAATAAAGCATTATAATTTCGCCATCCAACTCAAATACATGCGGGTAGGAAATCATTTTGCTATCCCATCCATCTTTTGAAACGTCAATCCCAACTTTATCATCTTCCCGTTTCCAATTTATTAAATCAGAAGATCTCGCATAACCAATTCTATACGATTTTGTTTTATCATTCCTAAATCCTTCACCAGCCCTGTAACAAAAAAATAAATGATAGATACCGTTTTTAAAAATAACGTCAGGGCTGGCTTGAGCTTCCCTTGGACCCAGCGTGTCCTCAATTACGTTCGTGTTAAATTTTTCCCAATTCAATCCATCTTTCGACCTAGCCATTCGTATTTTATATATTATTTCAGGTCTACCATCTGATATAAACCACTCAGCACCTGCCGAGTAGAACAAATACCAGACGTTATTAAAGATTCTAATTTTTGGTGAAGTGACAACAAACGGCTCATCAATTGAATAGCTCAGAACGGGGCCTTTAGCTTTTCGGGTAAATGTTTTACCTTCATCAAAACTTTCACTCACCCCTATCGCCACATTAAACGGAACAGACTCGCAGCGCGTCCAACCCCCATAATACGCCAAAATCCTCGAACCAACTTTCACTACAGAAATAGGATAAGTGCCAAACTCATCAAATGTTCCAGTAGCGCCAAGCGACATTACTGGGTTGCTAGCAGTGGATATAATTTCAAAAAGATTCTTTCTATTAAGATCAACATAATTTCCATAGCTGACCACACTACCGTTCTTATCTGGCTTTGGACGGCAACAAAAGTACACCCTAACAAACTGGTTAAAAATGAGTGCGTTAGGCGCTTGGGCAAATTCGTGAAACCATTCCGGTTTTTTAGAAATGTTTTTTGGGTTAAATAATAGCCCCTTTTTCTTCCATTGCAGCATCCTTTAAAACCTTACAACTCTCTAATCACCAAAATTTATTCCTATTTTTAAATATAAGGGTCCTTTACTTGGAATTACTAGCAAGAGTCCATCAAGTTACAGCAAGGCTAGATTCTCTATTTAGCGCTGCAACACCGGCGATGAAAACATTTAACATCTTTTACTTATGATTTTCATTATATGAAGATATTTCAAGAAGACTTCCTTCTGGGTCCCGAAAATATATAGAAATCATTAATCCCAGTGAACCAATTTTCTCTACCGGCCCCTGAATTATCTCCACTCCAGCATCTTCAATTCGAGCTTTAACTAAGGAAAGATCTTCATCGGTAATAAAACAAATATCGACTGATCCTTCCGATTCACTTTTACTTGTGATCCAGTTTTTAGCGCCTATTGGGCGTAAGTTTATCTTTTGATCGCCAAATTTCAGGGCTATTCGTTTTTCTGACCCGAATGCCTCTCGCTTCATACCCAAGGTTTTTTCGTACCAGACGGCCATGTCATCTACGCTTTTACAATTCAAAACAATGTGGTCAATTCGAACTAACATTTGGTTATCTCAAGGGGTATGTTAAAAAAGGACAAGTAGTTAAAATAATAGGTGAAAGTTTATAAAAATTAAACTTTATTTGGGATGTTATTCAGTTATCTCCTTTAGTAAAAAAATCCTTTGAAACGACGCTGTGTCGGGGTTTTAGATGATTGTATCAATTACAAAAAGGACTTCTAGTATGAGAAACATGATTGTTGCCGGCGGTCAACTTGGTCCAATACAGCGGGATGAAACAAAAGCGTCCGCGGTAAAGCGTATGATTTCTCTTATGGAACAAGCAGCCACTCGCGGCGCGCAACTAATAGTATTTCCGGAACTTGCACTTACTACATTTTTTCCACGTTGGTGGGTCGATAATAAAACAGATTTTGACCACATGTTCGAAAGCGCAATGCCTAATAAGGATGTATTACCTTTATTTGAAGTATCCAAGAAACTTAACATAGCTTTTCACCTTGGATACGCCGAATTAACACAGGACGGAAATCGATACAACACAGCAATTTTGGTGAATAACTTTGGAAAAATTGTGGGGAAGTACAGGAAAATACACTTGCCTGGCCATAGCGACAACCAAGAGTGGCGTCCGTTTCAACATTTAGAAAAGTATTACTTTGAGAAAGGGGATCTAGGTTTTCCCGTATTTGATACATTAAATGCTAAAATTGGTATATGTATTTGTAATGACCGCAGATGGCCCGAGACTTGGAGGGTTTTGGGCTTACAGGGTGCAGAACTTATTGTGCTTGGGTATAATACTCCCCTACATTATCCTTTGGCTCCAGAACATGATCATCTTCAGTACTTCCACAATGAACTTAGTGTCCAAGCCGGCTGCTATCAAAATGGTGTTTGGTCAATAGCAGTCGCCAAAGCCGGTTTTGAAGAAGGGTGTGAACTCATTGGGGGGAGTATAATTGTAGCACCAACTGGCGAAGTAATCGCTAGATCGCAAGGGTCTGAAGATCAAATAATTATTGCAGAGATAAGTTTAGACCGTTGCCAAGAAATTCGCGATAACATCTTCAATTTCGCTGAACACAGACAGCCAAGAGAGTACTCACTTTTAACTAAAAAATAACAAATGGCTCAAAGCTAACAACTAATTTTGTAAATATTCCTCAATTTAACGTTTTTTATTAAAGATTCTTTTATTTGGATCAGGTACTAAGATAGAACCCAAAAGCTTTTTTGTGTACTCGTGCTTTGGTTCTTCGAAGAGAATATTTGTTTTTTCTTCCTCAACAATCTGACCAAAATACATTACTGCAACTCTTGTGGCCATATGCTGGACTACCGCCAAATTATGGCTAATTAAAACGTAAGTTAGATTAAGTTCCTCACGCAGATCTTTAAGCAAGTTCAAGATTTGTGATTGTACAGAAACATCTAAAGCTGAGGTAGGCTCGTCACAAACCACCACTGCTGGACGAGTGATTAACGCCCTCGCTATTGCAACACGTTGACGTTGCCCTCCAGATAATTGATTGGGGAACTGGTTATACATTCTCTGAGCTAGTCCGACCAGATCCATTGTTTGTCTAACACGCTTTTCCCACGAGTGACTTTCTCGGTCGCGTTGAATACGCAGAGGTAAGGTTAGGATTGATCCAATGGTTTTAGATGGATTTAGAGAGGAGTAAGGGTCTTGGAATATAGGTTGAATAGTTTTCGCACGTTCAAGCCGGGCCAATTTATTAATGTTTTGACCTGCTATTTCTACTGACCCCGCTGTTGGTGGTATCATTCCAAGTATTAGTCGGGCAAGGGTTGTTTTACCACATCCGGATTCCCCCACAAGCCCCAAGACCTCCCCTTTATTCACTTGCAATGTCACTCCGCCAACTGCCCTCAAGATTTCCTTACGTTTAAACATACCACGGGAAATAAAATACTCTTTGATCAAGTCGCATCCATTTATCATAGTGTCTGACATTAACTGGAGCCTTCTACTAAGGTGTGTTCAGATAAATTTAGACATTCATCACAGCAGAAATAAACAAGATGTTTTTCATTTAAATTTACTTTAAATGAGCGTGTCTTTTTTGGAACTTCTGTTAACCGACAAGGTGTAAAGTTTTCTTTATAATTTTCATCCCAACGGCCTCCAAAACGGCAGGATCGAAAATCATTTACAACCGACGGCACCATTCCAGGTATGGTGCCAAGAGCATTGTCCTGTCCGACCTTGCCGGGAACAGGAATACAACTCATCAATCCACGTGTGTATGGATGGGCCGGATTATTAAATATCTCAGAAACGGGCCCCTCTTCAACAATTTGGCCTGCGTACATGACTGCTACGCGGTCAGCAATATTGGCGACAACACCCATGTCGTGGGTAATGAATAATATGCCCGTGTTGAATTTTTCTCGCAAACCCATCATCAATTCGAGTATCTGCGCTTGAATTGTAACGTCGAGGGCTGTTGTAGGTTCATCTGCAATGATCAAATCCGGGTTGCATAGTAGAGACATAGCAATCATAACCCGCTGCCGCAGGCCACCGGATAACTGATGTGGATATTGACGCAAGCGAGACTCAGCTGGCCTTATGCCAACTAACTCGAGCATTTCTATTACTCTATTTCGGGCGTCAGTCCTACTTAAGTCTTGATGCCTAAATAGCGGTTCTAGTAATTGATTCTCGATTGTGAAGGATGGGTTGAGGCTAGTCATTGGCTCCTGAAAAATCATGGCCATCCTGTTTCCTCGTATATCCGAAAGCTGTCGTTCGGTCAGCTCCTGTAACTCCTCCTGACTTAGTTCTAACATCTCGGCAGTGCGTTGTGCATTCTTTGGCAGCAATCCCATAATAGCCAGAGATGTTAAAGATTTTCCACAACCAGACTCACCCACGACACAAAGAATTTCACCCCGGTCTACGTGCAGACTTATATTATCCACAGCATGCAAGATGCCCTGGCTCACAGGTATATCGATTGATAAATTTTTTACCTCTAAGACAACTTCTTTTTTATTAATCAACGTTCTCGCTCCAATGTCACGTCACGCAGGCCATCCCCAAATAAATTTATCGCTAAAACTAAAAGGAACAAGCCTGATCCAGGCAACGCCAATAACCAAGGTGAAAAGAACATATATTCTCTTCCTTCATTTAGCATTAGACCCCAGCTAGGTGTTGGTGCTTGAACTCCAAAACCGAGAAAGGATAGAGCTGCCTCTAGTAATATAGCATTTGCCATTTCAACAGTCGCGACAACCGTCAGCGACGAGAGGACATTTGGAAAAATTTCTCTGATGATAATGTAGGGCGTTGAGCAACCTATCGCCCTTGCCGCTGTAACGTAATCTAAATCTCTAGCTTGCATTGTGATACTACGCATCACGACAGCGAATCTATCCCAAAGGAATAAGCCTAAAACCATAATAACAACGTGGATTGAAGCACCAAAGGCAACAACTGCAGCCATCGCTACAAGAAAAACCGGCATTGCTAATCGCGTGTTGATGATAAAATTTACCACCATATCTACCCTGCCACCGAAGTACCCAGCAATGACGCCTAGGGCCGTGCCTATAATTCCCGAAATTAAAACTGTAAGAAAACCTATAAGCAGTGAAATTTGGGCACCATAAATAAGTCTTGAAAGATAGTCTCGTCCGACTTTATCTGTACCAAGCACAAATAAGCCATCTGTCTTTTTGTCATGCCAGAAAGGGTTCATTAATCGCCGCGCAAGATCTTGATCATAAGGGTCATGAGGTGCAATAAAAGGTGCCAAGACCGCGATTGCGATTATGGCGAGTAAGATCAATGCTCCTATCAAGAAGCTATGATTTTTAAATATACGCCGACGTAATTTCGTCATCGGCGTTGGTTCTAGAATTTCTTCAGCTGTTTGCTGGCTTCTGGTTAATGGCGGCGTGATTGTCATCGCACAGAGATCCTAGGGTCCAAATATGCATTAAGAAGATCGGCGAGAAGCGTGAGAATTACATAAAAAGAAGCAAAAATTAGAACAATAGCTTGCACGACTGGTAAATCTGAACGGAGTAAGGCGTCATAAGATAGCCATCCTATACCCTTCAAATTAAAGATTGTTTCGATAACAATCGATCCCCCTAACATAAATCCAAACCAAACGGCTGCCAAAGCTACAACAGGTATTATCGCATTTCTCAGAGCGTGCTTGAAC
>MDTA01061698.1_pt1 | contig 17994 bp, 24 predicted proteins | sample 811151 | NCBI WGS metagenome assembly MDTA01 (sample SAMN05326648, study PRJNA326480) | marine metagenome | isolation source: seawater | place: Indian Ocean: South | collected 2010
GTTAAATTAGTTGCGTATTCGGCCGTTAAGCCTAAGTTCGTAAAGTTTGCTGTGATATCGCCCGAGGCACCTGTGTGATAAAATACGTGTCCGTTATTACAATCGTGTGCTACAACTCCTGTTGAACCTGTTAGTGTAGCAAACTTTTCTTCAACACCTGTGTCAAATTTTACGTCTGCTGTAAATGTTGTTTCTGCTGAAGTGTTTGCCGCATCAGTAATTCCATAACCAGCTAGTGTAGTAGGTTTGAGTGTGACATCTGCAAACGCAACGGTTGTTAAGAAATTTGTGCCAGTAATAGTACTACCTGTAAAGTCTACTGCTGTGTTCTTTATGTCTACTATTGTACATCCAGTGAAGTCTGGTATTCCTGTGACTACAGGTGAATTTATGGTAAGATTGGCTGTTAATGGACTTGTAAGTGCTGAACCATTTATAGTACCTGCTACACCATCAACTAGCAAAGTTGAATCATCTGCAAACACTGAACCTTTCAAGTTACCTTCTACATTGCCACCTGCTGTCATTGCATCAGTTATGCCATATCCTGCAAGAGTAGTTGGTTTAGCAGAAATATCTGCAAATTCTAAATTGTTAATTGTTACTGTATTGAAATCAATAGTAGTAGCACCAGTAAAGTCAACTGCACCTGTTGGTGCCATATTGCTTAATGTTGCCGCATCTGTTATTCCGTAACCTGCAAGTGTAGTTGGTTTACTTGTAATGTTTGAAAATGCAACACTACTTGCACTTATGCCAGTTAATGCACTACCGTCTATTGCAGGTAAGGCTCCTGTTAACGCACCTGCATTGATTGTGCCTGCTACTCCATCAATTAGCACAGTTGAATCATCTGCGACTACACTTCCAGTTACATCGCCGACTACTTTACCTGTTATTGTTCCTGTTGTATGATCTAGTATAACTGTTGAATCTGCACCAATAACGCTACCGATTATACTTTGTTCAATAGTGGCTCCGCCTTTATTGCTGATTCCTAATTGTCCTTCAGCAGTTGTAATTCTTGTGTAGAGTTCTGTAAAATTTTCATTTGTTTTTGTAAATGCTGTACGTAAAGGATCACCGCCACCGCTGTTTATTTTAGTACCTATGTTTATAGTTTGTTTTGCCATTATACTCTCCCTACCACAACTTCGACAATTCCGTGATCAGCATCGTCCTTTGTACCTACTGCTTTACCTATCACAGTACCTATTGTAGGGGAATTGTTTACCATGGCATGTCCTGGAACTGCACTAGTAACCAGTAAATCACCTTTGGCTACTTTACCTATAACTTTGCAAGGAACCCTTCCTGATAATGCAACTCCAACAACATTATCTCCTTCTAATGCACTATTCATTAAGTGTGCAGGATTTGTTGTAACAACGCCAGCAACTCTATGATCGTCTTTGGTTGCACATTTTGTAACTTCAGCATCACCTCCTAGTGTTAATACTGTGCCAGGTTCATACAAATCATCTGCAAGATAATTTTCTGCCAAGTCAGCATATTGTGCCTGTGTAGCAGTACCACTGAATACTGTTGCGTATACTGTATTCCATTTGTTACCACTTGCTCCTAAATTTTGTCCGCTGTCACTTCCTGAATTTGCACCAGGTATAACATTACCAAGAGTAATTTGAACACTATCACTTGGTGACGCAGTACCTATGCCAACTCTATTTTGTGTAGCATCTACAGTAAAAGTATTAGTATCTATTACTAAACTACCTGTATGTGTTACTGTACTTGCAAAAGTAATAAAGCCATCTGTTGCGGCAAATATAGCACTATCAAAACTTGCTATACCGTTTGCATCTCTTTTATCTATCGCTGTGCCTGTAGGTGCGGCGGCTCTAGTGGTTGCAAGATTTAGATTAAGTTTTGTATGTCCAATTTCTGCAACACCTGCCGCTCCAATATCTGCATCAACAATAGAACCAGCAGTAATGGCACTAGTCATTGCATTAGTACCAGTTCTAGTAAATGTTACATCTCCTGTAACAGTAGCATTTTCTGTATTTTGCAATGTGCCGTTGAATATTAAAAAATCTCCTGCGGCGATAGTTGCACCTTCTAGTGTTACATCTCCTATATCACTCAACTGATCTGTCTTTTGATCAACATAGTCTTTTGTGGCAGGATCACTTCCTGATGCTGGTGCTGGTAAATTACTAATTCTGTTACCACCCATATCTAACAGGCCGCCCATTGTGTCGCCTAATTTGTAAAGATAACCACCTCCTACAGGAATTACATCACCTGATGGAATTGCTTGACCGTCTCTATCTCTGCTTAATCTTGCATTAATATAACTTTCAACAGCGGTTTGTGTAGGTACTGCATCGCCTTTAGCATTTGTAAATGTGTCATCATTACTAAATTCATTTACACGCACACCCCGTTTGAATCCTATACCATCAATGTTTGTAAGTACAAGAGCCGCATTAAACGTAACACTACCAGTACCTTGGTCAACTGTAAAGAATCTACCTACTCTAAAGAATCCATCTTGGTCTGTAAGTACAGCAAATACACGCCCTTTGTTTCTTTCTTGCACTTGTGCCTTACTTGCATTACCTGTACTATCAATTGCATCACTTGAAGATACTGCCGCATTTACTGGACCTCCAAATATTCTACTTGGATAGTTAGTTGAATTAAAACCGCCTGTACCTATGTCTAACATATCATGAGATGTAGCACGACAGGTACTAATATTAACTGTAATTTGTCCAGGTTCTGTATCTGCCAGACCTGCTTTTAGTGTCAATCCAGCCGCAAATTGTAAACTAACTCCTACACCTGGTAATCCTGCTGGTCTATTAATTTCAGAATTTGCCTTATCTGCTACTAAAATTGTTGCACATTGAACACCACCTATTGTTCTTTCTGTGTAACTAGTGATTGTATGAACTTTACCACCCCATGCTACCAGCATTTGTCCTGTGTTTAGACGATTTGCTTTTGATTCATCTACTCTCGAGATAACAATATGTGTATCATTTGTGCTTCCATTACCACCTGTATTTGCACCAAGTGTTTTGTTTGCTAAACCTCCTGCGATTGCAGGTACAATCGTACCTGAATTTTCTGCTGTAGTACATAATGTTTGATTTACAGTTAAGTCTATGTATTGATAATTTTGATCAAATGTTACAACTTTATCAGACCCGGTGACATTAACTCCTTGTATTATAGTAGTTCCATAACCAATCGTCCTATACGTACTGTTCTCTGCATAAATGGTACTTGTATCAGCGTCACCAGTAAATGTTAATGCAGTACTAGGTCTAGTAGGAGGAGTTCCTACATCATTAAACACAAAGGTTTGTTTATGTCTAAAAACACCCCTAGTATCATGTGGTGTTAATGCTTGTAATCCATTTGAAGCAGTACCTTCGATACCTGTTCCTAAACTTAATTTGTAAACTGTACCATCTACCACAGGATCTGCATCACTCAACAAAGGTGTTCCTGTAATACTTGCAGTGGTGATTACACCACTAGATACAGCATCAATTGTAATTGTAGCATTGTTTGCCGCTGTTGCTCCACCTAGATTTGCACCAGGGACTGTGATAGTTTCTGATGCACTATAACCTGTACCACCATTCACAATAGTTACTTTATAATTGTCTTTGTGTGTTTTAGTTACTTTAAAACTTGCGTTGGAACCAGATCCACCATAGGTGTATTCTGAACTTGTAATATCATAACCACCGACAACAAATGTTTCTTTTGCACCACTTGTTACTTCATAAGGTTGATACAATCCTGCAGGAGCATCTGAACTTACTGGATGGAAAATTTCTATTTCACTGACATTGAGAGGGAAACCTGCCAGGTCATACGCATATACAAACAACTCATCTTTCTTTGCTTGTAATTTTATATTTGTTGCTGTAGCAGGAACCAATCCAGTAGATGTACTGTTATCTTCTAATATATCATTTGTGGTATCCCATGCTCCTGTACTTTCTCTTACTACTAATACTTTCCTATCGTCAGTTATGTAACTTACTATTGCAGTAAAGCCTGTAACACTTTGAGTGAGCGTTTCACCTACTGTAACCGTACCTGGTAAAGATGATGCAAAAGTATATCTGTAATCACCATTAAATATTTTACAAGGAAATACCATATCTCCATCTAGAGAAACATTAGTTGGAATCTCATCAGGATCCGAATCTGCACTAACAAGTCCGTATATTCCATAACTGTTATTACCACTTAAACTTCTAATTTGTGAACCTTTATCTGCATAGTAACCTGTATGACAATAATATGTGAATACACTAACTAATTCAGACAATGCATTATTTGTTGCAATAGCACCATAACCTAAATCGTTTATCTGCGTAAAGTCGTTTGCAAGCATACTTCTGTTACCACCCGACTGTGCAAAAATATCAAAGTTAGAAACACTACCAGTATATCCTGTGCCGCTATTACTTGTGGCATCTAACATTAAAGTTGCAGTACCTGCACTACTATCATAATTTGTAACCATGTTAACTTGATATCTCACACCGCTAACAAAAAACGGAAATGGTGTAACTGGTGATCTTATAAATAATCCATCATTTGTTAATGAAGGATCAGTTCTAACATTCAATGTAAAATTGTCTGTTTTTCCTGTAATTTGTAACGGCATATTTGCAGAGTAACCATCAATAAACAAACCACCTGCAAAACTTCTAGTTTCTCCTTTTGATTGGGAAAAACTTGTACAGGTTTGTGCATATGGTGATCTTGTTAGGATTTGCCCTGCTGGATCAAGCACCATCATAAATCCGCCATGCTTTTGTACTGTTATGTTTCTCACAATAGTACCGTCATTACACAACAACACATCCATTTCTCTGTTAAATTTAGCACCATTATAATTTGCATCAAATGCAAAATTTACACAGTCAACAAGATTGTTTAAATTTGTTGCTGAATTTGCTTCTGCTGACACACCAGTAAGAAAAGTTTGTGTTACTGAACCTAGTTTAGCAAAAGCGTTTAATGCATCATTTGCAAGCACGTTTGCCGCAATAGTTTTTATATAAGCAATAGCGGCTATTGTTTCAGTTTCTTGACCGCCAGGTATTTTACTATAAAATTCTCCTTGGTTTTTAAGTGTTGCTTCTCTTCCACCAATTTTGAGATCACTTATAATTCCATCTAACACATAACCAGTGTCACGTCTACATTTTGCAGTATAACCTGTGTTTCCTTGATGACTAGGATATGTAGCATCAACATATTGTATAACTTCTTCTATAATAAAATTTTTGTTTCTTGCAATTAAATCACTTGCTAAAGGAAACAATCCAGGATTACTAGCACCTAGCGTACTTACATTATAAGGTTTCGTTGGATCTATTAAATAGTGTCTACCATATCTTCCTGTAGTTCCTGTTCGAGGATGTGTAAATAGTGTCCCTGCACTTGTAACTGATAATCCATCAACAGTAGAATCTCTATAAAAATATGTATTCGCTGATGGACTTGTACTTCTACCTTTTTTAGGTCTAATCACAACTCTTCTAAATTCATCACCTTTTAGTGAACAATTTTCAGGTAATTTAATTGGTAAATCTTCTTCGTATATTCCTGATTCTATTAAAATAGATATTTGGTTGTTTTTTGTTTTATTTCCATATTCTATTTCTTCGCCAACTACAAAATTTCTTGCCTCTTGCATTTGCAATGTTAGTCTATCTTTACCTGCATCTGCACCACCTTGTCTGGCGTAATTTGTAATTATACCAACTGCCTTAGATGTTTTACCAACTACAACTTTACCTGGAATTAAATCAGTATTATTAACATTACCTTGATCAACAGCATCTGTAGATCCGTTGTCAATATCAATAGTCAATGTATTTCCTTGTTGTATTGCAGGATCATTTGAAGTATCAATATCTAGTAAATTTATTACATCGTCAAACCTAGCATCAGAAGTTGAAACCACTGCTGATAACCCAGCATTTGTTAGAGCAGTTGCAGTAAGTGTCTTTGCTTGTGTAATCGCTAATCTTGTTTGGAGGCCTTGTGTAGTAATAGCAAATAATCCTGATGGTGTAGATGCATATCTTTTACCAGCAATTCTACTCAAATCGTTACCTGTGGCTCTTATATCAAAAACCACTGAATCAATAATTAGACCTGTATCTCGTCTACAAGAAGTTTCGTCATACGTAAATTTAAACCAAGTTGTTCCCGCAGTTGCAGATGCAACATTGGTTGTAATATAATCTATAACACCATCTATGATACTCTGTTTTGCGGCATTAATCGCTGTTTCTGCAGATGTAGCATCTGATGTTTGTCCTGTAAAAGGTGCTACGGCGGTTACTAAACTGTTGTTGGCACCATCATTATATGTAATAGTTTGTACATATGGACCAGGCTCTATTGGAGTACCGTCGATGATTTGTTCTGCTCTTCTACATGCCGCATTGATTGTTCTGTAAGCATAAGCAGTACTTCTACCTTCTTTTCCTGCTGGAGTTTTTCTATGTAAGTCATCACCTTTTGTACTAACAAAGAAATTGGTTGTACTACTAAAAGATGTATTATCAACATAATATTTTGATGCCGCCTGATAATCTTCTTGTCCATTTGGTGCTCCTGCTCCTGCTAATGCTCCTGGATGATCATTTAGATATAACGGTTCAGTCATTGTTCTATTTGCATCTGAGCCTGCAAGAGTTACAACTTCATTTACTCTTGGAATTTGATTTCCAGTAGCACCCGCAATAGTACTTACATGTCCAGTAAGTGTATCTCCACTTACATTAACATATTTTAAATCACCATATCCTTTATCTATTATAATATTATCAGCAGTAATAGTTGATTCTGGATGAGTAGAATTCCAATCTGCAACTAAGTTTGTTATAGTATTACCAGCACCTTCATTAATTAAAATACCATGTATAGTATTGCTGTATGCCATTGCCGCATTTGCATTTAGTTCTTGAGCAAGAATTGGTTTAGGATCGGATTGTAATTTTGTGTTGATGGCTTCTAGTTTGAGTTTTCCATTTGTATGATCTACTGTTGATAAAATAGTATTAACTGAATTGCTTGCATCGTTTGTTCCTGCATTACTGACTATTTCATAAAAGCCTAATGCAGTTTCAGTTTGATTAACAATAGGTAACTTGCCTGTTGCACCTATTAACGAACCTGGAGTATCACTAAGTCCGGTAAATGGTAGAGCACCACCTGCACCAAAAATTGCATATAATTCTGTAAAGTTATCGTTTACTTTTCTAAACGATTCACGTATACTATCACCAGTTGCGTCATTACCTTCAACGCCAATATCAACTGTTTGTTTTGCCATGTTTTACTCCAATTTAAGCAGGCATCTGTAATTTATCAAAATCAAAATTAACACTTATACCACAACCACAAGAACTTTTTGCATTTGGATTTTTAATTTCAAAATTACTTCCTACTATACTTTTTACATAATCAACTTCTGTACCCATTAAAAACATAATGCTATGCGAACCTATTACAAAAGCAGAATTCCCTTTTGATGTTTTTATAACTTCATCATCTTCTTTTAAATCTGCAGGTGTTTTTACAAAATTCCATTCATATTCAAAACCAGCACAACCTCCGCCTTTAAGATTTAGACTGACTCCATACACTGAATTTTCTTCGCAAAGTTTATCTATTTGATTTTCGCCTGCTTCGGTTAAAGTACAAATATTCATTAATTTACCTCTTCTATTGTATTTATTGATATTTTTTGTAATCTTAATGTAAATACATTATGAAACAAACAATATTTATTTTTAGTTTGCCTAAGCATGGCAGTAGTGATTTTGCTAAATGTTTTGGAAAAAGATTCATAAATTTTGCAGAATATTTAACACCTGGATTAAATCCAAAAGTTACTCATATACCTAAGTACGGAAATGTTTCACAAGTTTTTCTTAAACCAACTGATGAAGAACAAATAAATTCTACAGAATTTTGGAGGAAATGGAACCCAATTAAAAAATATAGAGACAAGGGTATATTTGAAGTATCATTGAATCAATATAATAATTTTTATAGACATCAGCCTCTATTTACACGAGCAACCGATGATGCATCAAACAATATATTTCTATTTAGATCAAATGGATTAGATGCATGGACTAGTTTTTGTTTAGAATGTAACAACATAAAATTAACTAAACAAAGACAATTAATAAAAATAAATCATGATCATATAGATAGATATATACATGATGGACCCATAAAACATGCCAACAATTTTTTAGATAAACCTCCTAGAAACTTGAGTCATATAATTATATTAGAAAGTATTAAAAAAAATAAAAAAGAATATACAAAACATTTTCCAGAATTTCAGCCAACAAACATAGATTTAGAAAAAGATTTTTGTTATCATACAAGAAATGTTAAAGAACATTATATAAAAAATTATGATGAACTTGTAAAATATTATATTGAAAACATCAAACATGATTATGATGCAATAAAAAAACGAGTAAAACAATTAATGAAACAATATAATAGTATAGGTGACTTTTGAATGTTTATTAAGGAATATCTAATTGACACATGGTATATGCGTAAAAGTAAATTAGGAAATAATCATAGTTATTCACGTAAAAAAACAATGGTTATTCTCAGATGTGATTCTTGTGACAGGGAATTTATTAGGCCTAGAGGTACAATGGATCCAAAACGATTAAGTAATAACTATTTTCATGTATGTGAAAATTGTGATGCAAAAACTTTTGCTCAAAAAAAAGGAGTTGATAAACGGAAAGTTTGGAAATTAACTGCTAGTAGCAACATACCTATTGGAAAAATTTAAGTCCATTTATTGTTAGGAAAAGTTAATCCCCAACCTTTTGTAATATATGCAGGTGAAAAATTGAGTTCATATCCAAATTTTTTTGCATATTTTTTTGTTTTTTTCTTTATACATTTTTTTACTATTGGACTAAAGGATATGTCAGGATCATATTTTGTGTTATTCCAACCGTTAGGAAAGTTTTCATCTGAAGCATGAGGAAAATAGTTTTTCATCCATTTTATAATTTTGGTATGTTCTTCTATTTTAAAAACTACTTGTCCTTTAATTAAATGATGCTCTGGTAATAACACACAATGCCAATGATAATTTGCTATATCTTGTTTTGCATATTGCCAATAATATTCTTTTTTCATTTTTTTTGGAATTGAATCAGAATTGGCTATTATTTTACAATGCTCTTCAAAACTAATAGACAAATTATGCTTTTCTTTAAACATTCTGTAGCCACTAATAATCCATGCTATAGGATCTCTAACTGTTGAAAATACTGTATAGCCTTTTGGAATTGTATCAGGATCGCAGAAGCGGTTTAATCGAGGATACCATTCCCAATTAGTATCTAAACTATATAACCATTGTGTTATACCGGAACTTGCACATTTAGGAGTAAAGTTATGAATCAACTTTGCTTTGTGATTAACTTTAGTATCCCATATAATTGTCATTACTATGTATTATTCAGATTTCCAAATAGTCCATGCACCATAAGCAATAGCAATACCTGCCGCAATTTTAGCAAGAGGTGATAGAAAAAGCACTAGCAATCCAAGAGCAATACATACTGCTCCGTCCCATGAAGTCCTTTCTTTCATTCTACTATCTAACCATTTTTTCATTTGTAAGCCTCCTAATAGATTTTTCAAGAACAGATATCCTAAGGTCTTGTTTTTTAACTTTGTCCTCAAGTCCTTGTACATATGCTTTGGTAGGAATTTGTTGCTCTTGACCGTCTTCTCCGAGCATAGTAAATGTATCTACACCTTGTCCTCTAAGTCCGCCTAATACTCTATTTGGATTTTTTTCAATTTTATTTTGAACAACTTGGTGTCCATACATTTTATTTAAATAACTCATAACGTATTTATGTTTCCTTATTTTCATTTTTAACTTTTTTCAAACTTAAAGAATCCTTTAGACTCATAATATATGCACTACCAGCCAACACAAGTATTGCACCTGCACTTGCTATCAATACCCATGGTTCACTTTCTTTGCCTTGCAAAATAATCAATCTGCACATGGCTGTAATAGCAATAATTATAGGCAATGTTACAGGTATTCTATGTGTGCTATAGTATGCACCAACCATTCCTATAATTTCTGTATATATGAATAACAAAAATAAATCAGCAAGATCAATTTTTCTTGCTAAAAACATTTCGTATATATCCATACCTGCGGCTATCATTGTTAAAATGCCAATAACTGCTAGAAGTACTTTTTCACTATATACAGTTGTCCAGTGCAATCTTCTATTCAAATTCGATGGCTCCATTATATCTCCGTTCTATCGTCATGCGGCTAATTTTTGTTTCAGGTTATATTGTTCAAATAATTGTTTACTTGCTAGATTTTTACATTTGGCTTCGACCATAATATCTGCCCAATCCCAATGTGATAACGCCCATTCATTGCAAGCATGATTCCAACAATAATCTGAATGGGCTCTTAGTTTTTGTTTTTTGTAACCAGACTCTAAAAGTTTTTGCATATCTGGTCTAGTGTTTTGTCTATGTCCTTCGAGATACTCCGGACGACAAAGACTGTAATGCATAGTAGGACGCATACCACGCCAACTATCAATAATATACTTGATCCTATCGTCATTTGCTTCTATATATTCTCCTGTGTTTACCCAATGGTGGTGTATGTCTAATACCAATGCACAATGTTTTGCAAGTTCTAGGCTTGCTTCGAGTCCCCATTTGTTTTCGTCGTTTTCAATGGTAATACAGTTTCGTGCTTCTGGAGACAGTCTTGGAAGGACGTTTTTGATACCTTCTGGACCTTTTTTGCCTGAGATGTGGACGTTACATTTGAAGTCTTGCCATTCTTGACCAAACCCCATCCACCTCGCGAGATTGATGTGATACTCAAATTCATCTATGCTCCTTTCAACGATTTCATCGTTGTCGCTGGCCAGTACTGTAAATTGACCCGGGTGCATTGATAGTCGGACATCAAGGGCTCTTGCCGCTTCACCGACTTTTGCATATTCTTTTTCGCAGTATGCAACCACATCTGGCTTAGACCAAAAATACATCCAACTAGACTCGGTAGCACAAGGAAGTTGATTGCTACCCAATCTGACCATTCTAAGTTCTTTAGGAAGGCTTCCAACATATTCAACTAGTCTCCTTGCGGCAGATGCATTGTGTACCATTATGTCCCAAAGACGTTGTTCTGCATCCTCTCTTGTTTGTCTATTTAGCCATGCAACCGTTGTGCATTTTTCGGTTAATGGTCTTTGTATTTCTTCTAATATTTTAGGTTTTTGAGTTTGATCAGGATGTAGATACTTACAAGCAAAACCGATACGTTTTACAACTTTCTGATCGTCTAAAAAATCTCCGCAACTTGTAAAAATTAAATCATTCATCTATTATTTTTTTCACTTTCCATGGTGTAAAACAAACCGTGCCTAAACTTATATGATCGGCTCCACGTTCTTTGTATATATTTGCATGCCATTTTTCAGTTACACCACCACCTGCAATAACAGTAATATTAGGGTATTTGTTTTTTATATATTCTATTAATCTTAATGTATGAGTTGCCAATCTTTTTCCTGACAAACCTCCTTTATCACTTGCCAATGTATTACTAGCATGTATTTGAGTATAACCTGAATCTACTATTTTGTCAACCAAATAATTTGATGAGGTAGGCGGAATTTTACAAATACACCAATATCTTTTTGTTTTTGGAAATATATCAAAATAAGGAAAATTTGTAGCATCGTCATCTTTGTCTAGATTAGGACAACTGATATTTACTTCTATACTTTGATTTTCTTGTATGATACTATCAAAATTAATCCAATCATATTTTTGTATAGGTGCAATACTCAATACATCAAAACTTCCTCTACGTTTTATTCCTTCATGTATTCCTGCATTCCTTAGGCCTATTTTGTTACGCCAACCCCATACTCCATCAATCCTTACATATCTTAGTGTTTTAAGTATTTGCCAGGCAAGTCCAGGACGTGGTTCAACTGTCCAACTTCCAGTAACACTTATTGCATTTTCAAATTTTAAATAGTTGCCAAACGGTGCGGCAATAAAATATTTCATTAACTACCCCAACCAGCAAATTCCTCTTTGTTTTGCATTCTGACATGTCTTGTTGGTAGATCATAATCAATCACTCCTAAATTTTTAAAGTCAGGATTAATATCTAACCATTTTTTTAATTGATCAAAAGAATCAAAAGCCATCTGCATGGCAGATCCTGTATTTTCATTTAAAATTGTGTATTTCTTCATTACCATATTCCTAATACTCTTCCATTACCTGCAATAATTGCAAAACAAGTTACAATATGCAGTAATATCCAAAATGTCCTAAAGAACAATGCTCTTCTTACGTCTTCTTGTGGTATTGGCAAAAATTCAGGTTTATCTTCATCTGTCAATCCAATAGGCATACCTACAGTTCTTGCCCACCATTTTAATAATCTTCTTTGTCCACTCATACTTATTGCACCGATAAAAGTAATATTGTAAAAAACAAGGTTAAAACAAATACTAAAACATAACTGTTCATTTTTTTCTTACCTTTCTAATAATAGGATCCATCCAAGTTACTTTTGGCTGTTTTTCTTCGCCTCCAACTATTGTCATACTACCACCATATGTTTCATGCGAATTAGATGTCCATGAATTTTTTATATTGTATAGTAGCCACATATAAATAGGCACTATAACTATAGTGGCAATTAAACATATAATCGTAAATATTTCAAAAGTCATTTTTTATCTCCACTGACTCCTTGGCCAAGTATCAATTGTATCATGTATATTTGGTTGTCCATGAAAAACTGCAATAGAACATTCGGGAAGTATTTGAGGATCACCAGCCTCTTTAAAATCTCTTCTGCCTGCTACATATTCTAAATGTTGCCTACCCCGCATTTCCCATTTATAACTTTGGATCCATTCATCAGGCCAAAATACATGATCATTAATTTTTTTAAATAAAAAATCTTGATCTCCTTGTAATTGTCGCACATATGTACCACCGTTCCTTTTAAAATCCTCCCAAACGTTATTGTAAGAACCACCTTGGAGTTTGAATACACTACTGTTAAATCTGTCCCAACTTTGTCTAAATATTCTATTAAAGTCTCTAATAATACAAAATTTATCAGGATTGTATTCAAATAATTTATCTATATTTCTAAACACTATTAAATCTAAATCTAAAAATAAGATAGTTCCTTCCAAGCCTATTTCTTCACTTAAAAAATATGGTTTAAACCACCAACCTATAAAATCATATTTTGGTAATTTACGTATAGTAATATTTTTATCTATTCCTTGCTTGTTATCTGTAAAACAAATAAATTCATATGGTATTGTAATATTACGACTTACCATCTTGTATAAATTGTTTACATATTCGGGACCATATTTGTCACCCCATTTTAAACAAGTAATATAATTCATCTTTATCCTACATGATAAATTGCAGAGTTTGCACCATGTTCAGCACATTCTACTTCAACTACATGACATCTTCCGTCTGTCATGTTATGTACAAGTTCATCTGCAAACATATAAGCATGTTCTGCAAATTTTTCTACACCAACACCTTTAAAGATAGTAAGTTCTGCTAAACCTTTTGCTTCTAATTCTTTAAATGTATCCATGTAAGGATCGTTGTTGTCAAGAATAACTTTATGATCAAATTTGTCCTCAAGCCAGGCTTTTAATGGCTTGAGACCACCAAAGTCAACTACCCAATTTCTTTCGTCAAGATAGTTTGCCGCAAATGTAAATTTAAATTGCAAACTATAACCATGTAATAACTTGCAATGCGAGTCTGCATTTGGTTGTCTAAAACAGGCACTCAAACCAATGTTATGCCCGTATGTCTTAGTACTATAATATTTTCCCATTATTTAACTCCTTAATTATGGAGTGTGCGGAATATTTAGAGAGGGTCGAACACAAGTCCTCTTAATACTTATATTACTATTTTTGTGTAGATAAGTCAACCTGAAGTTCTTGTCTAATTGACTTTAATTCATCTTTAGTTTCAATGATACCTACGTTTGTATGTTTCATTAAACTTACTAAAAGATCTATACTTTTCATTGTCCAATACCACCAAACTATTGCTGTCACAAAGTATAAACCACAGGCGATATATATTAATGTTCTAAAATCACAGAATTGAAATAAAAAAATCAATCCTAAAAATCCTGTAACTAGGATCGGAACCAAGACTGCCATTTTTTTCCACATCAGTACTTGGCGTTCTAAAGTTTCATAATTCATTGAGCCTCCTAAATGCCTAACAATCTATTTATATCAAACATTTTAATATAATAGTATCAGTATTTAGACGACCATTTAATTTTATATCTGTGGTTTTAATATCATCTAAAAATTTACGTAGTTTTACTTTTCCTGCAGATTTAAATTCTTTTAGAGTTTCTTCTGGTTTACGTACTGTTTTTTGGATACTTTCGTTTTCATTATAACCTTGTATAGTCGTTCCTTTTACAGATAAACCTGTGCCTTCTCTGGCTATACCTTTTGGATCAATATTTTGTGCAACATACTTTCCAAGTTTTCTTGTTTTTACATTGAAAACCCACAATTCATTACAACCAATGATTTCTTCAGGTGCAACACTGGCTAATTTATATTTGTCATCTGTTTTTAGATATTTTATTTTTTCAACAAGTTTAGTAGCACTTTTTGGTTTTGCCTTCCTTGGTTTTCTGGTTGCCTTTGCACTATCTATTACAAAGTCTAATGCTGACATAAGTTCTTCAATAGCAGTTGTATATTTTTTTATGTCTGCTTTTTTTCTATGGGCATATCCTTCTTTTAATTGTGCCCACATATCTTGAGTTTGTTCGTCTAATTTTTTAAGTTTTGCAGGTGATGGCATAAGATCTAATTCTTTATAATCATCTAGTTCGTGTGCATAAAATCCTTTTAACTTTCTAGCATGTGCTTGTGATACTTTCATCTGCTGAAAGTGTTTTTTAAAATTAAAACCTTTTGGATCAAAACTATCAGCATCTTTAATAAATTGATCTAACCATTCATCTATTTTCTCTGCTTGGTCTTTTGCTTGCTCGGTTATTCTTTCTTGAATAGAAGGAATATACACATTCTTTTTTGCTTTTTCTTCTATTTTCTTTTCTTCAACAATATGCCTGCCTTTTTCAATAAGTTCAGCAATTTTAGGTTTTACATAATCTGTGATAGGATATATGTGTCCTCCAGTTCCAGGAAGTGTTTGCCAATAGTCATCTTCTGCTTGTACAAAGTCAGGACAGCCATCTAATAGCATACGACAATAAATGCCCGTCAAATTTTCAAATTTTGCCGCCTTTTTTGCACTTGAAATATCTGATTTGCTATATCCATTTTCTGCCATCCATGTAAATATATTTTCAATATTTTCAGTATGTTTAAAATTCATATAGTAAAAATCACTTACTGAACGTTTAAGTGTATGGAATTTTTGAATCTCTAAATTTTCCCAACCTTCAAAACTAGGTGCTTGTAGTCCTTTTACTTTACGTCTTGCAAATTTTGTTTTAGATTTTTTTCTAGCCATTTTTTTACCTCATTTTTCTTAATTCTTGTACGGCGCCTTCAATCCTACTTGGATACTTACCTAAATAAGTACCAGCAATTAAATCCATTCGTGTTATTAAATGTTTATGAAAATGTTCAACTTCGTCCCATTTTTTGTGCATTGTTTTTGCCAAATCATCAAATACAGAATCTGATAAAATAGGATTATCATCTTCATAATATGCCCATGCCGCCATTAAATACCAAGGCACAAGCATATTATGATTTTTTGATGTAATTTCTAAACATTTAGTATCAAAATTCATTTATAACCTTGTACTACTAATTTAGCATATTCTTTTGTTGCACCATGTAAAGTATGAAATGTTTTGCTTAAATCAAATTCTTTTCCTGTAAAAAATTCAAATGTTGTACCCTCTTTAAGATTTGGTTTTACAACAACAGATTTATTTCCTTTTTTCATTGTTTCACTATATATTTTCATTTTAACTCCTCTAAGTTTATAGGTGTATAATTAATATGTTCTACACTCACACACCTGTATGGACCTTCTGGTGAAGGATTGCTATGGATATGTCCATGTATATTTTTGACAGGATTATCTCCAAATCGATGACTTTCTTGCAAAGTAGACAAATGACAAGGAATGTGCGATAATAACAATCCGTGTTTTTTAGTCATGTCTGCCCAAAATAAAATAGATTTAAAGTATGGAGCAAGAAATTTAGGATTGTCATGATTACCCAACACCAAATGTTTTTTCCCATTTAGTTTGTGCATGTTTTCTTTTAGCCAAGTAGGCTTATCTTCGCCCATTACAACATCACCTAAATGGTATACTGTATCATTAGGTTTTACTACACTATTCCAATTATCAAACATACATTCGTCCATTTGGTGTACGTTGTCAAACTGTCTCACAATCTTTCCTGCATAGTCCTTAAATTTTAGGATATCTGCATGTCTAAAATGTGTATCGCTTATTATCCAAGTATCTGTCATATTTTTGTTATAGCAGAAATTTTTTGAAAGGTCAACCACTTAATCCAGGTATAAACAATAATAACACCCAATTTACAAAAAGTGTTCCACCAAATACTATAGCCATCATTAGGAATAAAAGGAAAGCCTCATTTGGAGGACCTTCCTTTTTAGGTTTATCCGTTTTATCTGAATAAGGATCAAACATTACGAACCTGTAATTAAATCTAGTGATCCGTCATCTTTGACAGCAAAATCTTCGATAAAATAATGCCAATCGCCTATAGCCAACTTTGCTTGTTGAAAGCAAGATTCTGCCGCTTTCCAAAGAGCACCTACTGTGCCATTTTCAGCAACGGCTGTAAATGTAATCCAAGTAACATCATCCATGGTAGGACCCATTTCTTTGATGCACTTGTAAGTTACTACTCTTGCTTTATTTGTGAAAATGTTTTGGTCCAAATTCATTATACCTGAATCCAATGACCATGTAGTATCATAACCCAATTCGTCTTTTAGATTATAAAAATGATCCATTTCGTCTTCAAATGCTTTATCTTCTGCAGAAAGTTTTGTATTATCAACAACTAAATTTATCATGATTTCCCTCTTTTGTTTTACCCTATGTATTTAATATAGCATCTTTAGGTATGCTTGTCAACCTTTATTTTAAATTAAAATCCTCTTTTAGTCTAACCATAAACTCGTTTGCCATTTGCTCTGCATTAGCAATCATATTGTCTACATGTATACGATTATCCGGATCCAAGAACCATTGTTCAGCATTAGCACAGAATATGCCTCCCATTTCGTCTTCGCCACAATGCCTTCCTAAGTAGGTTATTTCTACACCTACATCTAAGATAACCTTTATTCCGTCTAACCAGTCGGGAATCTCATGTTCCTCCAAATAGTCATAACCATCAGCACCTATGTCTAATTTCTTATATTTAAATACTAATTCAAAAGGTGGTCTGCTCCATATAGCAGACAGAGGCTCTGTTAGAGGTATTTTAATCCATTCATTCATTTATAAGCCAATTTTCTTCAATTGATTTGATGTGCTTACATTTTTTAAATGCAGGACAGTCACAACTAAAACCTTTATCCTGCATTTCTACAGTATATATGTCACCTTTGCTACCAACCACTGGCCATTCAATACCTACTGCCCAATGATCTTTAGTATTGATATGTTCACTTGCATATACAACTGGACCATATTTAGACATTAACTTCCTCCTTAGAAGAAAACTGCTCTTTTGCCGCTTTGAGCATGATATCTGTCATAACAGGCTCTAATGTTTTTTCTAGTTGTTTGAAATAATTTTGACTTATACCACCTCTAGTGTATACACCAAAGCCAAAGAACTGTCTAAAA
>MDTA01043565.1_pt1 | contig 17989 bp, 19 predicted proteins | sample 811151 | NCBI WGS metagenome assembly MDTA01 (sample SAMN05326648, study PRJNA326480) | marine metagenome | isolation source: seawater | place: Indian Ocean: South | collected 2010
AAAATTACCATTAAAAACAACAGATAGTGAGTATATTTCTGCAATTACCAGTCCAGGAAATCCAATTGAAAGATCTATTATAGTCCAACCATTTGAAACACAATTAATAACATCAAAAGATCGCGAAGAATTTAAAGATTCTATAGATATGGATTATGATGTTAGAAAGGAAATATACGATAGTTTTCGAAATGCAGATTTGAATAGTAAAATACGATTTAATAAATCTCAAAAGATGTGGGCTGGAATATCTTTAGAAAATGATAGTACTACATTTAACATAGTTTATGAATGGATGATAAACGAGTCGATGTTTAACGATCTAATTCCGGTTAAAGATGGGAAACAGATCATTTTACCGTCATTTAAACTTGTATATAACGATTTGCCTAATGAAGATTGGAAACCATCAAGACAACAAGTTAATGATACACTTCCAACTGTGTATAGATATATGGAAAAAAACGGAAGATGTCAATTCGGAGTTAGTATTGATTTAAAAGAGAGAGATACAGGTCATGCTGTCGTATTGGTTTTTGAAGATAATAAAGTATATGCATGTGATTCAAATGGAACACCATTTAATTATTTTGGAATCTATCCATATACAAAAATTGTCAAGAATATTATGAATGCATTTATAGAATACTCTTATGATGATAATAGACTTGAATATGGAGGTATGATAGGAGAGTTAAATCCGGGTTGTCATAATACATCTGAATTTCAACTTTATGGAGGAGTTTGTGCGTCATGGGCTAAATATTTACTGTTATTATTATCAATTAATCCTCATGTAAAAACACCTGCTATTTTTGATTACCATGCAATAAAAGGATATACTGAAAATTATCTTATAAATAGAGCAATACTTATTGTGTTATACTTATTTGAACATAGTATCGAAGGATTACTTGATCCCGTTAAACATAGTGAATATTTAAGAAGTCTAAAATAGATATGTAATTTTTAAAAATGATATTATTAAATTATTTTAAAAATTAAATAAATGCTTAGAGTAATTTCGAAAAGTCTATTTAACGTTTTTAAGAATAAATATACACCTCCTATGTTAGGTAGATGGTCTCTTGATCACACACAGCAGATGATTAATAAAAAAGCCGATATGACTAACGAGGATCATTGCGATAAAATGCGCCTTGATTATATCAAAGACGAAGAAAAATCAATTGATAAACAAAAGATTGTGAATATGTAATTAGATTCAATTTTTTTTTATTATATTAATTATATAATAAAAAAATGCCCTTACGTAAATCACAAAATAGAAAATCAAGATCTCGGTGTAAATATGGAAGAAAAAAATCAGCAAGACAAGGATGCAAAAAACGTCCTGGTCCTAAAAGAAAATCATCAAGACGTATTTCGAGAAAGCCAGTAAGAAGATCAAGAAAGCCAATAAGAAGATCAAGAAAGCCAGTTAGAAGATCGAGAAAACCAGTAAGAAGATCGAGAAAACCAGTAAGAAGATCAAGAAAGAGACGTACACCGGCACGTAAATCGAGAAAAAGACGTACACCAGAACGTAGATCAAGAAAGAGACGTACACCAGCACGTAAATCGAGAAAAAGTAAACAATATGTTAAAGGAATAACTAACGCCGAACTTAGAAAATATGGATTAGGTCCAAATCGTTGGTATTATAAATATAGAATGAATCAAAATCAAGCACAAACGTTATTTCAAAATTTATGGAAGGGAAATCAAAGTACAGGATTAAAAAAAAAATTCTATGAATTATCTAAAAAAAATCATCCTGATAAAGGTGGCAATAATGAGGCATTTAAACTCTTATCTAATGCGTACAATGTTTTAAAGAATGAACAAGATGACAATGATTATAAAAAATTAGAGAAGGATATAACTATTAAAGATTCAGAAGGAAAAGAGTTTATTATTACACCAGGACAATGGAAAGAACATTCAGATAGCTGGCGGGGAGGCAAGTCAGAATGGGACGACCTCGACGCAAGAAGACAAACAGAAGCAAGAAGACAAGCAGAAGCAAGAAGACAAGCAGAAGCAAGACAAGCAGAAGCAAGACAAGCAGAAGCAAGACAAGCAGAAGCAAGAAGAGAAGCAAGAAGACAAGCAGAAGCAAGAAGAGAAGCAGAAGCAAGACAAGCAGAAGCAAGAAGAGAAGCAGAAGCAAGAAGACAAGCAGAAGCAAGAGCAAGAAGAGAAGCACAAGAAGAAGCAAGAAGAGAAGCACAAGAAGAAGCAAGAAGACAAGTACCTTATGGCCGTAAAGATGCTAATGGCGATGATATATCATCTGTTGGTTTATACAAGATTAATAATGTTATAGATCAAAATGATATCTTGTTTGCATATCCACACGAAAAAGAAAGTTTGAAAAAATATTTACATGACAATGTTGGTCGTGATATAGACTTAGATATTACTAGTTCTGACTTTAATAACGAGTATGTCAAACCCTTAAATGATTTGAGACAAGTCATATATATAACACCCGATAGACCTAATAGTTATTATATTCCTGTTACTATTAAAGATCGTCGATTAGCTTCTTTAAAAGATGGTGATATTTATGTAAATGGTATTGGTTATATACATGTTGATGATATTATAGTACCAGTACCTAATATGCGAGGAGATTCAAGACCTATATTATTATATGTTGATAAAGATAAATTATTTCCAGTTTCAAATGAAGAACTTGTACAATATTATAGAAAAGTAATGTAAATTAGATATCTATATATTCATCTTGTCTATTTATTATTGTAGTATTTTCAATTGAAGATTTTTTATATTTGTAAATGTAATTATACATATGAGTTATAGATAGTATTACTATTATAATTAGAAGGTAAGGTTCAGATTCACAATCAAACATTTTATTATATTATATAATATAATAAAATTTTATAAATTACATAAATTGAAACATTGACTATTACCTTTTGGAGGAAATTTGCAAAATATTTCACAATCACATTTTTCATTTAATGAAAATGGCAAGTATTGATGGTAATAACAATTGGATGGAACTATATCATTTTTTAAAAGTCTAATTATTCTGCTCACAATTAATCTCATTATTTATACTTATGTATATCTTTTACAACGAATTCATTTTTTCGTGCTACACCAGATAATAATGGTTTTCTATTATCATGTGTTAAATATTCATTATTACAATTTGAGATTTTAGGTGATTTATATTGTGATATATAATGCGAAATTAATGCTAAATTACTTAATGTTGCTCCCATTTATTTTAAATATAATATTTTTTAAAATAAATATTATATATTTATTTTACATAAAAAAATGCCCGTACGTAAATCACAAAATAGAAAATCAAGATCTCGGTGTAAATATGGAAGAAAAAAATCAGCGAGACAAGGATGCAAAAAACGTCCTGGTCCTAAAAGAAAATCAACCAGACGTGTTTCGAGAAAGCCAGTAAGAAGATCAAGAAACCCAGTAAGAAGATCGAGAAAGCCAGTAAGAAGATCGAGAAAACCAGTAAGAAGATCGAGAAAACCAGTAAGAAGATCGAGAAAGCCAGTAAGAAGATCGAGAAAGCCAGTAAGAAGATCGAGAAAGCCAGTAAGAAGATCGAGAAAACCAGTTAGAAGATCGAGAAAGCCAGTAAGAAGATCAAGAAAGCCAGTAAGAAGATCGAGAAAGCCAGTAAGAAGATCAAGAAAAAGTAAACAATATGTTAAAGGAATAACTAACGCCGAACTTAGAAAATATGGATTAGGTCCAAATCGTTGGTATTATAAATATGGAATGAATCAAAATCAAGCACGAACGTTATTTGAAATTTTATGGAAGGAAGAAGATAAAACTACAGGATTAAAAACAAAATACAGACAATTATCTCTAAAAAATCATCCTGATAGAGGTGGAGATACAGATGCATTTAAACTCTTATCTAATGCGTACAATGTTTTAAAGAATGAACAAGATGACAATGATTATAAAAAATTAGATAAGGATATGACTATTAAAGATTCAAAAGGAACACAGATTACTATTAAGCCACGCGATTGGGAAAGTTATTATGTAAACACATCAAGAAGAGAAGCAGAAGCAAGATGGCAAGCACAAGCAAGAAAAAAAGCAGAAGCAAGAAGAGAAGCAGAAGAAATAGCAAGAAGAGAAGCAGAATTAAGAAGACAAGCAGAAGAAGTAGCAAGAAGACAAGCAGAAACAAGAAGACAAGCAGAAGCAGAAGCAAGAAGACAAGCAGAAGCAGAAGCAAGAAGAAAAGTCAGATTACCAGTTATTGATGGACGGTGGGAAATGGTGTTCGAGCCAAGTAGTCAGACGTCCTACTACCAAAGCCATGACGATCAAACGACGCAGTGGATGGACCCGGTAATGATACCCGGTCACTATCCAGAAGGAGCTAATTACGATAGTGTCAGATACCATCTAAAGAACGACCGTCGCATCGATGCTGACAGAGTTCCCTTGCAGTCACTCACCAAGAAGAATACGCTGATGCAGGCCAAGACGCCCGCGAATTTCATTACTATCGTAAACAGATTCGGAAGGGAGCTTTCGGAGGCAAGTGGGTGGTTCTCTGGTCGGAAGAAGCGCATGCTTAGGAAGTATCTCAAGGAGGCCACTGACAGAGTTCCTCCTCTCAATCATAAAGAGAGAACGGCTATCGACCTCGTCGAAATCGCGGATCTGTCCGGGCGGCCGCCGCCATCCTTGTCGTACCTTATTGACGACGCGCTTTGAGCATCTGATAATTTTAGTTACAGAATGAATGCAATGTTAAACCGAGAAGGTATTCAAGGATTTTTAGAATATGATGCTGTTGAAATTGTATCTGTTCGTCAAGCGAATAATATAAATTATTTTAGATTAAGAGATGAACAGGGAAATATAATCTCTGATCAAAATGATAATAGAAAATGGTTTACAAATACACTTGATAGCGGATGGGATTTTATTCAATTTGAAGTTATTGAAGATCCTACTATTTTAGAACAGTTAGGAAATTAAATAATACTTTCTAAAAATTTTTATAATATATAAATATATTATAAACAATGCCAGTAAGAAGATCGAGAAAGCCAGTAAGAAGATCGAGAAAGCCAGTAAGACGATCGAGAAAGCCAGTAAGACGATCAACAAACAGTAAACAATATGTTAAAAGAGTAACTAACACTCAACTTAGAAAATATGGATTAGGTCTGCCAAGACCTCTTCATCGATCCAGTGTGAAGTATTGGGTACTCAGCGGCATCCGTCGTCGGTACGAGGAGTCCTTTTTCTGATCTTAAAAAAATATGGATTAGGTCCAAATTGTTGGTATAGAAATTAAATATTTATATTTTTTGTAAAATAATACACCAGTTTTGACATTCGTAAAAATTATCAATTATATTTACCTTAGATTTATCAATTAAACTATCTAATTCCCCATTTTCAAAAAGATGATAGTATCTCTTATATTCTATTCCATCACGGTTATCCCATTTAACAAGATAGTCGCCGTGATCTGAAATTTTTTCAAACTTATCTGTCTTATTAATCATATCTTCCCAAACTTGTATAAAAATTTTACCTCCTTGTTTTGTTACTCTAATCATTTCGTTAATAGCTTTTATTCTGTCACTACGGTCTTTGATATGATGTATAACAGCTATAGAAATACATGCATCAAAATAGTTATCTCTAAAAGGAAGATTGCGTGTATCTGCTACTATAGCATTTTTACCTTGTTTATTTACTATATCTACCATAGATTGTGACATGTCAACTCCTATAAATTGACAATCCTTTCTAAACATATTCTTTCCATTTCCACAACCGCTATCTAAAACTAATGAATCGGTTTCTAATTCTGAAATAAAACGTTTTACACCCCTCCAAAGGTATGCTCGAGTTACTGAAAACCGTGAAGCTATTTTATTATATACATCTTTAACATAGATATCTTCAATAGACATTTTATAAAATTAATAAATTTTATAAAATATTTTTCAAATTTTACATTTTGTATAGTTGTCTTTCAAGAGTATTGATTTTATCTTGCCTATCTTCTCCGGATTTTGGTACATAATCAAAAGAAAATCCTACATTTCTGATAAATCTTGACTCTAAATTAGGTGTATCAGGAGGTTCTTCTCGTAGATATTGTGTTTCTTCCCATATTTCGGTACCTGTCTTTTTAGCATTTTCTATACCCTTAGGAACTGTGTATGGAATATCTTCAAAAATCATCCAATCTGAACCTGTTTGCTTTTTACTCGCTAACTCTTGCATTCTTTCCATTAATACACTATATTTTACAATACATACACTAAATAAATTGTCATGTACAAAGTATCTGAAATTAGAACTTTGTTGAGCTGTTCTGAGATTTTCATATAGCGTATTAAAATCTTGGTATATAAGACACATCATTTTTCTCAATCTATCGTCATTTTCATTAGACGGTTCGTGTATAAATTCTGAATTTTCAATACCATCAAAACTATCCGACGTGTATAAGTTCCATACTTGACCTTTTTTATTTTTAAAGTTGCCAAAGCTTTTCACGTCTATCAAATTTAAACCGGTCTCTTCAAATACTTCTCTATAAACGCAACTATTAACTTTCTCTTCATATTGACAAGTACCTGTGACAACACATTGTGCATCGGCTTTTTCTGTGAAATAACGGGGGCATACTACATAAGTATTTTCATATGTATATTTGCTGATTGATTTCAATAAAACTTGATATACATTAAAATTATACGCAGAAATACAAAGATTATTTGGATAATTTATTGTATTTTGATGATCATTTACGAATTCAATAATAGGTGGTATTTGTTCCATTTTATTTAATATATATTAAATAAAATTAAATTTTATTCATTTTTATACCATTGTATAACCAAATACATAATACATAATAATATACGCAACTAATGATATCACAAATGTAAAACTAAAGATACTTAATACAGATAAAAATGTTAAATCGTTGTCTTGATCTTTATTTTTGCTATTGTATTTGTCTATATAGTCTTTAGCTACTAATGCTAATACTATAACTAATGATGATGCGATTGATTGAAGTATAAGAGAATTCCATATATTTGTTTTATTTAAATTTATAAGAGGCATCTTTATTTAATAAAATATTTTAAATAATTATTAAATCACACATATTTAGTATATCACAAGAAAATATAGTATCATTTTGAGGTTCAATACATCTTATTTTCATTTCATTATCGATAAACCAGTTTATTACATGTGTTTTTTGATTACATAATCCTATAGCAAAATTGTAAGGAATATTTATATGATAATTATATTCTATAAATCTTGACATTAATAATATAGCATAATTATCACAATCAAATTTGTCTAATTGATAATTATATAAATCTGTGTCGTCTAATTTTAAAAACTTCTTTGTGAAATTTAATGAAAGTGTTGAATACATCTTATCATATACTATATAATTTGTCATAGATAGATAATCTTGAATATCTGTTCCTGTTACCAAACTTGAATTGTCATATTTTAAACGAGGAGGAGGTAGATTCGTCACAATATGTACAAAAAATCCCATTGTAAAAGATAGTAGTAATAAAATACTTATAAATAAAAAGTCTATTATATCATCGATATTCATAACTTATATTTAAAAATGAAAAAAATAATATTATAATATTTATAATAAACATGCAATCAGATAATGATGGAGATTTCCCTCCTATAATGACTCTTTCTGCATCTATTCAAAATTTTTCTAATATTATAAATGTGATGATAGAAAGAAGTATTGATGATATGTACATGGAAATGGCAATGAATCAATCTCTTGTAGAAAGTGTGAATGAGCGTAAAGATACTATAAAAATAAAGACAAGTTGTGTAAAATTTTCTGAAGTTAAAAATGAAGATAATAAAAAATGCATGGTATGTCTTTTAGAATTTGATGATGACGACGATGTTCAGTGTTTAGAATGTAAACACGTATTTCATCACAAATGTCTTGACGAATGGGTTAAATATAAGCCAGAATGCCCAACATGTAGAAGTCAGATTGAAACTGAAACATGCGTTTCAGAAACAGATGAAGCAATCTCTATGAGAAGTCCTATATCTCTAACTATTGAATGCGATGAATGCGGAGAATCATTTAATGAAGAAGATTTCCTTGAACATGAATGTCATGTCGAAGAGTCTAAAGAAGTGAGTGAAGACGAAACGTAAAATTTTATACTAATTAGTATAAAATTTAATTATATGTAGTTCTGCAATTATAACCAAAAGTTGGAATAATTTTACCGGGTGGTCCTGGACCTTTTGAATTATCAGGTACACAACCGCAATCAACATTTTTACATTCACATGTACCTGATTTATCATTTCCTATGCATATTTCTGCTAAGCAAGCTTTTGCTACACATTTATCTTCAATGTTTTGTATAGGTACTTGTTTACTTCCATCGCAGTTCCACACATTACCGCTGCAGTCAGCCCATGAAGGAAAAGCATCGCCTGGATTTCCACACATTTGAGCCACTCCTTCATTATCTTTACAGTCTAAATCTTTACCGTCTTTATCCTTTTCACAACCTCCACATTTATTTGGATTAATTGCCTGTTTAGGATCATCTCCGCATCCACATCCTAAATCTGTAACATTTTGACAACATTTACTTGTCGGGTCAACTGGAATTGCTTTTGTAGGATCATCTCCACATCCGCATTTGTCTGAATCTTTTACATTTGGACAACATTTACTTGACGGGTCAACTGGGATTGCCTGTTTAGGAGATTTAGCATCACATCCACATCCTAAATCTTTGACATCTGGACAACAATTGGTCGATGGGTCAGGAATAACTGCTTTTGTGGGATCATCTCCACATCCACATCCTAAATTTTCAACATTTGGACAACATCCATTATCTGATGGTTTATTTTCACCTCCGCAAACTCCGGAACAATCGTAAACATTTCCAGAACAATCGCAATATGCTCCTACCTTATTTTTACAAGATTCATTATCTGCTTCATAATTATCTTGATTATTTTTATTATTTTTGCATAATATTAAAATTAAAAATATAGTAATACTTACCGCAAAAATTATTAATCCTAATTTCATTTTATAGTAAAAAAATATTTTTTTTATTTTAAAAAAAATATTTAAATTTGTGAAAAATTATGCGCATGTGTACTCGCCGTGCGAAAATATGCATCTATTTTTACAACATAAATCAAGTCCCCCAACTCCTGGACAACTTGTACCGCAACATCCGTCCTTAGCAGGGTTTCCTTGAGGAGATTTTCCATTATCACAACAAAATGTCTCTGGATTAACACCTTTACCGTTGCATATTCCACATTCATCTAATTTTGCATTACCTCCGCAAACGTTATTACAGTCTAATTTTTTATCACCCCCGCAAACTCCTGAACAGTCTTGTGAAAATCCTGGGCAACAACCCGAACTATCTAAACTTTCACAACAATGACCTCCGTTATCTGATTGAGCTGTACCTCCACAAATTCCCGAACAATCTTTCTCAATTCCAGTACAGCAGTCTGATGCATTGAAAGTTTTACAACAATGACCGCCATTATCTAATTTTTTATCACCACCACAAACATTATCACAGTCTAATTTTTTATCACCACCGCAATCACCTTGACAGTCATAGACACTTCCTTTGCAATCGCAATACGCTCCTGTATTAATGTCACAGCTATTACTATTATAGAATTCATACATTTCAGTGTTTATTAAACATTTAGAAGGATCCTGAGATGGTATGCATCCACAATGGACATCTCTCCCTTCAGAATCTTTGCATATACCACAAGGAGGTCCATCTCCATTACAGTTTTCATCACAATCTAATCCTGCTTTGCAAAAACATTTTCTTGTTTTAATATCACAGTCAGGAGCATTTCCACTGCAATCTTCAAGACAACAGTCTATATTTGTACCATCACATACACCAGAACAGTCAAAATGTCCACTCTTACATTCACAGCTTCCTGTTGATGGATTACATTCTTCATTTGTAGGACATTTTTCGTTATAACAACAACTTAGACCCATTCCGTTGCAAACTCCACATACATCTACTTCTCCATCACAGTCTGATGTATTAAAAACATATTTATATAATATGAAAATAATTGCAGCAGCAGCAATTACACCTACTGTGATAAATATAATTTTTTTTGTATTTTTTTTTGTTTCAATTTTGTATGAGAACATTTATTATATAAAAATATTATATAATAAATTAATTAATTTTCATTACTATCTTCTTCACTTAATTCATCATCCTCATTAACAACATTACCGCTATTATCATTTACATCAATATTAAAATCTTGATTATCTTCTGGAGGGTCTTGATTATCTTCTGGAGGGTCTTGTCTATTTGTTGGTGATGTTCTATATCTTGCCATAAACTCTTCAGAGTTATATGCATTTTTATATCTTCCAACTAATTCTCCAATTGTTCTACTATTTTTTTGAGTTTCAGGTGAATTGTATGAAAAAGTTTTCATATTATTAAGACTATTAATTACATCAAGTGCCGTTGGTTCTTTTTTATAATCCTCAATATCATCTCTTTCCCTCATTTCTTTTTCTTTCTTTTCCATCAATTCTTTCAATTTCATCGCAGCTCTTGCTGTTGTTTCTGCTACTCTCTCTTCACGTGTTGGTGTATATATATCAACTGGATTGATTTCAAGAATTTCTGGTTTAGTAAACTGTGTACATTTAATGCAATGACATTCAATCGTATCATCAATAACAATATCAGAACTTCCATCACTGATAGCATCAGATGGATCAATTGTCTTTGTCTTTTTCCAACAACAATGCCCAGTTGTAACTTGCTGAGGCTGAGAATGAGTATTACTAACATTAACTCTCTTTTTACATTTAATTTTGTGGCTAAATTTCTTAGCAAATTGTTTAACAATATCAATAGGAACCATAGGACTTTGTTCTAACAATTTATTAATCTCTACTCTACATTCGTTCAAAAATATTGTACCTGATTCTGAACGTTCTTGTGTAGGAAGAGATAATTCAACTGCTATATTTCTACTAAATCTACCGAATGCAATAGAAGCTACTCTATGACCTTCCATCAATTCACTAACTCTAAGAAATTGCGCGACTGTTGTTATCATACCTGCTATTAAATTAGCAGCACCTATTACAAGAGGGGCATATTGACGAGCTTCAGGTGGCATTGAAGCTTGAGCAAAATTTGCAGTACCTGTGATGGTACTTAATAAAATAACTGGTAAAGAACACCACATATTTTGTGATGTAAATTTCGCAAAAGCTCGATCGTGAAGATAACGGTAACTACTTGAAATTTCTGCCCACTCCTTTAGTATCTTTTCTTGTTGAGGATGCCAGACTTTTCTTTCATTCGTTTTCTTTTTTTTCACTTCCTGTTCAGGATTTTTATCTTGATCACTCATTTATTATTATAGATTAAAATATTTATATTCTATAAATAAATAATGATAGAAAAAATTATTAATTATGTAAAAGAAAATGCTCTACTGTCACTTGTGTTTTTATCTTTATTCTTTATATTTATAGTTTGGTTGTTCTACAATACTTCAAAAGATGAAGGGACTTCTAATTATACCTTTTCTGATATTAGAGATCCAGATAATTACAAAATACAAGCTATAATGAAGAAAAAAGAGAAAAAATATAGCAAAGGAGAAACTGAATGTCGTCGGGTTTTAGAAAATATTTTTAGAAAACCTTTTACAAGTAGAAGACCTGATTTTATGTTTAATAGCGAAACTCGTCATAATTTGGAATTAGATATGTATAATAAAGATCTTAGACTTGCATGTGAGTATAACGGTAAGCAACATTATGAATATACACCGTATTTTCATCGAAATAATATCCAAAATTTTTATAAACAACAAGAGAGAGATAATATGAAAAGAAATATTTGTAAAAAATTAGGTATAAAATTGATAGAAGTTCCATATACTGTAAAAATTCAAGATATTGAAAATTATATCAAAATGGAATTAAAAAAAGTTCAATAAAAATATTAATATATTTGTAATACATATTAATATTTATGCGCGTTTGGCCGAACGTCTGCGTTTGGGTCCAGGTTTGGCTTTGCATCCTTTACGGGCTGATTTCTTACGTCCGTGACTGCATTTTGAGCGTCTAGATTTTCTCGACTTTTTGGCCGAACGTCTCGATTTGCGGCTGCGTTTGGGTCCAGGTTTACGTTTGCATACTCTCGATCCTTTTCTCAATCCACGGCTGCATTTTCTTGCCGAGCGTCTACGTCTGCTGGATTTTTTGGCCGAACGTCTCGATTTGCGACTGCGTTTAGGTCCGGGTTTGCGTTTGCATACTTTCGATCCTTTTCTCATTCCACGGCTGCATTTTCTTGCCGAGCGTCTACGTCTGCTGGATTTTTTGGCCGAGCGTCTACGTCTGCTGGATTTTTTGGCCGAGCGTCTCGATTTGCGGCTACGTTTAGGTCCAGGTTTGGCTTTGCATCCTTTACGGGCTGATTTTTTGCGTCCGTGACTGCATTTCGAGCGTCTACGTCTGCTGGATTTTTTGGCCGAGCGTCTCGATTTGCGGCTGCGTTTGGGTCCGGGTTTGCGTTTGCATACTCTCGATCCTTTTCTCATTCCACGGCTGCATTTTCTTGCCGAGCGTCTCGATCTGCTCGAGCGTTTGGCCGAACGTCTGCCTGACTGTTTTCTCCACATGGCGGCAACTTTTTTCATGCGCATGGCTGCGGTTCTTCCCGAAACTTTTTGCATGTTTGCTTTTACGAATTTGTTGTATGCGCTCAATCTTCTGCGAGGTGATCTGCTCTTTGATTTACGCGAACGTCTTTTTCCGGCTCTTCTTACAACAGATTTGTATACTTTTTCGTATTTAGACATTCTGGCAGCACTTCTATTGCGTCTGCATCCTCTGCTTTTTTTCCATGCGCAATTTTTTCTTGCGGCACAATTAGATTTACGAGCTCCCGAGCATGGTGCACGGCGGCTTCTTGAACTTTTGCTTGATTTTCTAACCATTTTTATTATATATAAAGAAAATTTTTTTTTATTAAAAATTATTTATAATTTCTAAAAAAAAAATCTAAATTAAGAAAATGCGAAGAAACATAACAAATATATGATGGATATCAATTTTTACTTACCTGGTGAAAAGAAATACGAAGATATTAGAAAAAAACATATATCTGGAAAAAATGTTAAGTTTCAAGAAAAATTTAAAGATCAAGGTAAACAAGGAATAGTAGGACTAATGTCTTTAAAAGAAAATAAAGATAATCAGTGTATCTACAAAATTTCACAATCATTAAATTATATCACAAAACATGAATATACTGTTATGAAAGGATTATACGAATTAAATAGTTATTGTCCTCATTTTTGCAAACCCTACAATCTTATTAAACATAAAATCAATGGAAATTATAAAAAATTAGAAAATCCATTTAAGATTTCTTCTCGACATCCAATTGATGTTGAAACCATATTAATGGAATATGTTAACTATCCTCAACTTTATAAATTAATTAAAAATAAATCGTTTCCAGAACATATTATTATATCTACCATTAAACAAGTTTTAATTTCTCTTGCTATTGCTCAAAATAAAAAGAAGTTTTCTCATTATGATCTTCATTCATGTAATATTTTGATGAAAAAGTGTGATAAGGATTTAGTAATGCTCTATATATTAGATGATGATAATCAATTTGCTATACCTACAAATGGATATATACCTGTTATTATAGATTTTGGATTTAGTTATATTGAAGATTTAGACAATAGACCTATAATGTCTCCATTAGCACATACAAATGTTGGATTTATGACTAATGAATTTGATCCTGTTGCAGATCCTAAATTGTTTCTTGTAACGGTCTCAGATGAATTAAAGAGATATAGAAAATCTAAAACTGCCAATATTCTACGAAATAATGTTAAAAACATATTCAAAAAATTAGATATAGATTGGGATAGTGGGTGGGATTTATATGATAGTGATCAAGTTGGCGCATCAGACTTTATAACAGAAAGATTGAATGAAATTGAAACTGATTCATATATCTTTAATAATTACAACAATCACTGTATTGATATAATTCAAAGTTTAGTTAAATTACCATTATCTCCTCAATATTCTGAAAATATAGAAACTACCTACAAAACATTTGTAAAAGAATTTAATAAGATAGAGAAAGAGATGAGAAGTTCTTTATTTAATATTTACATTCTTAGAAAGATTGTTGATATAGCAAGAGCTATTAAAAACGATTACAATTGTGATGAAACAAGAGAAAATTCAATTCGTATTTTCAAAAAACATACATTAAACGAAATTTCAAAAATTGCCTCATTTTGTAATCCAAAAGAGTTACATTATGAAAAATTATTGTGTAGTTTATACGTTTTATCAGAATGTTGTGAAGGTATTTTATATGATATTATAGATAAAAGAATGAAAGAAAAAAACACACAATACGAGAAATTGCATGTAAAAACATGCGAACAGATCTATGGATGTTTAGAAATCAATTTACCTGACGAATATGTTTATAATTTAAATACTAAAATTGCTGTTATGGATGCATCTAACGAAAAAAGAGACAATATTGAAAACTTGTCTGAAGAAGTTATCAAAAACATTAACAAAATCCATCCAGTTATGAGAGGTACATTCTTAAATGATTTATATAATGGAAATTTAAATCAAGAAGATTTAACAGACTTTGAAGAAGAGAGAAGTGATGAAGAAGAGAGGAGTGATGAAGAAGAGAGAAGTGATGAAGAGGATAGAAGTGATGAAGAGGATAGAAGTGATGAAGAAGAGAGAAGTGATGAAGAGGAGACGAGTGATGAAGAAGAAAGAAGCGATGAAGAAGAAAGAAGCGATGAAGAAGAGGATAGAAGCGAGGCTGAAATAGATTTACAATCTTTTACATAAGTAATAACTTATATTCATTAATGAATATAAGTTACATATAATTTATTGCATTTGTGAATGCATGTAGCTAACTTTATTTTTTAATGGTCCAGTAAGTTGTTGACTTGTGAAAGAAGTGTGTGGTTTGACGCATACATCTACATCACCTCTGATGTAATCGTATGTTCCATTACCGACAGTTGACTTCATAAAACTGTTATTTACATCGACTCTCATTGTTTTTAAAGCGGCATCATTCGATTTTAATCCATCAATGTGATTTAATTCTTCAAGAGCTTTGTCATGATGTTCGATTCTCATTTTAATATCGTTGCATAATTCGCATTTTGATTTTGCAGGAACGTATACATCTTTTGATCCTTTATTGTTGGATCTTCTTTGATGTCTTTTTGTGTATGTCCATGGGTGATTAGATGCATGTTCATCCATTAATTGATGATTTCCATCACCAACATGAACATTATTGTTATTAGTATCTCCTAAAGGATGAATTCCTTGAGGATTGGGTACATCTCCACCATGAAAACCATAATTTTCGGTTTGAGGAAAAGCTTTCATTGCAACTAAACATGCAGATATAATTCCGAGTAAAGTAATAGAAATTATTGATTTAGGTTCCATTTTTATCTTAATAAAAGATAAAAAAAAAATTATATTTTTTTTTAGTTAAATTTCTAATAAAAAGAGATACGATAAAAATATAATGAATTATTATATTTCTGTAGAAAATTGTAAAAATAGAGAAATTAAAAATACAAACTCGCGATACAAAAATTTTTGTCAGACACATTTTACTGCTGGTGATTATCAACAATTCTGTAGTTCAAGAGATTACCAACCTCTTAATGATAATTTTATTGAATCTAATATAGATCTAATTAACTGGAATAAATATAAAAATTTATCAGATATTGATATTGAAAATACATTTCGATATATATTTGAAAAATTTAAAAAAGGTATTTTTATAAAGATTAGAAATAACAAAGTTGAAACTTTTTTACCTTTTAGCAATTCCAATTATATAAATGAGTTCCCTAAAATACACTATACAAAACAATTTCCTAATTTAGATACATTATCTAAATACGTTACTGAAAAATCAGGATATATTTATAATTCAAAATATATAAATAAATTTGATAAACAATGGTATGCTAATAATTCACTGGTCAGAAATGAATTTCCTATAAAAGAAGGTGATTCTGGTGCTCATCAAATGATGGATATGTTTGAACAACTATGTAAAAATAGGAAAGTTCCAGATATTGAATTTTTTGTAAATAGACGAGATTTTCCTATATTAAAGAAAAATTCGACAGAGCCATACGAGTGTATTTTTGGAAAAGATAAACCATTATTATCCCATGATTATGATAAGTATTGTCCTATTTTAAGTATGAATGGAAATGAGGAGTACGCAGATATTATAATACCAACATGGGATGATTGGTCACGAGTTAGAAATATAGATGATAATGTTTTCTTTCCAAAACCATTGAGAAATTATAAGTTTGATTTTTCAACACCGTGGAAAGATCGTAAAGAAATAGCTGTATTTAGAGGAAGTAGTACTGGTATTTCATGTGATCTTGATGAAAATAGACGTCTAAAATTATGCAAGATGAAACATCATCTGTTAGATGTTGGTATAACTAAATTAAATTTACGACCAAGATTTTATAATAAAGATGAAAAGCTATATCTATCTACAGTAGATGTGGATAAATTACAAATAGATCTTGCCGAAGGTTTATCACCTGAACAGCAATCTAAATATAAATATGTAATAAATATTGAAGGTCATTCAATAGCTTATAGATTATCATTAGAATTATCTATGGGATGTGTTATATTACTTGTTGATTGTCATAATAAATTATGGTATTCAGATCTTTTACAAGAATATAGACATTATGTTCCTGTAAAGAATGATTTAAGCGACTTAATCGAAAAAATAACATGGTGCCGAGAAAATGATGATAAATGTCAAGAAATTGCAAAAAATGCAAAAAGATTTTATGATGAATATTTAGGGAAAGAAGGTATGTTTGACTATTTAGAAACAAAATTAAATGAAATAAAACAAGTTACAGGTACTTATAAATATTTTAATCATGACTCAATAGAAGAAAATATACTAAAAGAAAGAAAACTTGTAAAAGATATTGTTAGTTTTGATATTGAATTTGTTGAAAAGTTTAAATCGATAAACTCAAATATATTTATATCTCAAGATGAAAAAATTATTAAAAAAACATCAAATAGTAATGATATAATTCATAGCGCTTACATTGGTCTTAATTATATCAATAAATTAAATTTAGAAAATTTTTCAAAAACATATGGTATTAACGATAATTCAATTTATATTGAAAATATAAAAGGTACTCCATTTAACCAATGGATAAGAAAAAACTTCCAATTACGTCAATATTTTTCAATTATGAAAAAAATGTTAGTAGCATTGGAAAAAGCGCAAGAAAAATGTAATTTTATACACTATGATTTATATCCTTGGAATATAATTATTAAAAATCATAATAACACGCCAGTAATTATAGATTATGGAAGAAGTATGGTAAAAAATAAAGACCATTTAGTATTGGAAATGGTTAAACCTCATAAATTCCATGATGTATTAACAATTATGTTATCATCGCTTCATGATATTTTAAAATATCAAAAGTTATCAAAAGTTGAAACTAAATCAATATTAAATTATGCAAACTTAATTTCAAAAAGTCGGTATACAAAATTCCAAGTTTTTAAAAATTTAAAACAATTGAAAGAATTTTTACATATCCAAAAAAGATTTGACAGAATGTTATATAGTGACAAATATGAATTAACAAGACTAACTCCGAAATATATATACGATAAAATTTAAAAATTTTTATAATATCTTTTCAATAATTAAATGAAAAGATATTATTATTTAATTACTTTTTCTATATTATTTATTGTAATTAC
>MDTA01038944.1_pt1 | contig 17987 bp, 16 predicted proteins | sample 811151 | NCBI WGS metagenome assembly MDTA01 (sample SAMN05326648, study PRJNA326480) | marine metagenome | isolation source: seawater | place: Indian Ocean: South | collected 2010
GTCGGCCACGGCTATTGTCATGACAATGCTTGGCACAAAACCTGACGTGGCTTCCAAGGTGGCGCCGAACCAGCCAAAGACGCCAAAGGTGATCATGATCGACGGCAAAGCAACCAATGCCGTTGCCAGTGTTCCGCCTACGTGTCGCAGGGAAAGCAGAAGGCAGATAATGATGACCAGGAAGGCCGGCACGATCAGATAGGTGATATCGCGTGCGACAGCTTCACCGAGTGCGATGTCGGTGGCGGTGGTACCGCCGACGGCAATTTCGATGTCCGGGAAGCGCTCGCGCAGCTTCTCCACCCGTTCGCTGGCAAATGCCACAACCTCCGTATTGGCGTCGGGTTTATCGAGCGGCAAAGTGAGTGCGACGTTGATGACCGTGGCTTTGCCCTCACGCGAGATAATGCGATTGAGTAACGACTCTTCGCCCAGGGCAATATCGCGAATGGATTGAATGCGTTCGTCGGACAGCTCAGTCGGATCATCCAGCAGCGCGCGGACTATCAACTCATCATCTGACGCGCGCGTATGTTGGTGATTGGTCAGCGATGTGACCCGACGCGAGTACGGAATTTGCCAACCCATCTCGGTCAACTCGTGAATGAGCGTCAGGGCGTCACGAGTGAAAACCGAATTCGGTTCCGCGATGACAACAAACAGGATGTTCTGCTGTCGCTCATAGGCCTGTTCGAACAATTCCAGTTCGACCAGTTCAGGATTATCCGGGCCAAAAAACGCACGGAAGTCGTTGGTGGTCTTCAGGCGGGATCCGCCACTTACCAAGGTGAACGCAATCAGCGCGGTGGCAATGATAACCATCCACGGATGCGCACACAGCCAGCCCGCATATCTTTCGATACGCGTCACAGGCGCGCTGCTCATCAGCTCACTCGATCGGGCGTCAATGCCCAGCAAAAAATATTGAACAATATGCTACGTTGCCGGCCTGCGGATGACTAGAACGGAGAACGCCTGGATGGAGCGCAAGCAAATTGCCGAGGAACTGATCGCGGCGCAATCAACGGTGACGCCCTACAAGTGTTACGAAGGGACCATCAGCGAAGCCTACGAAACCCAACGGGAGTTCCAACGCCTGTGTCAGTCGCAACTTGGCCGTGGTCCACGTGCTGGCTATAAAATCGCGCTAACTTCTCGCGCGATGCAAACCATGATAGGTGTTGCCGAGCCACTGGCCGGATGGGTGTTCGAGGACCGCATGCTGGCGCCCGGCGCAGATGTACGGCTTGCAGACTATCAACACCTGGGGGTCGAGTTTGAAGTTGCCGTGCGTCTCGGTACTACGCTTGCGGACACCGGCACTCCACACACTCGTAACAGCGTTGCCAAAGCAGTAGATGGCTATGCGACGGCGTATGAGTTTGTGGAAGACCGCCATGCGGATTACAGCTCACTGAACGCGTTCACGTTGGTTGCTGAAAATGCGTGGAATGCGGGTGTCATGATCGGCCCTTATCACAGCCTGAACCTGTCCGCGAATGCCGTCACGCGCCTCGAGATCAATGGAAAGGACGCCGGGCAAGGTATCGCTGGTGATGCATTGGGGCATCCTCTGGAGGCGGTTGCCTGGCTTGCGAATATGTTGAACCAGCGCGGAGAGAGCCTGTGCGCGGGGGAATTTGTAATGACCGGTAGCAGTATCCGCACCACGTTCCCCGAAGCCGGGGAACGTTACGAATTCTGCGTAGAGGGCCTGGGTTGTTTGGCTGCCCGGTTCGTCTGAGGCAGGATGCCCCGCGGCCGGCTGTGCCACGGCTGGCGCGCAGCAGCGCCGGTGATTTGACCGCTGCTACCAAAGCCCGATCAATACAGCCCAGGTAACAAAGTCTCGTCACTGGCCGGGAGGAACATTTAACCGCCGTTTTTGGACTGCGTGGCTTCGAGTTCCGCCACGCGTTGTTGCGCCGCGGTCAGGTGTTTGATGAGTTCGTCTCGTTGCGCAGTGATCGGCTCGACACTCGCGTATGCCCGCTCGGCCTCTCGCTTGGTTGCCGCCGCGGTGGCCTCGCTGATTTCAAGCTTGCCCGTGACGGTCTGAAGTTCTGTTCTGGCTGCACTGAGCGCTTCTTCCGCGGAAGCAGCCGCGGCTTTTGCAGCACGGGATTGGGCAAGCGCTTCAGCTACCTTGGCTTCCAGATCAGCTTGTGCTGCACGTTGCCCGGACGTCGCGGCTTGAACTTCCTGCCTGGCCGTCTCCAAAGCCGCCTGTAGCTCTTCGGCACTCTTCGCCATCGCCGCTTCTCTGGCTGCCGCGGTATCTGCTTTCTCGGTCATCGCCTGCTGTAACGATGCAAGCTCTGCGGACGCAGTCTCCGCGGCGGCCGTTTTCTCGTCCAGGGCGGCTTGCAATGACTGCAGCTCGGCGCTCAGCTTTCTGCCGGCGTCCTCGGCCTGTTGCCGGATGTTGTCCTGCTCTGCTTGCAACGTGACGATTTTCTCGATGAGCTCTGTCTCCTTGGCCCGCGCTGCCTCGGCGGACTTGCCGGCCGCGTCTGCCACAACCTGGAGCTGTTGTTTGAGCGCCGCGAGTGCCTGGTCGCTGTCACCTGTGTTGGCTGCGGTTTTCGCGGCCGCGTTCGCCGCTTCTGCGGCGGCCAGTTCTTCCGCTGCGGCGAGCGCTTTGTTGACCGCCTCCAACTCTGTTTGCAAAGCGTCGCGTTGTGCCGCCGTATCGGCCAGTGAAGCAGCCATCTCCACATTATTGGCCCGCTCGGCCTCGAGGGCCGCTTTGGAGTCGCTGAGGGCGGCTGTCCGCGCCTCTAACAGTGCATACAGAAAATCCTGTGCCTCCTGCAGGCGTTTCGCTTCAGCTTCAGCAGCAGCGATGGCGACGCTGTTATCCGGCTGTGCGGGTGGCGTCGGCTCGCTGGCAGTTTCTAACTCGGCCTGTAGCGCGAGATTGGACTGATACAAAGCCTCCAGATGCTCGTGCAGATATGCAATTTCGTTGTCACGTGCATAAATTTCCTGCACAGCCAGTTGCTGTTCCGCGAACCCGTTTTGCATCGCGTGGGTTGCGGCTACCGCCTGCTGACGCTCAGCTTCCCAGCTGGTGCGCAACGCCTCGTAGTCAGCCAGCAGCAGCTCAAACTGCTCTGTCAGTTGCGCGGCAGACTCGGCAGTCATCGCGGTCATCGGCTCTTGAGCTGCGGGCTCCGCCGAGGGCGCGGCCGGTGGGTTTTGGACGGCCTTGCCGAGTGCAATTAACAGTGCATCCAGGCTCATGCCGTTGGAGTTGATGCCAAGATGCCCGGCGAGCGCATCGGCGCTGACCTCAGCCGCCCCCAGTTGCGCCGCCACGCGGTCACGCTCACCCTGCAGTTTTGTCATTCTCCTGGCGAGTTCGTCGGCCTGGGCGCGCGACTGGCTGAGCGCGAGATTAACCTCGTCCAGCTCGGTACCTTGGTCGTAGATGCGCTGCTGGTACGTCGTCAACTGCGGGTCGTGACCACAACCAGCTAACGCTGCAGCAATGGCTACGCCAAGGAGACCCACTCGCGGGGAGCGCTTCAACATAATCGTTACTTTTCCTTCGCCGGCGGCGTCCGAGAGGGGCCGACTTAAAATCTGGAACAATATTATGCCTTGCCGTTAGCCCGGCCGGTATTGTTGTATGTGATTGAGCTCGCTACTTTGTGAGCCACATAGAGCAGGTGCAGCTGGCTATGTACTACGACTGTATGGAAACCCCGTTTGGTGAGTTCACCATTGTTTTGTCTGCGGCGGGGGCGCTTACGCACCTCGTGTTTGCCGAAGAAATTGACACGCGCCGGGTTGGCGCCGCCGCGCGGGCGGCTGCGCGCGTACACGACCGAAGCGCGACCGCAAACGTGCGTCAGCAACTGGCGGAGTATTTTGCCGGCAAGCGTCACACATTCTCCGTGCCGCTCGCGCCGCAAGGCACGACCTTCCAGCTACAGGTATGGGCTCAGCTGCAACAGATAGCCTACGGACAAACCCGCACCTATGATGACCTTGCGAGGCAACTTGGCAAGCCGCGTGCTGCGCGGGCCGTAGGTGCGGCCAATGGGCAAAACCCGATTTCCATTCTGATCCCCTGCCACCGATTAGTTGGCAGTAGCGGAAGCCTCACCGGCTATGCGGGTGGCCTCGATGCGAAGCGTCGTCTTCTGGAACTCGAAGCGGCTGGGGTGCGGAGCGCCTAGCTGGCGCGTTGCAGCGGCGTATTGACGATCGGCGCCAGGGGCGCGGCCTGAAGCGCCGCCTGATGGCGTTCGTCACCCACGTCGCCGTAGAGCGTGTTGCGGTGCCGCGCGACGCGACCCAGGTCCTGCGCAAGTGCCTCGATGATATGCGGTGCGAGCTCCTGGCCATGCTCCGCCCCGGCAGCGCGCGTGATGCTTTCGTTCATCAGCGTGCCGCCGAGATCGTTTGCGCCAGCCTGCAGACACTGCTGGGCACCTTTGGGGCCCATCTTTACCCATGAAGCCTGAATGTTGGGAATGACGTCCCCCAGGACGATGCGGGCGACTGCGTGGACGAGTACTGCCTCGCGGTAGGTTGGGCCGTTGCGTGCCAACCCGCGCCGGTACAGCGGAGCCTCCATTGCAACAAACGCCAGTGGCACTAATTCCGTGAAGCCACCTGTCTCGACCTGCAACGCGCGCACACGTTGCAGGTGCCGCGCCCAGTGTAGGGGATGGTCGACGTGACCAAACATCATCGTCGCTGTGCTGCGTAGCCCCACGCTGTGGGCCGCGCGCATGACCTGGAACCACTGTTCGGTGTTGATCTTGTCCGGGCATAGGATGGCCCGCACTTCGTCGTCCAGGATCTCGGCCGCGGTTCCAGGCAGCGAGCGTAATCCGGCGTCACGCAGCCGCGCGAGGAAGGTTTCCAGCGACAGACCCAGCGTCTCGGCACCCTGCCACACCTCCAGCGGGGAAAACGCATGGATGTGCATGTCCGGGGCGACGCGTTTGATGGCGTCACAGATTTCCAGGTAAGTCTGTCCGGTGTAGTCCGGGTGGATGCCACCTTGCAGGCACACCTCGGTGGCACCCCGAGACCAGGCCTCCGCGGCGCGCCTTGCCACCTCGTCCAGATCCAGATCGTAAGGTTTACCACGTAGATCTTCGTGTGTGCGCCCCTTGGAGAATGCGCAGAACTTGCAATGGAAATAGCAGACGTTGGTGTAGTTGATGTTGCGATTGACGACGTAGCTGACCGCGTCGCCAACCTGCTTCTGGCGGAGCAGATCCGCCGCGTCGCAGACGCGTCCAAAGTCGTTACCGCGGGCCGTGAACAGCGTGACGATGTCCTGCTCGGTCAACTCTTCGCCTTGCTCAGACTTGCCGAGGACGGTGGTCACGGCACGGCTCACAGGTTCGCGTTGCGTCGGCGCCGGTGGTGTATGCGTGCTGTGCCCCGTGACCCAGAGATCCTCACGTCCGAGTCCGGCTGCATCCGCGTGCCGTAACACATGGCGCACCAGTGGTTTTGCGAGCCAGGTGTCAGGGTCTCCCACGTATGCGGGATAGATTGGGAGACGTGGTGCCAATACCTTGCCGTTTGCGGCAGTGATGCTGCCCAACGACTCGAGCTCCGGCCATGGGGCCTCGGGGTTGACGTGGTCAGGGGTCACGGGCGAGACACCACCCCAGTCATTGATGCCGGCGTTCAAGAGCGCAGTCAGCTGCCCCGGGCTAAGGTTGGGCGGCGCCTGGATGCTCATGTCCGGCCCTAGAATCAAACGCGCCACGGCAATGGTCCACACGAGCTCTTCCAATGGCGGCTCGAGCGCCTTCGCCATGGCCGTCCGCTCCTTGGCCCGGAAGTTCTGCACTATGACTTCCTGAATGTGTCCGTATTCGGCGTGTAAGTCGCGGATAGCCAGCAAGGCATCGATGCGCTCGGCACGCGTTTCACCGATTCCGATCAGGATGCCAGTCGTGTAGGGAAAGTTGAGTTCGCCCGCAGCCCGCAACGTATCCAGACGCACAGCCGGGGATTTGTCCGGTGAGCCGTAGTGCGGGCCGCCTTTCTGGCACAGGCGCTCGGAGGTCGACTCCAGCATCAAGCCACCGGACACCGAGACCTCACGCAGGCGTGCCAACTCGTCGTGCGTCAACACCCCTGGATTGACGTGCGGCAACATGCCGGTCTCTGTCAGCACGTGTTGTGACGCGGCGATCAGGTAGTCCGTTGTGGTCTCGAATCCGAGCTTCTCGAGCGCCGCGCGGGCTTTGCGATAGCGGAGCTCGGGTTTGTCGCCCAACGTGAACAGTGCCTCATGACACCCGACCCGGGCGCCATCGGCGGCAATCTGCTTGACCTCGTCCAGCGGCAAGTAGGCAGGCCCGTGTTTGGGCGCCTTGGAGAAGGTGCAGTAGTGGCAGACGTCCCGACAGAGCTGTGTCAGAGGGATGAATACCTTTGGTGAATAAGTGATGAGCTCGCCATGCGCTGCGTCCCGCAGCTCGCGTGCAGCAGCACTCAGTCGCGCGAGGTCGGGATAGTCCGTCAGTGCAAGCGCCTCGTTCCGCGACAACGCGCCCGCGCCTTCACGAATGGAATCGAGCTTGTCTGACTCACCCATAGTGCATCTCATGATAACTGCGAGACCGGGCCGCCCCAGTCAGTGAATTAAATCATCAGTCTCCCAAGCAATTCTTCACGACGCAAATATTCGTACGACAGCGTAGCGCTCGGTTGCGCTGCAAAAGTGGCCAAGTCGTCCGGTCGATCTACGTCCAACGCGAAGCCTGGTAGTTCCAATATGCTTGGCTGAACCCCGGCGGCTTTCGCACGAGTAAGATGTGGCCTGAAGCTGTCATTACCAAACGCGAATTCGATCAAGTCCGTTGGCGACACGGCTACGCCGTTCGAGCCAAACTTGTCGCCGGAGGGGGCGATGGCAAAACCGGGTGTGCTGTCGAGCGCGCCCACCATTGCGTCCACCTCGGCGCTGCTGAGTGTCGGGATGTCGCCCGGCAGGGCCAGCATGGCAGAGTGCCCTTTGGCACGCAGGTAGTCGCCGCCGCGCGTGACGGCGGCGGTGTGTCCGTCGTTTGCAGGCTCGGAGGCTATCTCCGCGCCAAAACGGCGCGCGAGCTCGCATGCATGCGGGTCGCGCGTGACAGCCACGATGCCAGCCAGCGCGGTGGCGCTGGCGAGCGCTGTCAACACATCGGTCAGCATCGCGATGAACAGTCCCCGGCGGTGCTCGGCGCTCAGCACGTCCGCGAGCCGTTGTTTGGCGTCCACGGTGTTCTTGATGGGCACAACAGCCCAGACCTCCGGCCTCGCACTCATTCGCCGTTTCTCGCTTCCCAGAACGCGTCGACGCCCAGTTCGGCGCGTACCTCGCTGGTCAGGTCGACTTTGTAATCCTCGATGGGAATCCCGGTTGCATCGGCAATCTTGACCACGGCGTTGAAGATTGCTGCTGTTGCCGCGACTTCACTCACGGTGTCTGGGCCGCGCTCCAGTGCGACGCGCTCTCGTGTCGCCCAAAGTGTCGCGATGTCGCCGCTGACGATCGCTTCCGCGAACGGCACCAGCACTTGTGCGTCTGCCACGGTGGTATCGCTCAGCTCACCGGTCGTGATGCTCGCGAGTTCGTGTTCTACCCCAGCATGTTCGCCGCTCGCACGGAGCAACACGATATGGCTGGTGGTTCAGTAGAAACACTGATTGATCGCGGACACCCGGGCCGCAATCAGTTCGATCTGCGCGTGCGTTAATGCGCGGGTCTCATTACCGAAGTTGCGCAGTTCCTTGTCCGGCAGGTACATGGCTGTATCCAGATCAAAAAATCCCTTGACCTCGGCCGGGACGAGGCTCAGTGCCCGGTGGATGTTCGCCCCAGAGAGTTCCGCGTAGAGGTCAGCTTCGCCTTGTTTGACATCTTCCGGCGCCACGGTTGCGAAACGGCCGACACCCGGGCGCGCACCAGCCGGTAATGTACGGCTTGGTTCGCCTGGCAATGGCTCGGGCAGCGGGTGGCGCGGCAGGCCTAGTGCATCGGTGAACGTATCTATCGCGACCACTGTGGCGATGACGCCAGTCATTTCCACAATTTGCGGGTCTTCAAGGCCCTCGGCGCGGAGCCCATTCAGCCAGGTGTCGGAAAGCCGGGGCGCGTCGTTACGAATGCGATGTATGGCATCTACCCAGATGGCGGGCAACGCGGTCACCGCATCATGCAGTTCCGCGGAAGTAGCGGGTGACAAGGCCTGTTTGACTGCCGCGCAGTGCGCGCAGGCGGGCGCGTGGCGCGTTTCCGCCGCAATCGCGACGCGCCTGGCGCCGTCCAGCCACGTCCCCGGCGCCGCCAGACGTTGCCAGGCGCGTGCGTGGGCTGCCGCCACGTCCGCGCGAACCGGGTAGGTGGACTCATCGTATGCGAGTTGCACGAGCATCCCTCCTGAAGCTTATCTATAGTGGGCAGTATGAGTGAGACGTTGAAAATTGTGGATGCCCACCATCACCTGTGGGATCTCGGCGCCAATTATTACCCATGGCTGCACGACGAGCCGAACGCGGGGTTCTTTCTGGGCGATTATGAGGCTCTCAAACGGGACTACCTGCCGCCCGACTACCGCAGTGACGCGGACGGATTGGAAGTTGTCAAAACCGTGCACTGCGAGGCCGAGTGGGACCGCAACAATCAGGTTGGCGAGACGCGTTGGCTTACAGAGGTCGCCGCGCGCTATGGCATGCCAAATGCGATCGTCGCGCACGCGTGGTTTCACACGGAAAACTCTTACGCCGTACTCGAGGCACAGAGTCAGTTCTCGATGGTGCGCGGCATCCGTTCGAAACCCGTGACGTCGGCGAAGCCGGAAGAGAAAGTGTCTGGTCAACCCGGAGCGATGGACGATCCCCGGTGGCGCGAGGGCTTTGCGGCGCTGCGCGAGTTTGGTTTTTCATGGGATCTGCGCGTCCCGCACTGGCATCTGACCGAGGCGGCCGAGGTAGTTGCCGAACACCCTGACATTCCTGTTGTGCTGAACCATACGGGTTTCCCGTGGGACCGGAGTCCCGCGGGGCTCGCCGCCTGGCGTGACGGCATGCGGGTGCTGGCGGAGTGCGAGCACGTGTGGCTGAAGGTATCGGAACTCGGGTTGAAGGATCAGCCTTGGGATGCGGAGTCCAACCGGATCGTGGTGCGCGAAGCCGTCGAGATTTTTGGCATCCACCGCTGCATGTTCGCATCCAATTTCCCGGTGTCGGGATTGCGTGTCGGTTATCCGCAACTGGTCGCCGACATGCGAGCTTATCTTTCGGACCTGAGCGTCGCCGAGATGCAGGGCTTTTTCCACGACAATGCGTGTGAGTTCTACCGTATCTAGTGTCGCTTCTCGACAATTTCCAACTTGCCTCTGCGCACGGCGCTAAAGGACAATAGTGTGTTTTTGTCCGCAATAGATGGAGCGTCAGCGCGTGGCTTTGTCGAGTTATCTCTTTACCAGTGAATCAGTCTCTGAAGGACACCCGGACAAGGTTTCGGACCGCATTTCCGACGAGGTTGTCGATCATTTCCTAGCGCAAGACGAGCACGCACGTGTCGCTTGCGAAACCCTGACCACGACCAATCGGATCGTGTTGGCTGGCGAAGTCCGCGGGCCTGGCGGTGTAGACAAGGAACGTATCGAAGAGCTGGCGCGCAATGCCGTGCGCGACATTGGCTACGAGCAGGACGGTTTTCACTGGCAAAACGCCGAGGTGCAGATTCATCTCCATGCGCAGTCTGTAGATATTGCCCAGGGCGTTGATGCTGCCGGCAACAAAGACGAAGGCGCGGGCGACCAGGGATTGATGTTTGGCTATGCCTGTCGCGAGACCGATGTTTTGATGCCGGCCGCCATCCACTATTCACACGAGATTCTGAAGCGCATGGCCGATGCGCGTCACAGTGGCGAGGTGAAGGGTCTGGGCCCCGATTCCAAGAGCCAGGTAACTCTCCGTTACGAGAACGGCAAGCCGGTCGAAGCCACCTCGGTGGTGGTGTCGACTCAGCACGATGAGTCGCTCAGCCAGGACGAGGTGCGCGAAATCGTACGTCCGTACGTGCTGGCAACGCTGCCTGATGGCTGGATGTGTCCTGAAGACGAGTTCTACGTAAACCCAACCGGCCGGTTTGTGATCGGTGGTCCTGACGGCGATTGCGGCCTTACGGGTCGTAAGATCATCGTCGACACCTACGGTGGCGCGGCCCCGCACGGCGGCGGCGCGTTCTCCGGCAAAGACCCGAGCAAGGTTGACCGTTCGGCCGCTTATGCGGCGCGGTATTGCGCCAAGAACATCGTAGCTGCCGGCCTTGCCGAGCGCTGCACCATTCAGGTCGCCTATGCGATCGGCGTCTCTAAACCATTGTCGGTTTATGTCGAAACCTATGGCACCGCCACGGTCGACGAGAATGCGTTGTCGGACCGGCTGCAGGAAATTGTAGACCTGTCGCCGCGTGGTATTCGCGAACATCTGAATCTGAGCCGGCCGATCTACGCGCGCACCGCTGCGTATGGCCATTTTGGTCGTACTCCCAACGGCGATGGCGGATTTTCATGGGAACGCACCGATATTGCAGAAGAATTACGTAAGTCGTTTGGCGGCTGAACACACTCGTATCATTTAGGAGAACCTTGATTCCATGAGTGGATTTACCGACTACAAAGTAGCCGACATGGGTCTGGCCGACTGGGGGCGCAAAGAGATCGCGATCGCAGAGACGGAGATGCCCGGTTTGATGGCGCTGCGCGATGAGTTTGGCGGCTCGAAGCCACTCGCTGGCGCACGTATTGCCGGTTGCCTGCACATGACCATTCAGACGGCCGTGCTGATCGAGACGCTGACAGCGTTGGGTGCCGAGGTCCGCTGGAGCTCGTGCAACATCTTTTCGACGCAGGACCAGGCTGCTGCGGCCATCGCTGCCGCCGAGATTCCCGTTTTCGCATGGAAAGGCGAAAACGACGAGGAGTTTGACTGGTGCATCGAGCAAACCATTGAAGGTCCAGACGGCTGGACTCCCAACATGATCCTCGACGATGGCGGTGATCTGACCGTCATGATGCACGAGAAGTTTCCGGCCCTGATGGATGACGTCAAAGGTCTGTCTGAAGAGACCACGACCGGCGTCATGCGTCTGTACGACATGGCGCGTGCGGGCACGCTGAAAGTGCCTGCTATCAACGTCAACGATTCCGTGACGAAGTCCAAGTTCGACAACCTCTACGGCTGTCGTGAGAGCCTGGTCGACGGTATCAAGCGTGCGACGGACGTCATGATGGCCGGTAAGGTTGCGGTTGTCTGCGGCTACGGCGACGTTGGCAAAGGCTCTGCCGAGAGCATGCGCAGCCAGGGTGCACGTGTCATCGTCACCGAAGTTGACCCCATCTGCGCGTTACAGGCGGCAATGCAGGGTTACGAAGTGCGCACGATGGATGAAGTGGCGCCTGTCGCGGACATCTTCGTCACGGCCACCGGCAACGTTGATGTCATTACGCTGGAACACATGCGTTTAATGAAGGATCGCGCCATTGTCTGCAACATCGGTCACTTTGACTCGGAGATTCAGATTGGCGCGCTGCGTAACTACCGGTGGGACAACGTGAAGCCGCAGGTAGACGAGGTTGAATTTCCCGATGGCAAACGACTGATCGTGTTGGCCGAAGGGCGTCTCGTGAATCTTGGTTGTGCTACCGGGCACCCGAGTTTTGTCATGAGTGCCTCGTTCACGAACCAGGTGCTCGCACAGATCGAGTTGTGGAACAACCATGAGTCGTACAGCGTGGATGTGCACGTGTTGCCAAAACACCTGGACGAGAAAGTGGCCTCGCTACACCTGCAGAAGCTGGACGTTCATCTGACGCAGCTGAGTTCTGAGCAGGCGGAGTATCTGAACGTGCCGCAGGAAGGTCCGTTCAAGCCAGACCACTATCGCTACTGAAGCGCGGGCTACTGAGGCGCGGGCGCACCCACCAAGGCATGCCCGTCCTGCGCAAGTTATCGGCCAAAGTAGTTGGTACGAGCGTAATGGGTACGACTGTAAGGCGGTCGCATCGCGGCCGCCTGGTACCGCCCGAGAAGGGCGGCACGCCCGGGCTTTAGCTGATCAACTCTTCAACTCTGCCCAGACGCTCTGCGCCCCAGTAGAGCTGTCCATCCACCAGGTAGCTTGGTACGCCAAACACACCGTTATCCTCGGCTTCAGACTGCAGCTTGCTCAGCGCCGTACGCCCCGCTGACTGTACGAAATCGTAAAAGTCACCCACGCTAAAGCCGGCGTCCGCCAACTCGCTGCGCACAGCGCGCACGTCTTCAATATCCAGCTCTCTCAGCCAGAACTTGCGGAACACGGTTTCGTGATAATGGCGTTGCCCTTCGAGGTCTGAACACGCGTAGAGGAATCCGATATGTGCAATCGTGGAGTCGAAGATCTTGCGAGGGCCGCGAATAGTCAGTCCACGCCGATTCGCTTCGCGCCTGCAATCCATGTACGAATAGCGCACACGCCGCCATTGATGCGCGTTGCGTGACTCCTCGGTAACGCGCCCTTGTTCGTCCACCCGGGCGTTGCCAAGATACGACGGAATATCTAGCGTGTACGGGATCAGGCGCAGTTCAACACCGCGCCGCTGGGCGAGCGCGAATGTGTCCGCCTGCGCCAGATAGGCATAGGGACTCTTGTAGTCGAAGTAGTGTTCAACCAGCATGGTGTGGGCCGGGTAGGGAAGTGCTGCGTGTGTCGTCAGACACGGCGCCCTTGATTCAGAAATAGTACCCCGCATTGGCGCCAAGCAAAACGACTTGAGGCAAAATAATGAGTGAGTCGCTCAAACGAACGCCTTTGCACGCGTTGCACCTGGAACTCGGTGCGAAGATGGTTCCATTTGCGGGCTACGAAATGCCCGTGCAGTACCCTCTTGGCATCATGAAAGAACATCTGCACACGCGCAGTCAGGCCGGCCTGTTCGACGTCAGCCACATGGGTCAGCTGCGTCTGGCAGGCGACGGAGCAGACGTTGTGCTCGAGCGGCTGGTCAGTGCCGACATTGTCGGCTTGCAGAGCGGACGGCAACGATACGCCCTGTTTACGAATGCCGAGGGCGGCATCCTCGATGATTTGATGGTGACGCGCCTCGATGACGGACTGGCGCTGGTCGTCAACGCAGCCTGTAAAGACGCAGATATCGCCTACATTCGCGAGCAGATCGGGAATGACTGCGCGCTTCGTGTGGCGGACGAGCTTGCCTTACTGGCATTGCAAGGACCGGCGGCTGTAGAGGTGCTTACCGACTTGAATCCGGCAGTCTCGAAGTTGCGATTCATGCAGGCCGCACCGGTCGAGTTGGTCGGGCATTGGTGTCTGGTGAGTCGCTCTGGCTATACCGGTGAAGATGGGTTTGAAATTTCCGCGCCGGCCGAAGCCGCGGAAGCGCTGGCGCGGGGTCTGTTTGCGCACGAACAAGTTATGCCCATCGGCCTCGGCGCTCGCGACTCATTGCGACTGGAAGCTGGCCTGTGTCTGTACGGTCACGACCTGGATGAGCGCACGACGCCTATTCAGGCAAACTTGCGTTGGGCTATTGGTCCGGCGCGACGCCCTGGTGGTGACCGCGCGGGTGGTTATCACGGTGCCGATGTGGTTGCTGCAGAGATGAACGCAGGCGCGGGACGGTTGCGTGTGGGCTTACGACCGGAGGGACGCGCGCCCGTGCGTGAGGGGGCGCCCATTACAAACGCGGATGGCGACGCGTTAGGTACGGTTACGAGCGGCGGCTTTGGTCCAAGCGCGGGGCGTCCGGTTGCGATGGGTTATGTGCGCGCCGACATGGCCGCAGAAGGTACGGAGTTGTTTGCGGAAGTCCGTGGCAAACAGCTACCGATGAGGGTGCAACGTCTTCCGTTTGTGGCGCATCAATATGCGCGTTAGGGCATTGGCTTCACGCGTACTGGCACTGTTGGTAGGTCTGGCGGCGATCAACGCCGGGGTGGCTGCTGCGGTGCCGGAGTTTTACACGCTACAACGCATCCAGTTTGGCGAAACGCTTACCTCACCCGCAAAAGCCCCTGCAGTCGCGTGGACCTTTGACGCCAACGCTGGCGCAGAGGTCAAGCTTCAGCTGCAAGGTGCGACGGCCATATGGGTACGCGGGCCAAAACGTCTGGGTGGCAACTGGAACACGATTTGGAAGCCGGCGGTGCCCGCTGATGGTGTAGTCGCGTTTGCGGTCCCGCGTAGCGGCCGTTACGGGGTGTTCGTCAAACGTCGTTCGGCCAGACAAGTGCGTTTGACCCTGACGTGCGCGCGGGCGCCATGTGAGCAGACGACGTGGTCGCAGTCATTGCCGGCGGATTCGCTGTCGATCATCGCCGTTGGAGACACAGGCCTGCAGCCGCATCGCGCGCCGCATGATCCGTACGGTGGCTACAAGTACGAGGAGTTCCATCTGTACACGGAGATGATGGAAGGCTTCGAGCGTTTCCTGGACGCTGGTGATGTCAATATCGTGAACGTGGAAACCGCCATCACCAACGCAAGAAAACCGTCACCGAAAAAGTACAACTTCCGTATGCACCCGAATGCGTTGTATGCGCTGGTTCGCTCCGGTTTCGACGTGTTCGCTATGGCTAACAACCATGCCGGCGACTATGGCCTGAAAGGCATTACGGACAGTCTTGACGCGCTGACCCGGGCAAAGAAAATCAATCCGGCCATCGCACACGCGGGCATCGGTCGTACTCGCGCCACGGCGATCAAACCCGTGTTGTTTACGCGCAAAGGTGTACGCATTGCCTACGGTTCAGTTGGGTTTGGCTTTAGTCACAAGCCGAGCGGCCCCTACATGGCGACGCTGGGCGACGTGCCGAAGTTGCTGGCGGCGATGCGCGCGACCGATGCGGATCTCAAGATTCTGTCGGCACATTTTGGATCGGAACGGGCGTTGATTCCGGCACGTGACCCGAAGAAATTTGCACGCGACGCAATCGATGGCGGCATCGACCTGTTTCACGGTCATCATCCACATGTGGTGCAGGGCATCGAGCGACGTGGCAACGGCATCATCCTGTACAGCGTAGGTAACTTCTTACTGCGCGGAGCCCGCAACATGGGCACACTGAACATGGACATGGACTACGGTGCTGCTGTCCGGCTCGGATTTGACATTGCCAAGAAACGTATTCACGCATTGGAGGTAGTTCCCGTCTACGACATGCACCGGGTGGTGTTTCCGTTGAAGCCGGACGCGGCACGTCAGCGGATTGAACGCCTGAATGTGCGCAGCCAGGCGCTTGAGGACGGGATTCAATTGCAGGTAGACGTCACTACCGGGTTTGGATATGCCAACTTTTGAACCGTACAAGCTGGTCCCAATGGCTGTGTAACAATAGGGGTTCGTTAAACGTTTACTCGCAAGAGGGAAGCTTCATGCAAGACGGCGTGTTATTGGATCCTACGGGCGAGGCATCGCCGGTGGTACGCGGGCGGCTGCTGCCACCGACTGAAATTGATGGCCTCACTGTCGCATTGCTCGATATTGGCAAGGCCCGCGGTGACGTGTTTCTGGATCGCGTGCAAAGCGGTCTGGAGTCGCACGGTCTGAAGGTCGAGCGCTATGCCAAACCCACCAACACCAAGGTGGCGCCCACGGCGTTGAATCAGGAAATCGCTGAGCGCTGCGATCTGGTTGTAGAAGCTTTATCCGATTGAGGCTCATGCACATCGTGCAGTTTGCATGATATGCGTGACCTGGATGAGCGCGGCGTCCCTGGCGCCATGATCGCGACCACGGCCTTTACCGAAGCAGCCGCTGCGCAAAGTCGCTCATTAGGCTTTGAGCCGGCGATCGTCTGGGTGGAGCATCCTATTCAGGATCGAACTGATGCGGAATTGCACGATATCGCCGACAACGCGATGGACGCCATTCTGTGTGCGCTCAAGCGCTAGCTATTCCCTTCTCGCGGCGACATTGCCGTCGTGGGCCATTCACAGGAACACCTCACCATGTCGGAACACGACAGGGGCGAAGACGCCCCTAGCGAAGATACCCATAAAAAGAATTCCCCTGGCGAGAATGCCGCGGGCGAAGTGGGTTTCGCTCGCGGCCTGACCAACTACGGCGACCGCGGCTTTTCCCTATACCTGCGCCGCTCGTTTGCGCGCTCCATGGGTTATTCGACCGAGATGTTGGCAAAGCCCATCGTGGGCATCGCCAATACCTACAGCGGATTCAACAACTGCCACCGTCATTTCCCGGAGATGCTTGAGGCCGTGAAGCGCGGCGTACTGGCTGCGGGCGCGTTACCCGTTGAGTTTCCTACCGTGTCTCTGGGCGAGGTGTTTCTGAACCCGACTAGCCTCAAGTTCCGCAATCTCATGTCCATGGACACCGAGGAAATGATTCGCGCCCAACCCATGGACGCGGTGGTATTGATGGGGGGATGCGACAAAACCGTACCGGCGCAACTCATGGGAGCCGCGTCGGCAGATGTACCCGCTATTCAACTCGTTGCGGGCCCGATGATGACGGGACGTCATGACGGTGAGCGCTTGGGGGCATGCACCGACTGCAGGCGGTTTTGGGCGAAATATCGCGCGACCGAAGTGAATGACGAGGAAATCAAGACCGTTGAAGGCAGGCTCGCTACCACGGCCGGTACCTGTGCGGTCATGGGTACCGCCAGTACGATGGCGTGTATTGCCGAAGCACTGGGCATGATGTTGCCAGGCACGGCCGCCATTCCAGCGGTGCATGCGGACCGACTGCGTGCAGCCGAGGCGACGGGTGCGGCAGCGGTGGCCTTGGCCCGCCATCCCATCCGCCCGTCTCAAGTGATCACTCAAGCCTCGGTGGAGAACGCCTTCCGGGTATTACTGGCGCTTGGTGGGTCTACGAATGCAGTCATCCATTTGACTGCTGTGGCTGGCCGGGTTGGCGCCGGCATCACGCTGGAACGTTTTAACGAGTTGGCCGCTGAAACGCCGGTGCTCGTGAATCTGAAGCCAGTTGGCGACAACTATATGGAAGACTTCTTTGCGGCAGGCGGACTGAGTGCTGTGTTGCAGGAGCTGAAGCCGCTTTTGAACCTGGACTGCCAGACCGTCACCGGAGAGACACTTGGGGAGCGCCTGACGGAATCCGCTGGCGGTTACGTTGACCACAACATCATCGCCAGGGCTGAAGCACCGTTAGAGCCTCAGGGTGGATTGATTGCGTTGTTTGGATCCCTGGCGCCACGCGGTGCGATCTTCAAACGCTCCGCAGCGACGCGGGAGCTGTTCGAGCGTGAGGGTCGGGCCGTGGTATTCGAGTCTCTGGAGGACCTGGCCACGCGTATTGACAACGATGACCTGGATGTAACCGCGGATGATTTTCTGGTCTTGCAGAATGCCGGACCGCGCAGCCCAAGCGGTATGCCCGAGGCCGGATATCTTCCCATTCCCGGTAAACTTGCACGCGCTGGTGTCAAAGACATGGTGCGCATCTCAGATGCCCGCATGAGCGGCACGGCATTTGGCACCATTGTTCTACACGTGACGCCAGAAGCCTCCGCGGGTGGCCCGCTTGGGCTGGTGCAAAACGGTGATCGCATCCGCCTGAGCGTGAGTGAGCAACGCATCGATTTACTGGTCGACGAAGAAACCTTGCGTGCCCGTGCGGCCGCCGCGGCGCCTGTGATACCGGCGCGTGGCTACAACAGGCTCTACGCAGAGCAGGTTTTGCAGGCTGATGGCGGTTGTGATTTTGACATGTTGCGCGCCGAACCAGCCGTGGGGCCTGGCGAGCGGGAGAACCTGTTATGAATTTCGCGGACGGCTACATTGCCGTGGTCAAGCGGGACTGCCCCACTTGCGTCGCGCTGGAACCGGTATACGCGGATCTACGTGCGCGTGGGGTGCCGCTGATCATCTACAGTCAGGATGACCCGACATTTCCGGAATCGACCGACGGTGCCCTGGATGATCGCTCGCTCGAACACTCTTATCACCTGGACATCGA
>MDTA01163020.1_pt1 | contig 17986 bp, 18 predicted proteins | sample 811151 | NCBI WGS metagenome assembly MDTA01 (sample SAMN05326648, study PRJNA326480) | marine metagenome | isolation source: seawater | place: Indian Ocean: South | collected 2010
CCTTTAGTGTCTATCTAAGTAATTGTAAAGGCATTAAAGTTTTACAAGCAATTTCTGAAAAAAAAAATAATATTAAAGGTATATTAAAAAAAAGTTTAAATAATAACTTACAAGACCATTTGAAAAATAGAGACCAGGTAGAGGAGGACTTTTTTGGTTTATATTTAAAAACAACTAAAGATAATTCAAAAAATTTGAATAAGAATTATAATTATAGTTCTACAAAGGTATTTTTAAAAAAAATTAAAAAATTAAAACCTCATTTAATAGTTGTTTATGGATCCTCTATTATTAAGGGAGAAATATTAAATCTTTATAAGAACAGAATTTTAAATGTTCATTTGGGATTAAGTCCATACTACAAGGGTTCAGCCACAAATTATTTTACATTAGTAAATAAAAAACCAGAGTATTTAGGTGCAACCTTTATGTTTTTAGATAAAACAATAGATGGTGGTAAGATTATACATCAAATTAGACCTAAAATTAACAACAAAGACAATACCCATCAAATTGGAACTCGTTTAATCTTAGAAATGTTTGAAGTTTATAAAAAAATAATTCTAAATTTCGATAAGATAAAAATTAAAAAAATAAAATCAAAAATTAAATCAAAGATTTACAAAAGAAAAGATTTTACTTTATCATCTTTAAAAAAACATGACTTAAATTTTAAAAATTCTATGATTGAAAATTATCTAAAAAATAAAAAAAAAAGAGATTTAAAAGTTGCTTTGATCAAACAGAGTTGGATCAAGTAATTAAATTACAATCATATCTAGGCAGTTCAAAATAATATTTTTTTATATCATTTTTTGTAACACTTCTATTTTCTACGCTATAACCTAAATCAAACTTTAATTTTTTTAATATAATTAAAGTATTTTTATTATAAGAATTTTTTTTACCATAGGGAAAACAAAAATGTGAGCATTTTTTTTTAGTAATTTTTTCAATAAATTTTTTAGATTGATTTATTTCTGAAAACTGTTTTTCATAACTTAATTTTGATAATGGTACATGACTTGTTGAATGACATCCAATAATCATCCCCATTTCATGCATTTTTTTTATTTGCTTCTGGGTTAAATAAATGTCAGAAAATTTAAATTTGATATTAAATTTTTTAATCAAAAATCTAAGTATTTTATAGGTTATTTCAAAATTTCCATAGTAATTTACGATTTTTTTAAATTGTTTTGTTTCAATATTTGTTTTTTGATCAATATATCTTGATGAAAATTTTTTTTTTTCTTTAAAATTAATATAATTTTTAAATTTTTTAAAATTTATATATTTTTTCATTTCATTCAATGCAACTTTTCCATCTACTTTACCCAAAATCAAATGAGACATGTGCACATTTAAAATTTTTTTATTTTTGTATGGGAGATAAGGAATAAAAAAAATTCCTGTCATTTTTTTTTTAAATAATTCTTTTGCTACCACAAAATGGTCTGTTAAGCCATCGTCAAATGTTAATAAGATTTTTTTTTGATTTTTATAAATTTCACTTTCTTTACTAATAATTTTATTTTTATATTTTCTAATCAATTTCAAAAATTTTTTTTTTTCATAATGTTTGAAAAATTTAAATTTTTTATTTGAATTTCTTATATAGTGAAACATAACTATTTTCATATGATATAATATGTATAATATTATTAAAATTTTTTTAAATATTTTTTAAAAATTGGAAAAATCTTTTCAATAATTATTAAAAATTTGGGTTTCCATTCAAAATTTATACCTAAAATTTTACCATCAAAATGATTTATTGGTTTATAGAACTTGTAGCTTTTTCCATACATCTGCAAATAGTAAGCAAGCGGAAAACAATTTTCTTTACTTTTTGGTTTAAAGTTTTTTATAGATAAAATTTTAGGAATTTCGTTGAATTTTTTGATTGTTATGACACTTTTACAATCTGTGTATCTCATATTTCTACTTAGTGAAATTGAAAGTTTTCCCCAATACGCAGCTTCAACAATTATATTTGATGAGTATGTTACTATAATATCTCCAATTTTCATTAGTTTATAGCTATCAGTTTGATCTTTTGCACCTATTACTAGTACTCTTTTTGATGCATGCCGATGCCATTTGTGGCTTGCTGTATCTCGCTCGTTTTTTTTAATAGGATGAACTCTAATTATAATTTTTGTATTTTTTTCTTTTAAAGCTATTTGAGCAAATTTTTTAAAGTATTTTTCTTGATTTCGATCATTATTAATTGCTGCATTTTCATAATCCTGAGCTGTATAAAAAATTATTAATTTTTCATCTCTACTTTTTTGATATTTAGTATAATTTATTTTTTGATGTTTTCTATAGGAATAGCCTCTTTCATATTCTATTGGTTTACCTTTATATCTATTTAAAAAATAAGAGTTACAAATATTCCTATAATTTTTTGATCTTTTTCTCCAATAATATTTTATTCTTTCTCTTAAATATGTATTGTCATGAATACTTTTATCAAACACTTCATATTTTTTTGAATTAGCACCTCTTTCATGTCTTAAAATTTTTATATTATATTTATGAGCCAGAAGTATTATTGGATAACAAGTTGCAAATCTACCATTAAAAGTTATTAACTTTTTATATTTTTTTGTTTTTAAAATTTCATCGCATCGTTCAAAAATTATTGCAGCAGAAACTAATAATTTTTTTATTTTAAAACTATTATCTTTTGTATTGAATGAATCATCTTTTAAATGAGAGATTAAAGAAGATGCTACCCCCGTACCCAGTGCAAATCCTTTGTAACTAAATTTATATAAATCATTCAAACTACCATTAAATTTATTTGCCCATTTTTCAATTTTATGAAGTGTTTTGGGTTCTATTTGTCTTGGTTCTAATATGTTTATACCTTCGCTTTTTAAGAAGTTTAAAAATTTATCAACTCTATTTTCGATTTTTATCCCCAAAAAATTTAAAATTCTTGGTTCTTGCCATTCTGTCCAATTTAAATCGCTACCTATCCAAGCGTAATCAAAATTTTTTTTATACAATTTATAATTTAAAGCTATTTCTCCTGAAATTTCTAAGTGAGGTTTATTTGGAATAGATTCTATAATTAAAGTGCTCATCTATTAGTGAATTATAAGTTAAATTGAATTATTACTGTTATCTAATTATAAGTTTTTTAAAATTAATTATTTTTATAGTATATACACTTAAATATTCACCATAAAATAAAAAAATATAATTAAAAATGATTGATAAAAAGATATTTAAAACACCAATAATTTTAAATAATAGAACAATAAGAAAAAAAAATTTAAACATAGATAAATATTTTGATGAATCAAAAAAAATAATTTTCAATGATATTGAAAAATTGTTTAAAAAAAAAAATAAAATAACAGATAATATTTTTTGTCCCTCCTGCAATCATAATAAAAAAAAAAAATCTACGACATTTCAAAATTTAAATACGAGATGTGTTTAAGTTGCAAAACTGTTTATATAAGTAATCCTTTAAAAAATAACATACTTATTAATAAATATAAAAATTCTTTAGTTGATAAAATTTATATAAAAATGATGAAAACTGGTTATATGAAAAAATATAATGAATTACTTTTTTCAAAGTATATGAATATAATCATTAATAAATTTAACTACAAATCTGGCAAAATTATTGATATTGGATGTGGCCCAGGTGTATTTCTTGAATTTATTAAAAAAAATTATCCAATGTTTGATTTATATGCTAGCGAATATATTTCTTATTCTAAAAATATTATTCAAAAAATAATTCCAAAAAAAAATTTTTATTTTCAAAAAGATATAAAAACATTTCCAAAGAACAATTTTGATATTATTTTTTTATGGGGTGTGTTGGAACATGTTAGAAATCCTGTAAGTTTTTTAAAGACTTGCAAGAATCTTTTGAAAGAAAAAGGAGTAATTATTTTTTTAATTCCTAATTTTTATAGTAGGGCAAGAGATTTACTTGGAATAAATACTCCAACCCTTAATCCTCTTGCACATATAAATTTTTTTTCAAAAAAAGGTATAAAAATAATTCGAAAAAAAATGAATGTAAATTTATTTGGTCCATTTTTAGAATTACCAATCATTGATTTGATGCACCCTATGATCAAATCAATTAAAGAGGAAAGAAAAAAAATATATAAAAATAATAGTAGCTACTATCATGTTTATATAATGGAAAAACATAAATGAAAAAAAATATAAAAGTTGTTGCTATAATTCCAGCTAGATCAGGGTCAAAAAGTATTAAGGATAAAAATATACAAAAAATAAAAAAAAAACCCTTGCTTGCTTGGAGTATAGATTGTTGTAAAAATTCAAAACAAATTGATTATTTTTTTGTACTCACTGACTCAAGTAAATATCAAAAGATTGCAAAAAAATATGGAGCAGATACTCCATTTGTCAGACCAAAAAGTATTTCTGGAGATAGTTCAACTGATTATGACTTTATTAATTATTCTCTGATATGTTTAAATAAAATAAATATTTTTCCAGAATTAATTTTAAACATTAGACCGACAACACCATTTAGAAATAGCAAGATTGTAGATAGAGCTATTTTAAAATTTAAAAAATATATACACAAGTATTCATCTCTTAGGTCAGTTCAAGAAATGTCTGAAACTGCATTTAAATCAGTTATTATTGAAAATTCTGGGTTACTAAAACCCACAATAGATAGCTTAAATATGGAAGATCTGGAAAAACCAAGGCAAAATTTTAAAAAAACTTATTTGCCAAATGGATATGTGGATATTTATAAAGTAAGTGAAATATTAAAAAAAAAAAGATTAGTTGGAAATAATGTAATGGCATTTAAAACTGAACAAACTATAGAAATCGACAGTGTTTTTGACTTAAAATTAGCAAAAAAGTTTAAAAATGTTTAGTTTAAATTCTATAAGAGTAAAAAAAATAAAAACCAAAAATAGAATTATTAAATCAAAAATTCCAGCACTTGGTACAAAAAAAATTTTAAAAAGTTTATACGTAAATGAGGTTCGATCAATGCATGGTCAATTACCAATAGTATGGAAAAAAGCAAAAAATTTTAATATTTATGATATTGCAGATAATAAATTTATTGATTTTACCTCAACAATTTTTGTTTCTAATATAGGACATTCAAATGATTATTTAAAAAAAGAAATTTTAAAAACATTTAAAAATGATTTATTAAGTACATATGCTTATCCACATAAAATTAGAGAAAATTATCTAAAAAATTTAATAAATTTTTGTAAACCATATTTTAATAAAGCTTTTTTATTATCTTCTGGGTCTGAAGCAACAGAAGCATGTATTAAAATTATAAGAATGCATGGAAGGAAACATAAAAAAAAGCCTGGAATATTAACTATATCTGGAAATTGGCATGGTAGAACTATGGGGTCTCAATTTTTAAGTGATAATGTTGATCAATCAAAATGGATTGGTCATAGAGATAGAAATATTTTTCACTTAAGGTTTCCTTATCCATGGAATTTAAAAGATTCGAAAGATAGTAAATCATTATTGAAAAATGATTTATTAGCTTTATCAAAAAAAATAAATTTAAAAAAAGATATTGCTGGAATAATTTTAGAAACTTTTCAAGGATGGGGTGCTTTATTTTATCCAAATGAGTATATAAGTGAATTAAAAAAATTTTGTAAAAAAAATAAAATACTAATAGCATTTGACGAAATTCAATCTGGTTTTGGAAGAACTGGTAAAAAATTTGGTTTTCAGCATTATAATATAAAACCTGATTTGATATGTTGTGGCAAAGGTATGGGTGGTGGAGTTGCTCTTTCTGCAGTAATTGGAAAAAAAGAAATTATGGATCTTCCGACTGTTGGATCAATGAGCAGTACACATTCAGCTAATCCTATAGCATGTTCAGCTGGCATTGCAGTTTTGAGAGAAATAAATAAAAAAAAATTAGTTAGTAAAACTGAATCAAAAGGGAAAATTTTGAAAAAACAGCTTCTAGAAATTAAAAAAAAATTTTCACCTTACATAAAGCATGTTTCTAGCAAGGGCTTAATTGGTGCAATAATTTTTGAAAATTTTTCTGGAGATAATACAAATAAATTAATTGGTAAAATATGTGAAAAATGTATGCAAAAAGGTTTGCTGGTTGTTTATACTGGTAGAGAGTCTATTAAATTAGGCCCACCCTTAGTTATTACTAAAGAAGCTTTATTGGAAGCAATGGAAATTTTAAAAGAGTCAATTTTAGAGATTGTTAAAAAAAGTAAATGAAAATAAGACATATAGGAATAGTTGTAATTAATTTAAATAAATCCCTAAGTTTTTGGAAAAAATATTTTAATTTTAAAGTTGTTAAAAATTTAAATGAAAGCGGTGAAGTTATAGATAAAATGTTAGGTCACAAAAATTGCGTTATAAATACAATTAAAATGTCAAATAACAAAGGATCTTCAATAGAATTAATAAATTTTATTAAACCTAAAATTAAAAAAAGAAATATTCAAACTAACAATAATGGTATTACCCATATAGCAATGACTGTTGATAATTTAAGTAATTTTTATAATAAACATAAAAAAAATATTAAATTTAATTGCCAGCCTCAACTATCTAAAGACGGAAAAGTAAAAGTATTATATGCCAAAACACCTGAAAATTGCTACATTGAATTAGTTGAGGAAATTAAATGAATTCAAAAAATGATTATTTAGATGTTGTATATAATAAAGAAGACAGACCATTAACTGAATACCCAAATAAATTAACAAAACACTTATTTGAGATATTCAACTTAAAAAAAGATCAAAAAATTATTGATATAGGTTGTGGTAGAGGAGAGTTTACAAATGGATTTATTTTATGTGGGATGGAAGGTTATGCGGTAGACCAATCTTTGGCTGCTAATAATTATTTTCCAAAAATAAATCTTAAGCAATGTAATTTAGAAACTGAAAATATACCATTTGATGACTCTTCATTTGATGTGGTATTTTCAAAATCACTAGTAGAACATTTTTACTACCCTGAAAAAATCTTTAAAGAATTAAAGAGAATTTTAAAACCAGGAGGGAGAATAATTACAATGACACCAGATTGGGATTTCAATTATATTAGTTTTTATGAAGATTTTACTCACAGAACTCCATTCACCAAGACGTCTTTAAAAGATATTCAATTAATCAGTGGTTTCAAAAATGTTGAAGTATTTAGATTTAAGCAATTGCCTGTTCTGTGGGAGAGTAATAAAAAAAATGATTATAAAAAAATTTTTTTAAAATTATTATCAGAAATAACAAGAATTATTATACCGGCAGATATGAAGAAATATAAGTGGGTAAGATTTTCCAAAGAAATAATGCTGGTTTCAATTGCAGAAAAATAGCAATTATGATTAGAAAATTAATTTATATCCCTAATGGGATAATGGTTCCAGAAATACATGTTATGCTTTCTTTAACTCAAAATTTAATAGATGATAAAAAAAATAAAGTTAGAATAATTACTTGTGGAGGGGATAAAGATTTTGCCTGTTCAAAGAATGTGTTTGCAATTAAAGAAATATGCAAAGCATGTGTTATGCAAAGAAAAAAAGCAATCTCTACTTTAAAAGGGAATTTCGAGGTTATTGAGATAAAAAAAAAAATAAAAAAAAAATTTCAATTTAATTTTAAGAATGTGAAAAATTTATATTATGAAAAAATGGATTTTGGATTAGGAGTATATTCAAGCTATACAAATACCACTAGAGATAGTGAGCTAGATGGAAAATTAGCAAAAAAAAGCACATCTTTATTATTCAATACATCAACAGAAATTTTTCATTTTTTTAAAGAACATCTAAAAACTAACAAGTATGATGAGATTATAACATTCAATAGTCGAATGAATGAAAGAAGGCCATTATTTAGATTCGCTAATAAGAAAAAATTAAAAATTAGTAATTACGAAAAATTAACAATTGAAAAATTTTATAATTTTAAAAATAATTTTTCTCAAGATAGAAAATTTTTAAAAAAACAAATTAATTATTTTAATAGTATTAATAAAAACTATTCTTACAAAAGAGAAAGAGAATTTTATAGAAAAAAATTTTTTGGAAAAGAAGATACAATTAATCCTAAAATTTACTCGTCAGATCAAGTTATAAATAAATTACCAACGAATTGGAATGATAAAAAAAAAAATATAGTTTTTTTCACTGCATCCGATGATGAATACCAAAGTTTTGGTAAAAATTTTAATCCACTTTTTTTAAAGAATCAAAAAAATATTATTGAGCAAACATGTAAATTAATTGAGGGAAAAAAAGATTATCATCTATGGATACGAATTCATCCAAGATGGGATAATGTTAGATGGTTTGATAAAGATTTCTACAAACTTATTTTAAAAAAGTATCAAAATGTAGGTATTATTTATCCTAAGGAAGATATTTCAAGTTACACAATGGTAATTAAATCATTTAAAGTAATTTGTTTTTGGTCTTTGTTGATAGCTGAAGCAGCTTATTGGAGAAAAGAAAAAACTATCTCATTGACAAGAAACGATTATTCTGAACTTGGAATAGCCATAACACCTGAAAGTTTCAGCCACTATAAGAAGATAATTTTTCAAAAAAAAAAAATTGAAAAAAAAATAGAAATAAAAGCTTTAAAGTGGGCACATTTTTTTCTTCAAGCTGGAAAAAAAATTAAGTATTTTAAAGGAACAATGCATACGGGTTATACATTTAGAAACAATAAATTATCATTTGACCCAACTTCAGGATATTTTTATTTAATTGGAAAGTTAAAAGAAAAATTCTTGATTAATCAAAATAACAAATAATGTCTTTAAGGAAAATATCTATTACACAAGGTCGACTGGTACCATTATTAAAAAATAAAAAATTTAGAAACAAAATTCAGCAATTTCCAGAAAATCTTTGGAAAAAAGAGTTATTTTTACTAAATCAAAATAATATTAGATTTGTTGAGTGGGTTGTATCATTAGAAAATTTTAATAAAAATCCAATTACTAATATTAATAAATTTCAAATAATTTTTAAATTACTTAAAAAAAATAATGTAAAAATACGATCTATTGATCTAGATTTTTTTATTTATTCAGGTTTTTTTAATAAAAAAAATTTTGTTGAAACAAAAAAAAAAATTGAAATAATTATTCAAAATTCAATTAAACTAAAAGTAAAAAATATAATTTTTCCTTTTTTAGAAAAGACAGCTTTAAATAATCATATAAAATTAAAAAAAGCTGAGCATTTACTGAAATATTTTATAAAAAGGTATAATAAAAAAATCAATTTTCTAATTGAAACAGATTTAAATCCAAAAAAATTAAATTCATATATAAGAAAATTTAAAGGCAAGTTGGGCATTACTTATGATACAGGAAATAGTGCTGGTCTTGGCTATAGTTTGGATGATGAAATTAAGTATTTTAATTATGTAAAAAACATACATATTAAAGATAAGTTATTTAAAGGAAAAAGTATAAGACTTGGAGAAGGAAATTATAATTTTGAATTATTTTTTTCATATTATAAAAAATTAAATCGAAAAATTGATATTAACCTACAGACAGCAAGAGCTAAAAATGGTAAACATGTACAAGAAGTTTTATTAAATATAGAATACCTAAAAAATTTTTTAAATTGAAAAAAAATATTCTTATAACTGGCGGAGGTGGAAATTTAGGTAATTTTTTATGTGAAAAATTTTATCAAAAAAATAGCAATATAATTTCAATTTTTAATAATAAAAAAATAAAAAAAACTAAATTGAATAGCAATATTGATTATTATAAATGTGATCTATCAAATAATATTCAGTGTCTTAAAGTTTTTAAGAAGATTAAGAAAAAATATAAAAAATTAGACTTATTAATTCTTGCTAATGGAAAAAGTAATTTTAACAGTAGTTTTGAAAAAAATTGGTATCTAGCTTTTAATTCAAATTTTTTTGCATCAATAAATTCTATTGAGTGTTATGAAAAAGTATTTAGATCTAAAACATTAATTGTTGCTATTTCCACAATTGCAAGTATTAAGAATATTGATGCTCCAATCGAATATTCTGTATCTAAATCATCTTTAAATTATTACTGTCAACTCAAAGCTAAAAAATTAGCAAAAAGAAAAATAAGACTTAATATTATTTCTCCAGGAAATATTTATCAAAAAGGTAATTTATGGGACTTAAAAATGAAAAAGAGTCCTAAAAAAATTAAAAAATATATTAAAAATGTTTCACCTATGAATAGATTTTGTTATCCAGATTCAATTTATGAAATAATTGAATATCTGATGAATGAAAAAAATAATTTTATTACTGGTTCTAATTTTGTAATTGATGGAGGACAAACTCTATGAAAAAAAAAGTTATATTATTAACAGGTGCGGCAGGTTTTCTTGGTTCTAATTTAATCAATGAACTTGCAGTAAATAATAAAGTGATTGCAATTGATTTTGATAAAAAGAAAATGTCAAAATTAAAGAAAAATTCAAAAAAATATGAAAATAACATAGAATATTTCATATGTGATATTACAAAAATACAAAACATCTTAAGAATTAAAAAATTTGTTAAAAAAAAAGGTTATTCAGTAGATATCATCATAAACAATGCTGCATTGAATCCACCTATTAAATTAGGTAAAACTTTTAAATTGGCTGCCCAATCTAAAATTTTAGAAGATTTTAACGTCAGTATTATTGGAAGTTACTTAATAATTAGAGAATTTTTGCCAGATATGGTTTATTCAAAAAGTGGAAAAATAATTAACATAGGATCAGATTTATCAACTTTGTCACCCGATCATGAAATTTACATTTATAAAAAAATGAAATCACTTAAATCTATTTCTTATCCTATTGTCAAGCATGGCCTTGTTGGTTTAACAAAGTATTTTGCTACATTAAATGCAAGTAAAAATATTTCATGTAATATGATTTCACCTGGTCCAATTAATAATGATCAACCAAAATTTTTAAAGCGTAGATTAAAAAATAAAAATCCAACCAAAAAACTTGCATCAGTTAGCGACATAATAGAGGTGATAAATATGCTTACTAAACTAAAAACAAATTATTTAAATGGACAAAATATTATTGTTGATGGTGGTCAAAGCTTAGTTTAATTATCTTTAATTATGAAAACTTTTATAATTGGTGAAATTGGGATAAATCATAATGGTGATATTAATATAGCAAAAAAATTAATTGAAAAATCTGCAAAATGTGGTGCTGATGCAGTAAAATTTCAAAAAAGAAATATTGACGTAGTTTATACTAAAGATGAATTAGATGCTCCAAGGATAAGCCCGTGGGGAAAGACTAATCGTGATCAAAAAGCTGGATTAGAATTTTCATATGATGAGTATAAAGAAATAGATAATTATTGTAGAGAAATGAATATTGAATGGTTTGCATCTCCCTGGGATTATAAAAGTATAGATTTTCTTGATAAATTTAAGTTATCTTATTCAAAAGTACCCTCTGCCTTAATAGTAAACACTAAATATTTAGAGGCAGTTGCAAAGCAGAAAAAATATACATTTATCAGTACAGGCATGTGCACTCTTAATGACATCAAAAACTGTGTTGATATTTTTAATAAAAATGAATGTCCGTTTGAATTAATGCATTGCATATCAGCATATCCTTTTGAAGATGAAAGTGCGAATTTAAAAATGATAAATTTTTTGCAAAATAAATTTAAATGTAAAGTTGGATATAGTGGACATGAAAAAGGTGGTTTAGTCACATCAGTCGCAGCAGTAGCTTTGGGTGCCACTTCTCTAGAAAGACATATAACACTAGATAGAACTATGTATGGATCTGATCAATCTGCATCTTTATCGATGGAAGCTTTTGGAGATTTAATTAAATCTGTTAGAAAAATAGAGATGGCCTTAGAATTTAAAGAAAAAAATTTACTAGAAATTGAAAAACCTGTCGCAGAAAAGTTAAGAAAAAATATTAAAAATATAATTTAAAAATCTAATTATAAGTTTTAAATATTAGATTTTTAAAAAAGTAATGAATTACTCTCCAAAGAAATCTTATAATCTTTTTTTGAAAAATTTTTTTTTAAATAGGCAATAAGTAAAAATTTCTTAATACTTTTTTTTAGAGATTCTGTATAATCTTTCTCCTCATTAAGTATGATTTTCTTAATAAGTTTTGGTTTTATAAAAAACCCTCTTTTGTCATAATTTTCTGCAGGTCCAAAAATTTTTATTGAATTTTCATCTTTTTCAATAATTCCATTTGAGAAGACAAATATAGCTTTATCAGAATATGGTGAATTATATGAATTAAAAATATTTATATTGGCATCATTTTTTAACTTTAAATCAATATAACTACTATCAAATGCAGTCCCCTTATGAGATGAATTATTTAGGTCAATTTGAGCAATTTTTTTTATTTTAAAATTAAAATTAATAAAATCTACCCAATGTATAGAGACAGTTTCAAAAACTCCCTTTGGACTTAATTTTTTTTTTGATCTCCATGTTTTTATATATTCTCTTTTTTTGGCTAATCCATGAGTTGTGATAATATTTCCATACTGCAAATTTCCCAGTTTAAAAGTATTTATTTTCTTTAATATTTCACCTAGTAATGAATATCGAAAATTAAAATTAAAAAATATTTTTTTAGACTTCATTTTTTTTAATTTATTTAATTCATTTAATAAATTGACTGGTGGTTTCTCACAAAAAATATAACTTTTTTTATAAAATTCTTTTATATATTTAAAATGAGTATTATTAGGTGAAACTATAAAAATAATTTTACATTTTTTAATTTCTTCGAAGCTTGCATATTTGATATTATTTTTGTTTGGTTTATATAATAAGTATTTTAAGCCAAAACCTTTCAATATTTTTTGGATACGTAATGAATGAACACCATCTCCTATAATACCTAATTTTAGTTGTCGAAATCTGCTCCACACCTGTTGCACGGGTTAACCTCATTCCTTTTATTGTTTAAATGATTGTTTCGTATTTCATGAATTTTTTTTGATTTCCAAATTTTTTTAATAGAATCTTCAGTTGCATTTCCATAGCTTAAATAGCTTTTATAATCGGAGTCACAAGGATTAGCTTTGCCATCAAACCAAATATACATTCTGTTCCATAATAGCTCACATGGTTTATTTAATTCTGGGTGTAAATCATTTTCATAAGTGTTCCATCTTTCTACAGGCATACCAGCAGAAACATGATCTGATCTTTTAATCCAAAATTCTCTAAATTTTTCTCTGTCTAAATTTTTTCTTGCATCAACGCCAGAAACTCGAATTTCACTTTTTGAATTAGGATAATTTTTTTCTCTTATAAGAAATAAATTATCAACATTTTTTACTATCCTCTCAAAATTACTATTAAGTCTTAGCTCCTCATAATCTTTTTTTAAATAATGATCAGCAGAAATTTGAATTATATTGATATCATTTTTCAAGAGAGAATGTATTAGCTTCTCATCTAAAAATGTTGCATTTGTGATAAATTTTTTTTCAAAAATATTTTTTTTGGAGCCTAAGTATGAAATCATTTTTGCAATTTCTTTATGCATAGAGGGCTCTCCTCTGCTCCCTATAGTTATTGCACCTACACCAATATTGTCTGCCTCGTCACAAACTTTTTTAAATAAATCAAAATTCATTACTCCCATATATGGTTTTTTAGTAAAAGTTTTATCTGTTTGAAAACAAAATCCACATCTTAAGTTACAAGTAGAAACAGGCTCTACTAATAAATATGGAGGATGATCCAGATCAATCTTATTCACAGAAGCAAGATAAAATTTATACCTAAATGAAAAATATTTAAAAATAAGATTAATATCTTTGTTATTTTTTTTAAAAAATAGATTCATTTGTTCTGTAATTGGAAAAGGAAGACTGCTATTTTTACTTAAATAATCGATCATAGAAGATAGAAAATTACTATCTTTAGTTTGTTTTATATTTAAATAATCTAAATTTTTTAATAGAAACTTTACAATATTATGTGAGTTATCAATTGTGCCTACTGACGTTTGGTCATCCAAATAAGTTGAAAGCTTTTTATCAGAATTAGGTATCATAATTAATGATTGTTATATTTATATCTAAGAATTATACAAATCCTTCTTTTTATTTTAGTAAGTATATTATATTAAATTATGCTATATAAATATTTAATTTAACAATTTATCATGAACTTTTCTGAATTTATTAATGAAGATTTATTTTTAACTAAAAAAATTAAAAAATTGGAAAAAAAAATAAATTATGGAATCGATCAAATATATAAAACACTTTATAACAGCAACAAAGTATTTATTTGTGGAAATGGTGGTTCCGCAGCAGATGCCGAGCACTTGTCTGCAGAGTTTCTAATTAGATTAAGGCCTAAAATAAATAGAAAACCTTATCCAGTCATATCTTTAGCACAAAGCACGTCTACAATAACTGCCTGTAGTAATGATTATAGTTATCACGATATTTTTAAAAGAAATTTTGAAGCAATGTCAGAAAAAAATGACTTATTAATTTGTCTTTCTACATCAGGAAATTCGGAAAGTATTAAAAGAGTATTAAAGTTGGCAAAAAAAAAAAAAATTAAAAGTTTAGTTTTTTTTGGTGAAAAAAAAGGAAAATGTCATGGAATGGCAGATTATGAAATATTAATACCTTCCCGTAATGTTGCTAAGATTCAAGAGTCATACATGATGATTTGTCATTATATTTTTTCAAAGGTAGAAGACAGATTAATTAAAAAATGATTATTAAATTAATTTTCTCAATCAAAAAAATAAATTATGATTAAGAAAAAAATTAGATTAATTTTTTTTATCAATACATATTCAGATTATTTAAATGATTTTATAAGCACAATTGTTTCATTTTTTGAAATAAAGGTTATTTTAACAAACTTTAATAGTAAAAATACTTCTTACAATAAAATAATTGATAATAAAATTTATCAAATTAGAAAAAATTATGATGCAAACAAAGAACTGACAAATTATAGACCAGATTTTGTTTTTATTGGAGGTTATAAACACAAGCTTTCAAGTCAATTAATAAAAATTTGTGATAAGAAAAATATTAAATATTTATTTTGGTTAGAACGAGTTAATTTTAATTTCTATTTAAAATTTTTTCTATTTAAAATTTTTTTTAAAAAAAGACTTAAAAAGTCTGATGGTATTTTAGCTGTAGGGAGCCAAGCTTTTAAATTTTATAAAAAATTTCAAGAGAATACTTTTTTATTACCCTACAATATTAATATAAAAAAATTTAAAGAAAGAAAAACAAATAAAAAACTTAAACTTTTGTATGTTGGACAATTTATTTATAGAAAAGGAATTGACTTGATTTTAGAGTCATTTAATTTTTTAGATAGAAACATTTTAGAAAATATAGAATGTACTTTTGTAGGAAATGGCCCATTAAGAACGAAAATAATTGATAAAACTAAGGAATACAATTTCATCAAATTAGTAAATTTTAAGAGTCGAATAGATTTAATAGAAATTTATTCTCATAATGATATTCTTCTTTTTCCTTCCAAATATGATGGATGGGGAGTTGTTCCAATGGAAGCAATGTCCTCAAAAATGTCTTTAATCATATCAAAGAATTGTGGGATTAGTGAATATTTATATAATAAAAAAAATGGATTAATAATTGAACCAAATTCAAAAGATATATCTAAAGCAATAACTTATTATTTTTATAATCAGAGTAAAATAAATATCCATGGCTCAAATAACTTAAATCTCATGAAAAAAAGTTTATTAAATTCAGAAAATTCTGGTAAATTCTTTTTGTCAATCATTAATAAATTCAACACTGAAAGTAAAAATAAATTACAAAATAGATAACAATTAATAGAAATTTTAAAAAAACAGTTTATGTATAATTATCTAGATTTTAATAAATTTTAAAAAATTATCACTAGTTTAAAAAAAAACAGTTATTGCCAGATGTTGAAAAGAGATTATAGAGTTGGTATTTTGGGACTAGGCTATGTTGGTACACCTTTATTAAATGATATACTTGATAAAAAAATTAAAGTAGTAGGATATGATAATTCATTAACTAGAATAAATTCTTTAAGAAAAACAAAAAAAAATTTTAGTAACCATATTTCTAACGATCCAAAAATTTTAAAAAATTGCAATATATATTTAGTGTGTGTTCCAACGCCAATAAATAATAAAAAAAAATCTAATCTAAAATTTTTAAAAAATGCCTGTATGACTATTTCAAAATATATTAAAAAAAATGATATTATTATATTTGAATCGACAGTTTATCCAGGTGTAACACAAAACATCTGCCTTCCTTTATTAAAAAATAATAATAAAAATATTTTTTATATTGGTTATGCGCCTGAACGAATATCCCCAGGTGATAAAAAAAAAAATTATGATATTTCTAAAATTGTAGCTGCTGAGAATAAAAAAATAGGAATAAAGATTAAAAAATTTTATGAAAATTTTATCAAAAAGGTTTATTTGGCATCTAAAATAGAAGTCGCTGAGTTAGCAAAAAATTTTGAAAATTGTCAAAGAGATCTAAATATAGCTTTAATGAATGATCTATATATGCTTTGTGAAAAAGTAGATATAAATCCTTATGAAGTTATTAATGCATGTAAAACTAAGTGGAATTTTGCAAATTATTTTCCAGGTCTTGTTGGTGGGCATTGTATTAGTGTTGATCCATATTATTTAATAGAGTATGCGAAAAAAAATAAATTTAAATTTAGAACTTTAAAAATTTCAAGACAAGTAAATGAAAATTTTATTTTTGATATACAAAATAAAATAGAAAAATTCTTTATAAAAAATAATTTATCAAAAACAGATAATATTTTATTTATTGGAGGAACTTACAAAAAGAATATTGATGATATTAGAAATTCAGGAGCTTTAAAAATATATAAAAATATCTCAAAGTATTATAAGAAATCTGTTTTGTATGATCCATATTTAATTAAAAATAATTTTATACCAGAAAGAAAATACAAAGCAGTTGTAATAATAGTTTTTCATGATTTAATTTATAAAAATAAAAAAATAATGAAGATTGTAAGTAATACAAATTTTGTATTAGATTTATTTCAAAATTTAAAAAAATGAAAAAAAAATATTTAGTGACAGGTGGAGCAGGTTTTATAGGAAGCCATTTATCAGAAGAATTGTCAAAAAAAGCCAAGGTAGTAGTTATTGATAATTTATTTCAGGGTAACAAATTAAAAATCAATAGAAATATAAAATTAGTTCGATGTGATATCAGAAATAAAAAAATGATAGAAAAATATACTAAAGGATGTAATGCAATTTTTCATTTAGCTGCAGTAATTGGTGTGGATATAGTTTCTCAAAACAAAGTTGAAAATATGAATGTAGAATTTGAAGGATTAAAAAATATTTGTGAATCTGCAAAAAAAAATAAAGTAAAAAAAATAATCTATGCTTCCTCTAGTGGAGTATACGGTAAATTAAATTATGAAAATAAAGTTAAGGAGGATACGATTATTGCTCCAATATCAGGGTATGCTATGGCTAAAAGAGCCTGCGAAATATATCTTCAAAATTTTCAAAAAGAAAATAATATTCATTGTGCCTCAGTAAGATTATTTAATGTATATGGAAAGAGACAAGATATTAGAATGGTAATACCTAGATTTATTGAATTAGCAAAAACTAATCAAGATATAGCTATATATGGTAATGGTAAACAAACTAGAGATTTTACTCATGTGAATGATTGTATAAAAACTTTTGTTCGACTAGAAAAAAAAATTAAGGGATACGAAGTTTTTAATTCATCAAAGGGTATAGATATTGAGATAAGAAAACTTGCTAAAATTATTATCAAATTATTTAAATCAAAATCGAAATTAAAATTTATCAAGACACCTAAAAATTTAGAAGAATTTCAAGTACTTAAAAGATGTGGCAACTCAAACAAAATTTTTAAATATCTAA
>MDTA01154782.1_pt1 | contig 17984 bp, 8 predicted proteins | sample 811151 | NCBI WGS metagenome assembly MDTA01 (sample SAMN05326648, study PRJNA326480) | marine metagenome | isolation source: seawater | place: Indian Ocean: South | collected 2010
TGCCGAGGAAAGAATAAGTTACCAGATGGGGGTTTTAGCTTTCAGCAACGAAAAGCGGATTTGCGTTGGCTTTATCTGTTGTGTTGCCGCGGCCCATTGATGCTCCGATTCGCATGGTCAGAAAAAGGCAATGCGAGATAAAAAAGCAAACAAGCCCACCGCCTTACGGCAGCGGGCTTGTCGCGTTTTTTTCGTTTAAAAGAAAGGGAGGAATCTGTTTTTACAGCTTCCAGTCACCACGGTATTTGAGAGTCTTAAGGATCTTCTCAGCTTCTGGATCTCCAATTACTTCTTCTTTGGCAGGGTCCCATTTGATAGCACGCCCGAGTTGGTCGGAAACATAACCGATGTGGCCTGGAGTGGCTGAACGGTGACCTGTCTCCGCGTTGCAGATACACTGTTCGCGGCTCTTGACGCAATCGACAAAGTTGCGGTGGTGCCCGCGTGTCTTGTAGGCTTTTTTCGGACCACGATCATTTTTCTCGATGATCCATTCTTTGTTGGAAGCCTCGATACGTCCTCGGTCAACGTAGATCCAGCCGTTTTCGCCGATCCATTGTGTGCCCATATTGCGATTGCCACTACCCATCTTGTGCCTGTTGGAAAGCGTGACGGTGTAGCCGCCGGCATATTCGGAAACTACCTCATAGTCAATCGGGTTGTCATACATACCCTTTTCCGGGTAACGGAATTTTTTGGCCTCAACCTTGATTGGACCACTCTTGTCCATTTCCAATCCCCAGTGGGCAATGTCGTTATGGTGACCGATCCAGTCCATCAACTGACCGCCGCCGTAATCAAGGCACCAACGCCAATTCCAGTGGAGGCGTTTGGGATGGAAGGGTAGCATCCGGCTGGGTCCACACCAAAGATCATAGTCAAGGTGTGCAGGAATTGGCTGAGCGACCTTGCCCTCCTCGTTTGTTTGATTACCGGTGGGAAGGCCAACTTTGACCTCTTTGATTTTTCCGAGCAGGCCGTTCATAACCGCTTCCGCAGCAACTCGGAAGCGAGTATCACTGCGCTGCTGGGAGCCAACCTGAAAGATGGCTTTGCGCTTAGCAGCTTCCTTGTAGACTGCTTGTCCCTCAGCGAAAAGATGGGTGATGGGCTTTTCGCAGTAGACATCTTTTCCATTGCGAAGTGCTGCCATGCAGGCCAGTCCATGCCAGTGGTCCGGTGTGCCGACGATTACAGTATCAATGTCCTCGCGGGCGCAGAGTTCACGGTAATCAGTGTAGGCGGCGCAGTCGGTGTTTTTGTATTTGTCATCAACCATCTTTTTCCTGCTGTCACGATGGTTCCTGTCGGGGTCACAAACGGCAAGTGTATGAATCTCCCCATTGTTCATGAGGTTACGCATGTTACCCGTGCCCTGACCGCCGCAGCCTATCAAGCCGAGGGTAATTTTATTACTTGGGGCATCCTTGCCCAGAACGGTAGAAGGAATAATGGTCGGGGCCGCTACCGCACCGGCTGCCGAAGTTTTAATGAAGTTTCTTCTTTTCATGGCCTTTAGGATTTTCCCTGCAGCGCCAAGTCGCAAGGAAAAACGGCTCTTTCTTTTTATAGAAAGCTAGATTTCAGGCCATGTATCAGATAGGCGATAGCCATGTGGCCAAGGATCATCAGGATCAATTGTGTGCTCATAAGTTCCTGTAATCCATGCTCTTCCGGATAAAGACGGGATAATTGCCTGGGTGTTACATCCACTCAGCGTGGTGGCGCTTTGAATACGGCAGTCAAACTCGGAACCGATGATGGATTGAGCAATATAGTGGTCCTTTGTCGTCATTTGACCTTTTGCGTGGAGTAAGGCCATGCGGGCGCAACATCCGGTTCCGGTTGGTGATCGATCCACTTTTCCGGGGCGGATGGCGACCGCATTGCGGCCGGTAAGTGCCCCGTTTGGGTTCCGCGTCAGTGGTCCAGTGAACTGGCAGAAGGAGATATGGCTCCAGCCGGGATTTTCAGGGTGATAGAATCCGATCTGCTCATTGGCCGCCGCTGTGATTCTCATGCCGGCTTCAGCAATATCCCGAGCCTCATGTGGCGCAATTTCGAAACCGGCATCCTGCGCATCAATCAATACGAAACTATCACCCCCATAGGCGGTGCTGACTTCAAATGACCCCATTCCTTCGACCTCTAAACTAAAATCGAGTTTATCAACAAAGGAGGGCACGTTGGTAATCTCAACACGTTTTACCTTTCCATCTTGGCAGGTTGCGCGCACTTGCACCAAACCGCCGGGAGCTTCGAGGATCATCCGTGTTTCAGGTTCACTTATGGGAAGAATTCCGCACTCAAGAAGCACTGTTGCCACACAAATAGAATTGGATCCTGACATGGGTGGTGTATCCGCGGGTTCCATAATGATAAAACCTGCCTGAGCGAGCGGATCTTTTGCAGGGACAATCAGGTTCACATGACGGAATACACCACCGCGAGGTTCATTGAGCATCACGGCGCGCAGTTTGCCATCATCCTCAATAAACTGACGCTGCTGCCAGAGCGTATCCCCTGGAGGCGGATCAACTCCGCCTATAATGACATCGCCAACTTCGCCTTCGGCGTGGCAACTGACAACGCGGATAGGCTGGTTTAGTTCCATATCTGAAATGTTTGCAAGTGATGATTAAACGGGTTTTGTCCAGTTAAACCACACAATGGCATCTGGGGATTTTGCCCGGTTTATTCTTTCTTTGCCGGCTTTGCCCATATTGGCTGGACCCAAGCCTCTTTTTTTTGTCCAGCAAAAGAGGGCAGCGGATGGGCTTTGTCCGATGTGATTTCAGCCCGAAAATACAACTCGTTTTCCTTGAGGGAGTAACTAACAGATGTGCCGGTAAAAGAAGCAAGAACTTCGCCTACTTTTTCAGGGTTGGTATGCTGATCGCGGCGTGTCCCAATGATACGCGTGGTATATTTTTCGCCCGCTTCGCCCTTAATCCTGAATTTTAGCGTCCCTTTGTCCTGATCGCGATCAAGTTGCTCAAGGCTGATGCCGCTTGAAGAGTAGAAATCACCTTTTCGCATAGCTTGCACGATGTCATCTGCACTGAGGGAGGCGGCCCTGACCATGATCCAACCGCGTCCGGGCTTGACGTCCCCCCCGTGATAATGGTGGGAATCATCCGATGCAATACCATAGAGGGGGTCTGCTCCCAGACTGGATAGTCGGATGGTGTTGGCAATATCCCACATTTTTTCAACTCCTGGGTGCTTGGCATCACCCAGATGTCGGACGCCCGGATGCCCGTTATAGACCTCGAAAAATTGCTCCTCGATCACATGGGCAAGGTCTTCGGCCGTGATGCCCCACCCGAAATTCGGATGGTTCAGGTGGGCGAGAATCAGTCTTCCAAGCCTTTCTTCCTGAGCCTTTGCCGCCAACAGGCAGCTGCGCATGGTTTCCCGCAGAGACGCACCTTTTTCCGGCTTGATGATCTCGCCAAGGTTCATCGCGTTTGTATGAACAGGCAGGCCACGAAAACTATTGGTGATTTCTTCCCCTTCAATAAAGAGAAATTTCCCGGGCTCATCGAATTTGGGCCGTAATTCCTCGAGGGTTCTGAGTCGGACCTGCTGAGCGGCACCCTCGCCACGCAATTGCACCCATGTTTCACCAAAAGCTGCCAAATATTTTTTAAGCGTGGAGTGGCCGAGGGTCCTACGGCGTTTTTCTACATCACGAACAGACATCCACTTTTCGCCCCGACTCAAGACATTGTGGTCGGAGAGTACAAGAAAATGATAACCTCCGCGTTTGTAGAAGGATGCAATCATTTCGGGAAAATCATTACCGTCACTCCACAGGGAGTGGGTGTGGGTATTGCCCTTAAACCAACGGGGCTCTTCGCCATGGCCGATACCAATAACAAACGCCATCACGATAAAAATGGCGGCGAGGTATAAATAGCCTTTGTGTCGCATTCCAGAATCCTAGTTGCCCAAGGGCGTCGAAACAATATCAAAGAAGAAGCATTTTCTGCACGGACAATGGCTTAATATCCTTGTCCAATGTCGCGAAACCATGCACTTTTGAAAAGTAGTTCACTTAAATTCAGACCTAAAAAAATGTATCGCATTCATTCACTTGTTACCGCAACCATTATCGGCCTGACCGGGACCTTGATGGCTCACCCCTCCCACCCGGTTCCTCCGAAAGGCTTCACTGCGCTTTTTAACGGCCACAATTTGGAAGGCTGGTTTGGTCACGGCACAAAAGACCCTCGTACTCTCTGGAAGATGTCACCCGAGGCACTTAAGGCCCATCAAAAAGAAACCCTGAAGGACATCAATAAACACTGGACGGTTGAGAATGGCGAGTTGGTTAATGATGGCAAAGGACTGTACTTAACGACCCTTAAGGATTACGCTGATTTTGAGTTGCACCTTGAATACAAGACGGTAGCCAAGGCCGATAGCGGCATTTACCTGCGCGGTGTACCACAGGTCCAGATCTGGGACACCACGAAGGAGGGCGGCAAGTGGAAACTCGGGGCCGACAAGGGTTCAGGAGGATTATGGAATAACAGCAAGGGTGCACCAGGAAAGGATCCCTCAAAGCTCATGGATAAGCCCTTAGGGGAATGGAACAAGTTCCGCATTATCATGATTGGTGAGCGTGTAACTGTTTACCTCAATGGCGAAAAGGTGGTCGACAACGTGGTTATGGAGAATTATTTCGATCGCAAAATACCGATCTTTGAAAAGGGTCCAATTCAGCTGCAGACCCATGGTGGTGAGATCCGATGGCGCAATGTCTTCATTCGCGAAATTAATGCTAAGGAGACCAATGCTAAAAATGCAGACCAGACCAAGGTAGAAGAAGGCTTCGCCTCACTGTTTAACGGTAAGGACCTGACTGGCTGGCAAGGGGCAGTTGGAAACTATGAGGTCGTCGATGGGGCAATCATGTGCAAAAAGGGAAAGGGGGGTACTCTTTATGCAAAGGATGAGTATGGAGACTTTGTTTTCCGCTTTGAGTTCAAGCTTCCTCCGGGAGGCAACAACGGAATTGCCGTGCGTTCTCCGGGTCGTGGAGACCCGGCATGGGAAGCTTTTGAGCTTCAGGTGCTTGATAACACCCATCCAAAATATGCCAAGCTGAAACCTTACCAGTTCCATGGTTCTATTTATGGATTGGTGCCGGCCAAGCGTGGAGCCCTGTTGCCGGTTGGTGAGTGGAACAAGCAGGAAATCACCTTCAAGGGGAGCCATGTGCAGGTCATTCTTAACGGCAAGACCATTCTTGATCAGGACTTAAGCAAGTTAGACTTAAGCAAAGTGAAGCGTGTTCCGAAGGGCGTTAATCGCAAGTCGGGATTCATTGGTTTTGCGGGTCATAGTGACCCTGTGCAGTTTCGCAATGTGCGTATCAAGCGCCTATAGCAAACAAACCGTTAGCGGAATTATAAAAGCGATATTTTTCGCTGTGCACCTTCCCTAGCCACTTTTATGATTTGAAAACCCATGAATACTTTATCCACACGACGCTCTTTTATAAGGCAATCCGCAACCATGCTTGCAGGCACATCAATAGCAGGTGCAGCCGAGAACCCCAAAGCAAACACAACTCCTGGTCCAAATCTTAAGGGCAGGATATTTAAGGCACTTAAGGGCAGTAAGCGGGAGAAGGGAGAAACCCTTGAAGCGTTCTTCACCCGGCTCCAGGGACTTGGCTATGATGGATTGGAAAGTGGCAGAGCAGGGGAGGCGGCAGCTTACAGGGAGGCTTCGACCAAGACCGGGTTTCGTATACATGGGCTGGTAAACGGTGGACACTGGGGAGTTCGACTCAGTGATCCGGACCCGGCAGTGCGAGAGAAGGGTCGCGTCAATCTTGAGCGTGCCCTGATGAATGCTCATCTGTTAGGAGGGTCGTCCGTGTTGCTTGTACCGGGGAAGGTTAATGGGGCGAAGGAGACTCACGAGCATGTCTGGGAGCGCTCTATAGAGCAGGTCCGCAAGGTGCTACCACTGGCCTCCCGCATCGGTGTGCGGGTTTTGATCGAGACGGTCTGGAACGGATTTTGCGAGAGCCCAGAAACGTTTCGGGACTATATTGATGATTTTGACAGCCCTTGGGTTGGTGCTTATTTTGATATAGGTAACATGCAGAAGTTTGCTCCTGCGCATGAATGGATCAGAATACTCGGCAATCGTACTGTAAAGCTTGACGTTAAAGATTGGGGTAAAAAGAACGGTTTTTGCAGGCTGGGTGAGGGGGATGTTGACTGGGACAAAGTACGCCAAGAGCTCAAGGCCATTGATTTTTCCGGCTGGGCAACACGTGAAGGATCAGACGGTTCGATTGAGGATACCAGCAAGTTGATTGATGAACTTCTCATCGGCATATAGCACTGGGCTTTCTTGACAGAAATATACTTAGGCCATGGCAGACCGGTTCGAGCCAGTTGTTGAGGCTTTGCCGGAGCGATGGGCTCATCAGTGGAACCGATCGCTGGAATGGATGGGGCTTGGCATGGTTTTCATTCCTGTGGGAGAACGGCTGTGGAATTGTTACTCCTCAGCCGGGCGCTTTCACCATGACCCCCGTCATGCTCTTGCTTGCGTGAGGGCGCTTGATGATTACCCGGGGGTAATAGCAAACCAGGACGCACTGGAACTGGCTCTTTGGTTTCACGATGCGGCTTACTGTGCCCAGATCTCGGCACGCGAGAGTCGAGCAACTAGTGCGGAAATGCTACGCCGCGAATTTCAACTTCTTGCCGGCGATCTTATTGATATCGAAGAGACGTGTCGCCTAATTACCGCAACTCGGCATCATCGGGAACCGCAAGGTCGTGACGAGGCACTGGCGATGGACATAGACCTGCTGATACTTGCTTGCGAGGAATGGCGTTATGATATCTATGCCGGTGAAATTCGCAGGGAACATAATCATGTGGATGAACAGACTTTCCGCTTACAAAGAGTGGAGTATTTGCGCACCTTTATGCGTCGCAAATCCATTTACTGGACCCGGCACTTCCGCAAACTTCACGAAGAGCGGGCTCAGTCCAACATTGAGCGTGAACTTTCCGCACTGCTTAGTAATCCAACCCAGTAGTAACGCGCAGGAAGTATGTGCGTCCACCAAGTGTGTCCGGGACCACAACCGATGCCTCGGACCCGGTGGCCAATATGTTAATGTCCGGAAACGGTGTCCAATTGATCATGTTACTTGAATAAAGAACTTGGTACCGTTTTCCGGCAACGGATGACCAACTAAGTGTGATTTGCCCCCCTACAGCATTGCGCCCGAAAGGGTGGACCAGAAAAGTAGAAGACGGGTTGAGTGGATCGGTGCCTGCCAGAAATTCCTCGAGGTTATTGAGGGAATCACCATCCGTATCGAGTAACGAATCACCGGGAAAGAGAATATTGAGACCATGGGTTTGTTCCCAAGGGTCGGGCATACCGTCACCATCACTGTCTGCGAGTATTTCAATGGTCAGGGGAAGGGTTCCAATCCCTCCGTCGTTGGTTGCGCTAAGGGATACATCGATAGTGCCACCGGCAACCGGAGAACCAGAAATCATGCCGCTAGAGGCGTCGAAGGATAATTCAGCTGGTAGGTTTTCCACTCCATAGATGGTAGCCGGCAGAGTCGAGGTGATTTTGTAGGAAAACGGCTTTCCTGCCACAGCAGTGACAATGGAAGGCGATGTGATTGTCGGCGCTGGGACAGCAGTGATGTTGAAACGGTCACTCAGTGTGACGTTACCGTTGCCATCATCAAGCACCAGAATCGCATTAGTAGCTGTATCATTAAAGGTGACTGGTGCATTCCATTGGCCATTAGCAAAAGATGCTGTGTCCAGAGAGGAGGCAACCGCATCGAAACCACCCGGGAATGGGGTATTAAGGGCATTGTTTTGATTGCCGGGACTATTGCTTACCCACGACCAGTCCGCTGCCGAGCTTTGATCCTCGCTTCCCCTCCGGGTCAGCGCCCGATTTTGGGAATTATCCCACTGGACGCTACTGCCACTCCATGCATCACCAACCCTCAAGTTAAAGCCGCCAGCATTGAGGTTAATGGAGGCAAGGTCATTGGTCGAGTAACCCCATCCGACGAAATCCACTATTTTTCCTGTTTCATCAACCAACATGACCCAACCACGACGCCCAACATTGCCGCCAAAAAATCCTCCGCGATGGGACCATGGGATATCGCCGCCAAGGTAATCTTCAGCACGCCATTCCTGGGAGTTGCCGTCCTCATCATGACGAAGAATGACTTCACCCGACGCCATCGAAGCCGGAAGGTTGAAAAGGGAGGGAGCGGCTAGGTTGACTCCACTGCCTGCTATTGATGCTGCCTGATTAACAACCACGAACCAACCATCAGTATTGACTGTCCGAGAGCTTACATTTTGAATCTCGAAATAATCAGGGGAGCGATCCCAGCATTCGGTAATCAGGATTGAGGATCCGTTATCAGCCCCAACGAATGCTCCGACAGGGACATTCTGGCTGTAATCAATGACGGTACGTCCTTTAGCATCTATGGCCCGAGCCGTAATTTCAGTGGGGATCCCAATGGCATAGCTTTGGGCAACATTGGACCACTGATAACCTGCAAAGGGGCCGGAAGCTGCAATTTCCAGAGCAAGATTGGAGAAGCCTTCACCGCCGCTGTTGCCAGCACTCAGCGTTACTTCAAAACTGCCGTATTCCGAACTGTTGCCCGAAATCACACCAGATTGTTCGTCAATGACTAAGCCAGCAGGCAGGCCGGAAGCAGAGTAGGTGGATGGAATATTCGTTGCCAGAACCTGGTAAAAGAAGGCATCATTCAGAACCGAATTCACTGCATCGACACTGGTAATAACCGGGGGAGAAACTTTTGCAGGGGTGCCTCCCAGCACCGTGCTGGCCCGCCAGTTTTCTGCGTTATTCCAAGTTTCCCTGGGCGCCGAAAAATCCAATATTTCAAGTGAATAGCCGTTGCCGTCCGAGTCTCGATACCATGAATCATTATACTCAAATCGCATGATTGCCGCTTCATAAGGTCGTGCGAGTTGCAACACGATTTCTTCACCGTCGTTACTTAATTTCCCCGCATATTGTCCGGCGATATCGATGTCCGGCCCATATTCGGCTTGAAATGTTACAGGGTCGGCAACCACAACCACGTAGGCACCGACATCGAGTGACATTTCTGGAAATACGAAATCGATTCCGCCGGTAAAGCGCACCCCACCCAGTTCCAGCGGAACGGTACCGATATTCTGTAATTCAATGTATTCGAGTGCCTCCGTTTGAGCCGGGTGATACATGATTTCGGTAATCCGCAGGCCATCAATAAGGGAAAGCGCCTGCTTATATTCTTCATTTTGTTCAGGCTGTTGCGTAATGGTGGATCGCAGTTCCAGACCAAATACGACATCACCACTGGAATCATCATCCTGATGCACGGATGCACTGATCACATTTGCACCCGGTCGTATCAATCCATTTGGAATTTCGAAGGGACCTTCACGCACGGCATTATCCCATCCACTGGCGGCAAATGAGGCGTGGGTGATTTCGCCATCAGGCATGCGTAAACGGTACACCTCGGCACCATTGAGATATACTACTGCGCCATCGTCTGCAAAGAGGTCAAAGGAGAATGTAGCCAGTGAAGGGTCGCCGGTGACGTCAAAAATGTGCCTGAAGTAGTGAGTAGTAGGAGGATTAAGGTTAAGTAGAGTGCCCGCGGGGCCGTTTACCGGGTCATTATCTCGATAGAGCAAGCCCGGTCCACGAGGCCAAGAGGCATCATCATATTCAGGACTGCGCCATGCCGTTCCAAGGTCCGTATTGGTTTGTTCATAAGCCCATTGAGCTCCCGGGGCAATTAAAGTCGTAGTGATGACCGTTGGAATTTCACTGACATTAGGCAAGCCCGGCGTCGGCAATTTAAAGAACTCGTAAGTTTCGGCACCGTCGGGCATTCTGCCACGCGAAACATCAATTCCTTCAGCTTGCAGATGAACTTGGTCGATGGATGTGAAATTTTCGGCTAGCAGATAAATCCACTCGTAGCTTGATGAAATCTTGAAGTTGAGTTCACGAAAACCTTCTCCGCCCTTACCGTTAGCGCGGAAAACACTGAAACCATTTGGCGCAATGAAGCTCAAGGGGGCAATTCCGCCTCGGTTGTCTTCTGGTTGTGCATCCTGACTGATGATAAGGCCGGCAAGAGGAACAGGTAGGTTGTCCGGGTTGTGAATTTCTATGAAGTCTTCGGCAAAAGTTAACTCAGGTGCAGCCAACCACTCGTTAATGCATAAGGCGGATTGGAGGCCATAAGGTTGCTTTCGATTTGCTTCGCCGGGAGTGACCTGTGTAAGTGCCCATTGAAAGCCTGTGTGGTTAACACGACCAATACTATAGCCGGGGATCTGCAAGCCGAACTGGATTGAGTCAAGCAATCCGCCGCCATTTTCCAAAGCATCGTAGAGGTAAACGCCTTCACCATCATCATCGAGGGAAAATCCGAGGTGTATCCCCGGTGATTGCCCACTGTCGGCATTGAGCACTAGGTAACCGCCAGCAGGAATGATTGTGCCCTGCGGGAAAACATACTTGCTTGGAATGTTCGGGTTATCCGTAATACTTTTTTGCGAGAGATCTACTGATATTGCGCCTGCATTGTGCAATTCAATCATGTCAGGGAAGCTTCCCTGATTTTCATAAGAGCCACCGTTTGCCGCCAAGACTTCACTGATAACCACGCGTGAAAAGCCGGGATCAACTTCCCAGGTTCTGGAAACAGTTGGTATTTGCTGAAGATTGCCGGCAAAGTCCGTTCCCAGAACCTCAACAGTGTAGCTGCCAGCCTGCAATCCAGTCATTGTAATGGTGGCGACCCGTATTGTCCGGTTAATTGGATCAAATCCGTTACCAATAATAATGTCTTCGCTCCATTCCTGTCCGTTGATTCTGTAGCGGTAAGCAAACATTCCTGGGCCTCCTACAATAAGTGTTGCCTCGGTGGATGCGGTGATAGCGGCAGGCTCGCCGGTTATGGCGATGGCATCAGGCACATCAGCACCGGCATCCTGTCCGGCGCTTCCCATATTTTTGGCTGGAGAACCTGACTGTAGGCCGAAATTTCCGTCTGTATTGTTGATAAAGCGAGGGTTGCTTGAGCGGTTCCCGCTTCCAAGCGCGAGGATGGGTTCAGGGCGTAAACCTACTGAGGTATCAGCAAGCTCCGGTGACAAAAGGTTGTTGTCTAGCTGAAGCACTGTTGTGAACTCGTCTGGGAGATCCGCATTACCAAACACCCGGGGTGTATCCCAGAAGATATTGTTGGCGGCATATGCTCCTTTACCAGGCTCGGCTCCAGGCTCGTTTTCAAAAAGGTTAATTGCTGAACCGACGAAGCTATTGCCGAAATCATCATTAAAGTCCGAGTGCACATTCACCACGGTGTTGTTCTCAAAAATTGTTGTCGCGCCTCCCCTTAGATTAACGGCATGATCCACGTCCCAGAAAATATTGCGGGTAACGACCAAATTTGCCCCGTTGTTTTCTTCGCCGGTAGAGATGGCGCTGGCATAATCAAGATCATTGTTTCCAATGTCCTTGTAGACATTCATGAAGAGATTGCCGGCCACGTATGAATCACCGCGCAGGACAAGGTGTGAGTTTCCAGTTCCAAGGAAAACATTGTCCAAGATTTGCAGAATGATTCCAGATTGGTTGCCTTCATCGATATCGATAATGTGATTGTGCCCTGCATTTTTACCAAAAGTATTACCGCGAATAATAAAACGTCCGTTGGCAGGGAAGGCGCCTTTGGCCTTAACGTGCTCGCTGATATCATTCAAGCCAAGAGCGGCCGGGCTCTCACTGGGTGCGAACATGTCGGGAAATGCTGAGTTCTGAAGTGTCACGGACGAGGATTCTGCATAAACCATGCGAAGGTGGGATCCTGCAAAGCTCATGTTGTCGAGTATTACTTCGGAGCGGTGAACTCCGACACTCCCTTCAGAACTTTGTGCGTGCAGGACATCCACAAAGGAAAGGATGTTTGTTGCAGAGACAGAGTCGACAAACTGAATACCACCTGATTTTGGTGGGCCATCCGGCAGGCTTCCGTTACCGGCAGGGTCAGCAACCTGATCAGCAGCAGGGTCAGGCCCGAAACGGATTCGTGCAAATTCAGAGCCTACTGCCCTTAAGCCCCCGCGTATGGTGATTTTTGCCGTTTCCGCTAAATAGATGTTGGTTCCCGGTTCAATGGTCAGGGTGGCCCCCTCCTCAACGACCAGTTCTTCCGAAATGGTATAGGGTCCACCCGTGGCAATCAGCACTTGATCTTCATTAATCGGCGTGGTTAGTGGCGCACTGTCCCCGTCGTCATACCAGATGTCGATAATCTGGGAGTCAACAGGGGCGCCTTCCGAGTTTGCAGCCTCGATTGTCAGGCGGTTGATCCCCGGTATAAGAATGATGTCATCGACCGACCAAGTTCCGGCAGATGGGTTGAGAATGGCGTTTTTTCCGGAGACGGAAACCGTCGAGGTATCAATCAGGTTATACTCACCAGAGAGGGAGAGATTGGATTGGGTTGAGCGGGGAAACCCAGAGACAACGGGTAAAGCGGTTGTCACACTGAGCAACGGGTTAATTTCGGCGAGGATGAAACTGCGCCGTTCATCCATGTAGGAAATGATATCATTGATATCAGAGGTTGTTGACCAATCCCCTAAGAAGTTCTGCACCCGTGCATCAAAATTTTCCTTCGAAAACTCCTTGGACAGCAACTGAGAAAGTTGTGAAAAATATTTTCTGCGTATTGTAGGCTCCGCAAAGAAAGCGGACAGTTGTGGAATGCGTGCATCCTCATTTTGTCGGGGGATGTTTGCCGTCAACATCGGGAAAATAGAGCTCCTCGGGCTGGAGTTCGTGTCTCCGAGGCCAAAGATCGTGTCGAGATCGTGCGGCAGAAGGACAAACCTTTGATCATTTACACCCCTGTAGATTGAGTAATCGTCATCAATACCATTACTCAGGTTTGTCTCGTAGCTGTTTAGGATAGTCATTACGGCAAACCACCTGACCCATTGATCAATATTGACTTCTGCCCCGACTTCTTCCAAATAATCGGCACCACTGGCTTGATGCATGACCTCAACAAATTGTTGCAGGTCGCTCCAGTCGTTCCTGCTTTCGTTGGTCAGTTTTGACCAGTCATCGGTAGTATACCAGTTTGGGTCATTGTAACGCACATTGTCCTCAAAATGCACACCCCAGCGTTTTTCATCTCTGTTTGGGTCAGCACTTCGCTTTTTGTACAGATTTCCACCGCTATCATCAGGAAACTGGTCATCAATCATTTCGCCTCCAATTGGTTCAAGGTGTACGTATGATCCCCGCATCGTGTCATCATTGCGGGCTGGATTTTCGCCGTTGAGTTGAAACTGAACACGCTTTGCCTCAGGAGTAGGGAGGCCAGTGGACCGGAAGAGGTTCATGCCGATAAACTGCAGTGGCGAAAATCTGGAATTTACATTCAGCTTGGTATCGCCGTTCCAGGGATTTTCACGCGGAATATTGATGCGCATTGGGGGTGGTGTGAAGGCTCTGCTGCCATTGCCGCGAACTCTTATTCCAGACCGGTAGCGCACACTGTCTCTACCACCTTCACTGGCAATAAAAGTAACGTTGAGCTGAGCATCACTGCCACGATCGATGCTTCGCCATTGATTGCGGTCTGCCGCGGTCATCACCACCCTGTACAATGCCTCGCCGGGCCTTTGTGGGGTCATGTCCACCAGGTAATGGGCGTTGGCGACCTGCCCGCGGTCGGTTGCTGCCGGCCAAGTGCGGGTGTTGGTGCCGTCTGAGGCTTCCGCATAAAATTCCACAACGGTTCCTTCCGGCTGAGGTGGGAGGGTCGCTGTATAGCCGTCCTCCTCATCAGGCCCGGACATTTCTGCGCTATTAAAGGAGCCAGGGTTGGCGTCGGATACCCTCCAGCGAACCGTTGCATTAACCAAGGATGTATCTTCGTCCGTGATTCTCGCCGAGATCGTCACTTCCTCCTCCGGACCAGGGATAATTGGACCGTGTTTTAGGGAGCGGATTAGTGGCGCAATATCTTCGGTTAGACGTGAGTTTGGTCCGCCTGGTGTTCCCTGTGCCTCAATGCTGGAAGCCCAGTTTTGCCCGTTGCCGTTGATCAGTGCCGGGTTGTTAAGCTCCAGGGAATGGCTTGCATCATCTGCCGGTGATGCCCAGGTCCAACCGTTTTCCCCATCAGAAGTTTCCCGGACTCGCAATGCCCAGTCACCTTGATCGGAATACTCAACTTCATCGACCTCATCACCGTTAGCGTTGACGAGCTTAATTCTCTCTCCGGAATTGCTCAATTGCCCTTCCCAGTTGCCGGACGCATTGGGAATATCCGGATACTTGGCATTGAATTCGGCGAGGTTAGCAACAGTCACCACATAACCACCAGGCGCAATGACTGCTTGCGGTCCAAACTCGAAATTCACGCCCTTGGTAAAACGCCATCCTTCAAGGCTTACGGGATTGTCCGGATCTGTGTTATGGAGCTCGATAAATTCGTGTGCCGGATTTTCCGTTCCGCCGTCTGTCGGCCGATACATGATTTCATTGATCACGACCTCACCGGACACCGTGACCGGTAGTGCAAGAAGAAAGAGTGCGGTGGTGCTGATCAACACCCGGAGCATACGGGAAGAAGCGTGGGACATTAGATTGGGGATCGGTAGGGGGAGAGTCTAATATAGTAGCAATACTCCCATCTGAATACCGCAAATTGTCCGGGCGGCATTGTTAAAGAATACCGAACTTTTTTCACTGCGGGATTCTATTCCCGCAAATATTACGGAATAATCATATTTTCTGTGTAAAGCAGGCCCTAGAAAGCAGAGTGCGCCCGCGCTAAAATCCCGCAACTTGCCAGCCACCACGATATTCTCGTTTCAGCAGCTTGTGGGCTTGGGGATTATTGGGAATGCTCAAATTCTTGGCGTTCCAGATTAGCTTTTCTCCCGGGGTGCGGATAGCGACGGTACCCAGCAGGATAGCTTCGGTCATTGGGCCTGTTTGCTCAAAGAAGGACTCGTTATCTGCAGTGCCCAAAATGGCGTCCAGAAAGTGGTGGTAGTGGTTACGGCTTTCAAGTTTCGGCTGTGCGGTCCCCTTGTACTGATCACGAGGAAGGAGCATTGCGCCGCCGCCGTTTGGGATCAGGACCGCTCCTTCGGTGCCCACCATGAGGGCTGATTCCGGCGGGTATGTTTTGCCCGGATACCATTTTTGTGCCTCTTCCGGGGGATAGATGCGGCCATCAAACCACTCGACAGTTATTTCGTCTTTCTCGGTCATCGAGGTTCCCGGGAAGGTCCAGGTAATATGGTCGCTCTGTGGCCATGTGTCCGCACGGCGTGCTACGGATTTTTGCCATGATTGCTGCACGGTGGCGTGCACGGTTTTTGGAGCGGTTAGGCCGATGGCCTTCCAGCTGGCATCGAAAACATGGCAGCCAATGTCACCGGACCAGCCGGTACCGAAATCCTGCCATGCGCGCCATTTGCTGGGGTGGTAAATTCCCGGGGCGTATGGGCGCTCCGGAGCCGTCCCCAGCCACAGATCCCAGTTAAGATGATCCGGTATGGAATGTTTTTCCTTGGGTCGTGGCCCCATGAGTCGGTAGGCATCGATGGCACCCGGTCGGTTGGAGCAGAGATAAACGTGTTTAATTTTTCCGATCAACCCCTGCTTGACGTAGTGAACACCCATGCGGTCCCCAAACCCTGATGCAGCCTGTGTCCCGAGCTGGGTTTTGACTCCGGCCTTGTGCGTTGCCTCGGCGAGGGCGCGGACTTCGGCGACGTCGTGGCACAGTGGTTTTTGACAATAAACATGCTTTCCGGCACGCACCGCGTTGAACGCGATCGGAAAATGCATGTGGTCAGGGACAGTGACATTTACTGAGTCAATTTTATCGCCCTCCGTGGCGATCATCTCGCGCCAATCGGTGTAGGTGCGCGCTTCCGGAAGCTCTTTGGCAACCCTTTTCAGGTAATTGGCATCCACGTCGCATATTGCGACCACCTTGGTCTTGGCGTGGGATTTGAAATTTTTGAAGTCATTATACCCCATCATTCCCCCAACCCCGATACAGGCATGCTGGATCTGGCTGTTGGCATTGGCTGCGCGGCTGACTGAGGGTAGGGCAGCGAGTGATGCCGCTCCTGTCTTGATGAATTTCCTACGTGTAAGATCCGGTGAAGTCATTTCAGGGCTGATTATAATCGGCGACCCCGGAAAGTGTCTACAGAGATTATGGTAATCAAAACTGAAATACGCTACCTGTTTACGGAAAATCTGATGCGACGGGCATTTTTCACCCGGTGTCTTAGCGGCTTGTCATCCCTGCGTTGATCCGGCATATTAAGTGGGATTGTGAGGCTTGGGATCATCAGTATTGGAATATTTGGTTTTACCGTTTGGGCGCCGGTGTCCAACAGCGTCTTGGCTGTTGATTTTTCGAGGGAGATTCAACCTGTGTTTGCCCGGCATTGCCAAGGGTGCCACGGAGAGGAAAAACAAAAGGGAGCCCTACGTCTTGACTCTGCTGCCGGCGTGCGCAGGGGGGGCGACTCAGGGGAACCCCTTTTTCTTGCAGGGAGTGCGGAAGCAAGCCACCTCTACCAGCTGATCAGTAGTCCGGATCCCGGGGAAAGAATGCCGCCGGAGGGCAAACCTCCCCTGAGTATTGCGGAGCGCGCACTGGTTAAGGCATGGATTGATGAAGGCGCCCGCTTGCTGGGAGGCCATATCAGGGAAACCCTCACCACGGACCATTGGTCATTCCAGAAAGTCTCGAAGCCGGAACCGCCTTTTCGTGAGGACCAGTGGGGCAGGGGAGCTATTGATTCATTTATCCTCTCCGCCATGAGAAAAAAAGGTTTATCGCCCTCATCACGGGCCGGGCGAGCGGCATTGATCCGCCGGCTTTACCTTGTCTTGCACGGATTGCCGCCAAGTCCGGCACAGGTTGATCAATTTGTCCGGAACCCCGCTCCCGGTGCGTGGGAAAAACTGGTTGAGCAGGCTCTTGCCAGCCCTCGTTTCGGCGAGCGCTGGGCACGGCACTGGCTAGACATTGTCCGCTTTGCGGAAAGCAACGGTTTTGAAACCAACCGTGAGCGACTCAATGCTTATCATTACCGTGACTATGTCATCAATGCGTTTAATAAAGACAAGCCTTATGACCGCTTTATTAGCGAGCAGATAGCCGGTGACGCCGTGGGCGAGGATGTTGCCACAGGGTTCCTAGTTGCCGGAGCCCATGACATCGTGAAAAGCCAGGATATCAACCTGACACAGATGCAGCGACAGGATGAGCTTGCCGATATGGTGAATACAACCGGGGCCACTTTTCTGGGTCTTACTCTGGGTTGTGCCCGCTGTCATAATCACAAGTTCGACCCTGTTACCCAGAGGGACTATTACGCGTTTCAGGCGGTGTTTGCCGGTGTGAGCCATGGTGATCGCATGATTGGAAAATCGCTTGCCGGGGATACTGTAGCGAGGCTTGAGGCATTGCGGGCAGGAGTCGCATCAGCTGAGAAAGAACTGGCAGGGCTCAGAAAAATGGCTGCTGCCAATGTGGATACCCCAGTATTGAGACCGCCGGTTAACGCAAAGGGTAATATTGAGAAATTTGAGCCCACCGAGGTAAAATTTGTGCGTTTCACCGTTCACAAATCCAATACCGGTTCGGAACCCTGCATTGACGAGCTTATGGTTTTTAACACGGAAAACCGGAATGTAGCAGCTGGTGCCGTTCCTTCCTCCTCCGGAAATCTCAAGGGATACCCGATTCACAAGCTTGGACATATCAATGATGGGAAGGGAGGCAATGCGCGCAGCTGGATCTCGGATAAACCCGGTAGTGGATGGGTTCAGCTCGAATTATTTCAAGCCTCCAA
>MDTA01101524.1_pt1 | contig 17980 bp, 14 predicted proteins | sample 811151 | NCBI WGS metagenome assembly MDTA01 (sample SAMN05326648, study PRJNA326480) | marine metagenome | isolation source: seawater | place: Indian Ocean: South | collected 2010
GCGAGGGCGTTCCGCCCTTGCCTTGACGCTCAAGAATCTTTCGACGGATTTCCTCTTGGATTTTGCGCGCCCGTTCTGAGGCATCAGGACTCGGGCCCTCCTGCTCCTCGCCTTTGCCTTTCGCCTTGCTCGCTCCTATGAAGTAGAGCAAGGCGATAATGATGGGAACAAGTTTATCCAGGTTATCTAGAAACCAGTAATCCATTGCGAATTCGAGCTAGCTATCCCTGCTAGAGTTTCCTTCATCATCTTGGAGCGGATCGGCTATCGACTCTCTCATGCGGGTATCCGATTCGATATTTTTCATTTTGTAGTAGTCCATTATACCCAGATTGCCACTACGAAATGCCTCGGCCATGGCGAGTGGCACCTGAGCTTCAGCCTCAACGACCTTCGCCCGCATTTCCTCGACTCGAGCCTTCATCTCCTGCTCGGACGCAACAGCAGCCGCTCTTCTGATTTCAGCTTGAGCCTGCGCCATATTCTTATTGGCTTCCGCCTGAGCCTCTTGAAGCGAGGCGCCCACGTTGGCTCCAACATCAACATCCGCTATGTCGATCGATAGAATCTCAAAGGCAGTGCCTACATCCAAACCTCTATCCAGGACGACTCGGGAAATCGAATCCGGCGACTCCAGAACCACTTTGTAGGAGTCCGCCGAGCCGATGGTGGTAACTATACCTTCACCAACACGAGCAACAATCGTCTCCTCTTTCGCGCCTCCAACAAATCGCTCTAAATTGGTTCGAACGGTCACCCGCGCCTTGGCCTTAACCTGAATACCATCCTTAGCGACACCATCGATCGACTTCTTCGCCAACTCCTGGCTAGGGCAATCAATCACCTTAGGGTCGACGGATGTGCGAACCGCTTCGACTACAGATTTCCCCGATCCCTTTGTCGCCAAATCGATAGCGCAGGCGCGCTCGAAATCCAAGCTGATCCCCGCTTTCATCGCAGCGATGATCGCCTGTACCGTTGGGATCAGATTCCCTCCCGCCAGGAAGTGAGCCTCCAACTCGTCGGTAGTCAAATCCACCCCTGCCTTTACCGCCGTGATACGAGCGTCTACGACCAAGCTATAGGGCACGCCTCGCAACTTCATGGCGATGATGTTGAGAAAACCGACCGGGGCCCGTGCCAACATGGCTTTCAACCATGTATTGAAAAAGGAAATGAAAACGAATCCGATGACCAGCAGCACCAGGCCGATCGCGATTACTAGAATCAGTGGAGCGTTGTTCAGGAATGCCAATGAATTGGGCAGTGTCATAATAGTTATTGAGCAGTTTTAATTATATTTTGGATACGAGTATTCTGAAATTGTCACGTCCAGTCACCTTGACCTCGGTATTCTTTTCAATAAAGCCAGATTTTGAGAAAGCTTCCAGTTTCTTGCCATTCACCAAAACGAATCCAGTCGGGCCCAAAGCGGTGAGAGTCGTGCAAACTTGGCCGACGATTTCATCGGCCGCCTGAGAATATCCAGCTTTGGCCTCAACCGAATCTTTCAGAAAAAGACGAGACCCCATCCGCGTGTTAGGCAGCACTTTGAACTCCAGGTACAATGCGGCAACGAGAAGCAGAACAGCGACGATCGCGGCAATGAACGCGCCTTGGGCTCCAAACTCCGAATACGCTTGCACCACGCCGCCAATTATCACCAGGCCTCCGATGACCCCGACAATTCCGCCAGGAAGAAATACTTCGGCCGCGATGAAAAGGACACCTACGACAAAGAAAATAACGATTGTGGTCATGTTTTCGCCTCTTCCACATGAAAGCCAAATACATCCGATCTCAAAACGCGAACCCTGGCTCCTTTTTCAATCATTCCTACATCCGTTTTGGCTTCGTAACGCGTTCCACCGATCTCAATCTCTCCCGTCGGGAAAAGATCCGTCATGGCCAATCCTTCCGACCCAATCCCCGGTCTAGCCGAGTCTTCGGGAATCAATGGCTGGCTCGTGCCGCTAACCGATTCCGCCAGAATAAGCCGATCCCAAAAAACTGTCTTCGGCAAGAAGCGAGCCAAGAGAGCGAAAAGAACGACCGCAAGAATTGCTCCGCCAGCCAAATTATAGAGAGGTCTCAAGAACAGGTCTAAAGTGAACTCGAAGTCAGGGGTTTCCTTCGGCCAAATATCAGCCATACTCCAAAGCAAACCGCCAACCATCATCACCATTCCCGGCAAAGCCAGCAAAATGAGTCCAGGAAAAAAGACGAGCTCGATGAACACCAGCGCGGCCCCAATAACAAAAACGATCAAGCCCTCATATCCAGACAGACCAGCAACTTGATGCCCAAAATTAACCACCGCTATCAGAGCGATTCCAGCAACCCCGAACACCCCGAATCCGGGAGTCTTGAATTCCACTAGAAGCGCGAGAATACCTAGACCCAGGAGCACCGGGCTCCAATCCATCAGATGGGCAGCTAAACTCAGCGACCACGTCGTCTCGAAATCGTGTCTTACGACTGTTTTCCCATCGGAAACTGCTGCTATCAGCGAATCCAAGTCATCATAAATTCCCGATCCGAGCAGCGGTTGAGGAGGATCGCCATAGGTTTCATGGGCCCTCCGGGCATTGAGGTTAAGCAGTTTGCCCTCTTTCGAAAGCGTCTCTCCATCGATAACCAGTTCGACGTCAGGATCGATCATGGCCTCCATGACCTGACTACGGTAGCGGTATTCGCCTGTGTAGGCGTCCACCTTGGCGGTTAGAAAAGCGTTGATCTTCCGCTTCATCGACTCGTCTACATCCTGTCCGGTACCGGTCACCACTTCGGAGCTTCCCATGGTCGCACGGGGCATAAAGTAAATGTCCTTGGTCACGGACGCGATGATCGCTCCAGCCGAAATCGCCTCCTCATTTATGAAGGTAGCCGTGTCTCCCTCGAAACGATCGATGACTTTCATGATCTCCAAGGTAGCGTTGAGCTCCCCACCCGGCGTATCCATCTCGAACAGCACGAGGGCAGCGTCCTTATCGATCGCGTCCTTAATGCCGGAACGAATAGCAAATAGCGTAGGCCTGCCGATCGCCCCGTCGATAGGAATAACATAAACCACGAAAGCGTCTGAAGGCGATTCAAGGGCGCCGTCCAAAGAAGAAACATCTGTTGTCTCCTCTCCTCGAACATCATCGGCATCGATCGCCTTCTCCTCGTTATCGGCTAGTAAACCGTATCCCGATCCCAAGATCAAAGCTGTCCCCAAAGCTAAAATTAACCGTCTCATTTCAAGAGTCATAAAAATTGTGGCTCAGCAATTCTCAAAAAGCAAGGCCAGGCGCATAGGCAACCGCTTGATTGATGGGCATTCGTTGCTCACGGCAAACGCGAAAGCGTAATCCAAGATTAAAAGTTGCCGGAATCGCAAGTTTCGTTTCGCTATGTAGACGGATTCCATCTTTATCAGTTCCTCGAAAATGGACGAAATTGAATATCTCGGTTCACGCATCTTGAGGTGGCAGGTAGGCGCTTCGACCTTTCTCGCCTGGCCAGAGGCAGGCGCTCGGTTGATGAATTGGAATATCACCTATCCGGATGGGACATTTCGGGATATTATTACCTGGCCGGAGCTCAACGATGCTAGCGAGCTCGTCAAAGCTCGCGGGGGCAACCCGATCCTTTTCCCCTTTTCGGCCCGAACGTTCGATCGAGGCAACATTAACTTTTGGCGAGATCCGGAAGGAAACCAACGTCCCATGCCTATGCACGGGATAGCCCGTCAAAGCGCTTTCGAAATCACCCGTGTCGACGAAACCGGTTTCGCGGCAAAAATGATCCCAAACGACGAAGCCTACGAAGCCTACCCTTTTCAGTACGACTTCGAAGTCATTCATCGTTTCGAGAGCAAAGCCCTAACAGTGGAATTGAGGCTCAAAAACAATGATCAAGTATCCATACCCTGGTCAGCTGGCAACCACTTTTACTTCAACCTTCCCTGGGTCGATGGAACTGAGCGGCGTGATTACGCCATCAGCATTCCAGCCAACAAGGCCTGCAAACACGCCGCCGATGGTTCTCTATTTCCCGTCGACAGTTTTAAGAAGACCGATTCTGTAGCTAATCCAGACCTCGTAGACCGAATTCACTACGAACTCACGCAGCCAATCGTAAACTGCTCGTGCTCGATGGACGATTCCAAGCTGGAAATCGAAGTTGGAGCTGACGAAGAGCCAAATCCTGGATACGCTGTCGTCACTTGGACTCAATCCGACGCCTCCCAATTCTTTTGTATCGAGCCATGGATGGGTCCCCCTAATAGCCCGGAAAATCAGGTTGGCCTCCACTGGGTCAAGCCGGGAAGAACCGAAGCGTTTTCCAGCACTGTAAGGGTCTAAAACCCAAGTAGAGCTAACGGCCTAGCAGTTCCTCGACAATCGAACGCCATTCGTCTTTTAACGAGCCCTCGAATTTAGGATGGCCCGAACGGTGGTACCAATAAGAGGCGTTGGACAAATCGCCTTCTACTCGATGCAAGTATGCATGAACCCAATCCCCTTCAGGTGAACCTGCGCTTTGGCACAGCTCGTGAGCCTTGTCCCAGTCGCCTTTGGCATCGTGCCAGAGGGCTTTGAGCTCTTTGCTCAGTTCAGCAGGTGGCTCGCCGCTAGTTTCGACGCTCGATTCAAACGCTTCTATATCCATCCCTCTCTCGTTCGCAGTTATTCGTCTCCAAGGCGATTTTTGCCTTTATTAGCCTAATGTACCTTCAGATAACTCTCATTGCGTGACGACTGCTAGAAAAAAAATCCTCGAAGCTTGCTGCCAGAGAATAAGCTGGGAGGAACTCGATATCGGCCCCATCAGAAAACTGGTCGACCTAGCAATCCAAGAAGATTTGGAAGGTTCTGGATTGCTGTCCAAGCCCAAATTGACAGGCGACCGTTCCAGTTCACTACTTGATTCGAGTAAATCAATCCAAGCGACTATTCTGGCCCGCGATTCACTGTGCGTCTGCGGTCTTCCGATAGCGGATGAAATCCTTCGATTCTTCGACGACCGACTCCGAATCGAGAGAAGCGCCGAGGACGGCCAGATGGTGGCTTCAGGCAATCCAATCGCCACGATATCAGGCCCTTGCCAGGCCGTGCTCACGATCGAGAGAACGCTTCTCAATTTCCTCCAGCGTTTGAGCGGGATAGCCACAACGACTCGCCATTTTGCGGACGCCTTGACCGCTACCGACACCAGGCTTTTGGATACACGAAAAACCACTCCTGGATACCGTTATCTGGAAAAATACAGCGTGTCTTGCGGCGGGGGATGGAATCATCGAATGGGACTCTTTGATCGCGTCATGCTAAAAGACAACCATCTAGCCGCTTTCGGAAATGATCTGCATTCCGCGACTCGCCAAGCCGCAATCCAATCGCGAAAAGAAAACCCGGGCCTGCTTATTGAGATGGAGGTGGACCGTATTGATCAGATCGACGCTGCGTTAGAAGCTGAGGTAGATATCATAATGCTGGACAACTTCACTCTACCCAACCTCAGAACGGCCAAAGAATTCATTGGCAACCGGGCTGTCACTGAAATTAGCGGCAACATAACTTTGGATACGATTGCCGATTATGGCGCCGTCGGCTGCGATTTTATTTCGACTGGAGCTTTGGTCCACAAGAGCGTTTGGGTCGACATCGGGCTCGATTGGGATCGAGCGTTGAATTAAACAGCCATGCCAAACAGAAGTTATGAACAGAATGGCCCAACTGCCACGAGCAAGGAGTCGCTCATATTGAGCGAAATGCTAGCAGCAAAGGATCGTTTCGCCTCGGGCAGTCTTCTCGCCGATCGCCTCGGCATTTCTCGAGTCGCGGTTTGGACTCATATGGAAAAACTACGCGAGCAAGGTTTCGAATTCGAAGCCGTTCGCAGCAAGGGCTATCGTATCGCCCGCTATCCAGATTCGCTAAACCAGAGTTTGATTCAAGCCATGCTACCCAGCCATGCGAGAGATTTACTCGTCACGGCCCACGAGGCGCTCGATAGCACCAATTCCGAGGCGGAGCGGCTGCTCGCCAACGGAGTTTCAGACCCGATCCTAGTGTTATCGCGGAAGCAAACGCAAGGAAGAGGTCGATTCGGCCGAGAATGGCATAGTCCTGAAAACGGCAACCTCTATGCTAGCTTCGCGTTTCGCCCCCGTATTCCACCGGCTCGCCTATCAACGTTTACGCTCTGGATCGGAGTCAATATCTGCGCTTGCTTGAACAGCTACTTTCGTATCCAAAGCGCCGTCAAATGGCCTAACGACATTCATATCGATGGGAAGAAAGTGGCTGGAATACTGACCGAAGCCCGTATGGATTCCGATCATACGCGCGAGCTAATCCTGGGAGTCGGGCTGAATATCAACAGCGCCATCGACGATTGGCCGTCCGCTCTGCAATCGATCGCCACGTCCATCAGGCAAGCTACTGGCAAGCGAGCGGACTTGAATCGCTTTACTGCCATATTGGCAGGACGCGTTTATCAAGCTTACGATCAGTTCGTATCAGACGCGTATCGATCGTCTCTAAAGGAGATGTGGGCAGACTACGATCTCCTCCAGGATCGAAAAATAAGCCTCATCCATGGGAAATCGCGGATCTCTGGTACCGCGCGGGGAATCGATCTTCACGGATCGCTAGTGCTAGAAAGGGAAGATGGATCGCGCGTTCAAATACGAGCGGGCGAAGTCACGATCGAAAAGTGAATGCCATCTCCTTGGTCATCGTAATAATTCTGAAAGCGGCTATTTCGCTCATCCAATCGAGGCAACGAACGCGAATAAAGATATTGAGATTGCCGCGTCCATGAAGGACCGCTTTCTTTCCGGTGATTGCCGATCTAGAATCAGAAGCATGCCCACGAAAGAGGACCAGACGGAATACACCATCGAAGTGGAAAACCTCCACAAGCGCTTTGGCAAGCTGGAGGCTGTATCTGGCATATCCTTCAAAGTGGAGAAAGGCCAAATCGTCGGCTTTCTAGGACCCAACGGCGCCGGAAAGAGCACGACCATGCGCATCTTAACTGGTTATCTTCGAGCGACTTCTGGAATTGCCCGCATCTGCGGAATTTCTGTCGCCAGTGATCCTCACGAGATCAAACGCCGCATTGGGTATATGCCGGAAAACAATCCACTACCTCAGGAGTTGCGCGTACGCGAATACTTAAAAGCGAGGGCGCGCTTGAAGGAGCTTCCTCTCCGTCACCGGGGCAAACGTGTGGATGAAGTCATGGAACGATGCGATCTCACGCGAGCTCAAGACCGCATAATCGGCAAACTATCCAAAGGTTTTCGTCAACGCGTCGGTATCGCCGATGCCATATTAGCCCATCCTGAAGTGATCATCATGGATGAGCCGACTATCGGACTCGACCCTCATCAAGTCATTATGATCAGAGATCTGATCGCTAGTTTGCGGGGAAAAATGAGCGTCATCATCTCGAGTCACATCCTGCCCGAAATCGAAATGACCTGCGATCAAGTGATGATTATCAATAGCGGCAAAATCGTCGGTCAAGGCACGCCAAACGAACTGCGGGAATCCTTTATCAATTCCACAATATACGAGTTGGAAATCAATGGAGATCTGACCAACCTTCGCGAATCGTTGAAGACCGTCGCCTCGGAACTAGAAGTAACGCAGTCCGAAGAGGCTGACGAACGGGGTTTTTCCAAGGTCTCCATTCGCATACCAGGAAATCACGAATACGGAGAGATGATTTTCAGTTGCCTGGCTGGAAACCCGCTCATCCGAGCCCGATCGCTACGCAAGCGGCAAGCTCCGCTTGAGGATGTGTTTCTGGCGGCAACGCGGCGGAGTTGGGAAACCTTGGATACCGACCTCGCTAAAACGCCAGTCTCAACTGACGAAAATCCGGAGAAGGCGGAGATCTCGACTTCCGGCTAGAGCAAGCGCACCACCATGAGGCACTTCACAACCTTGCTTCGGTCTGAACTCTGGAAGCTGCTGGTAAATCCCAGCACCTACATCGCCGCTTTCCTTTTTCTTCTCATAATGGGGTTCCTCTTCCAGTTGATCCTCGTTGATTACGCTAGCGACCCTAAGGAAGAGAATCCATCCATTACCTTTTTCCGCCTCTTTTTCGTTCCGGTGTTTTTCATGGTCCCGCTACTAACCATGCGGAGCATCTCGGAAGAGCGAGCCCGCGGCACCATTGAAACGCTTATGACTACGCCGGTGACCGCCACCGAAGTGATTCTTTCGAAGTTTGTTGCGGGATACCTATACTACGCGGTTCTCTGGGCGTTTACCGGTTGCTTTCACATTCTTTTCTACTCGTTCGTCCAGGAAGACTCTCTGTTCGATCCGTATCCAATTATTGGTGGATATGCCTACATCGCTGTAAGCGGAACTTTATTCCTAAGTCTTGGCATCTTCGCCAGCGCTCTCACACGAAGCCAATTGGTCGCCGGTATCGCCAGCTTTTCACTTGTTTTCGGATTCATTGTCGTTGGAAGCTATCTCGAAGACCTCGCCTTGCCTTTTCTATCCCTGCCAGAATGGCTCGATATGCTGGCCAAACACACGGATGTGCTGCAGCACATGAGAGACTTCTCTTCGGGAATCATCGATACGAGAGCGATCATTCTCTACGGAAGCTGCTCTTTGGCATTTCTTTTCTTGAGCATTCTCGTGCTCGAATACCGCGAAGGAGCGAGCTAATCGGATGAGTTTTATCGAATCATTCCAGTCCAATCGAATCGCCGACCGCCTTCACGCGATCGTCCAATTCCTGCTCGTCTTTATGATCCTGGCGGCGATCAATGCGATCGCCATGCGTTCCTACACCCGGTTCGACACCACGCTGAACCGCTCCTTCACCTTGTCCGCCCAGACGGTAGCCTACCTCCAACAGCTTCAGCAGCCGATCAATATCATCGTTACGCTGACCGACCAAAGTCGGGATCTCGGCATCCGCGGCATCTACCAGGACGTGAAGTCATTATTGAGCGAATACGAGTACGAAACCCGCAATCAGGGCGAAAATCGCGTTCGCATCGAGTACCTGGACATCTACCAGCAAGCTCGACGGGCCAAGGAGCTGGGCATCACAGAAGAAAATGCGATCGTATTCAACCCCAGATCCCAAAATAAGATTGTCCGAATTGATGAACTTTACAGCCTTTCCCAAGGCGATATTCAGGAATTTCTAGGGGAAACGGTTTTCACCCAGACGATATTGGAAATATCTCAGGACGATAGGCCTAAAATCTATTTCGCTACGGGTCACGGCGAGCTGGACCCCAACAATTTTTCTCCGGATCTTGGAATCTCGCAATTCGCCGACGAGCTCGAAAGCCGTAACTTCGCGACTGAATCCTTAGACTTCTCCACGATAACGGATATTCCCAATGACGCTCGCCTTCTGATTATTCCAGCGCCTCGATCCCCTTTCCTTCCTCGCGAGCAAGAAATCCTCAAGAGCTACCTAAGGCGAGATTCTGGTCGGATTATCCTCATGATTGAGCCCGGCTCCGAGCACGGGCTCGACGATCTGCTTTTCGAGTGGGGGATACTAGCCGACGACGCCATCGCTGTAGAAATGAGTCGCGATAGCCAAATAGAGGGAGGAGACTTGCTTGTTCGCCGTTTCGCCCCACACCCGATAACTAACGAGTTGCTCCGCTTGAATATGACTTTGGTAACGGACCGGGCTCGAGTCGTGCGTGAGGATCCGGGAAGGCCGATTGATGAGTCGCTCTTGGTGAAGGAACTCATGGCCACCTCGGACAAAAGCTGGGGGGAGAAGAACTTCAAATCCGACTCTCCTCCCGTATACGATTCGACCGTCGATCTGAGAGGACCTGTAAGGGTAGCCGCCGTATCCGAGAGGAAAGTCGATTCCTCTCTCGGGATCAGTATTCCAGGCGGACGCCTCATCGTTTTCGGAACATCCAATTTCCTTACGAACAATCGCATCAGCGCTTCGGGCAACCTATTCCTGGCGTTGAACTCTGTCAACTACGCCATCGATCGTGTGGCTCAGCTGAATATCCCTCCTCGACCCATCCGCAAAGTCAAACTAGACCTCAGCATGGAACAGCTACTCCTGTCCCGATATCTCATTTGGCTCGGACCACCCGCTCTCGTCGGACTACTGGGCATCCTTATGTACCTCGCGAGACGGCAATAATCGCACCTATGCGCCTGAAAATCACACTGACCCTGCTAATTATCCTACTTGGTCTCTTAACCTTTATATTCTACATTGACCCGTGGGAAGATCGCTTGGAAATCAACCAAGACGACAGCAACGCATTGGGCTCGCTAGTCGTGGACATCGACTACCTTCGAATTTCGAACCTCTCTTCCAGGCAATCCTTGACCCTTGAGCGCCTGGAAAACGGTTGGATGCTTACCGAACCTTACCGATGGCCGGCAAACGCTTTCGCCGTTGAGCGAATTTTAACTCAACTCCAATTCCTAGATACGAAAGTTTCCTTCAATACCGATCGACTGGTTCAAGCTGGTTCAGCCTTGAGCGACTATGGCCTTGCCCCGCCAGAGCTTTCTTTGGAATTCGGCAACCAAGGGAATCGCAATACTGTAGGCGTAGGACACACTACGGAAATTGGGGAGCATCTGTATTTGCTATCTGCGGACCGTTCTCAAATTCACGTAGTCGATCGCAGTCTCGTCGACAGTCTCTCTGTGGATATCGAGGATTTGCGAAATCCGAGAATCTTTAAATCCAGCATTTTTGAAGTCGATTCCTGGAATTTGCAGTTAAGCGAAGCCAATAACTTGAGAACGCGGGTGACGAAGACCAACGATCAATGGGTATTCGAAACCCCTATACGAACTCGGGCCGACACTTTAGAAGTGAACACGCTTCTCGGGAAGTTGCTGGAACTGAAAAGCCTCCGCATTCTCCAACCGACACCAGTCGACCTGGCTCTCTACGGACTGGAAGAGCCTTTCCTTCGAATCGCCATGGAATCCGACCAAACTCGAGAGGCCTTGGAGATCGGGAATCCCGTTGATCAAGAACAGCCATCTATTCGATACGCGAAACTCGAGAATCGCCCCACGGTGTTCGAAATGGAGATCGACTATCTTTCCGAAATTGAAAATGCTCAAACGAATCTGCGAGACCGGCGCGCATTCGAAATCGATACCGAGTTTGCCAACTCCGTTTCTTTCGAACGGGGAGGCACGGAAGTCTTTTCGTTACAGAAACTCGAAACCGATGAATTCGAACTCGATGAATGGGAAATTCTGATACCCGACGAAGAACAAGGTATTCAGCGACAAAAAGGATCTACCGTGGCTGTCGAGGACGCCCTGGAATGGCTAAATCAGATCAAAGCCGTAGCCACGAGCAGCACTTCTGGATTTATAAACGACGCCCCAACAGCTGCAGATCTTGAATCTTACGGTCTCGAGTTTCCCGAATTTTCCATCAGCGTCACATCCAATCGCATAAGGGACCAAGAGGAATCGCTTGAAGCTCCAAAAGCGGAAACATTGCTGCTAGGCGACCCCAATCGCGATGATCGATCGACACGCTACGTCAAATTGGCGGAAGAGGATTTTGTATACCTCGTTTCCAACGACATTCTAGAAATGGTTTCCAATGAAGCCTTTAGCTACAACGCCAGGCAGCTATTCGATTTTCCCGAAGATGCAGTTGTCAACCGTCTGACAATCACGAGATTATCCAACGGGGAAATCATCCTGGACTCTGCCATGGACGAAGGCCATTTGCCTATGGATCTGGTCAACGAACTCTCCCCGCTTACGATCAATTCGTACTTGAATGATAACTACGAAACGACTATAACTATCGCAGGCAAACGTCAGACTTGGGATTATCTACTGAGCGCTGTTTTTCAATGGACAAACGGAGGCGAAGGCCAGAGCGAGACGGTCGAGCTCTACGTATCGGAACTCACTGGAGGGCCGTTCCTCGCGGGCGGTTCGATCGATGCCGATTCGGTATTCGAGTTCGAGCAATCGTTTATCGACGCCTTTAGTTCAGTCGTGTTCGATCGAGCAATGAGAAACGTTCCTCAAGAGCCGTTCGATCCAAACATCCCGTTGCCCGACGATCAAAGCGAAACCGCTAACGCTACAGTCGACTAGAAACTGAGAACCGTTGCAGTCCGAGGGTAAATCGAAACGCAAATACGCCTGGCGCAGCGCTTGCCTGCTGTGCAAAGCCGCTCTCGACTTTGTCTACACGTTGAGCGTCGTGATTCTATCGCTACTAATCGGACTGTTTGCTTACATCGTCACCCTCGATGAAACAGATATGCCTCGATTTCTTGTCCAGCTCCTGGAGAGGGAGCTTCAATCACAAGGAGCCTCGATCAGTATGTCTGGGATGCGGATACAGCCGAGCGGGCGCATAACAATAGATCAGCCAATAATATTCTCGACAGACTTGGAGTCCGAGATCGCTCGAGCCGATCGCATAAGCGTCAAACTAAATCCTGCCCTCATGATTTTCGGGCGAACACGACTGAACGAGCTATATGTGGATAACGGATCGATTATTGTCCCGGCCATGCTTTCGCGGTCCGGGATTCCTGAGCCGCTTATCGAAAACATCGATCTCGCCACCGAGAATTCTCGGTCGGGCTGGCGGATCAAACGCTCTACCATACAATTTGGCGATGCCAGACTAACGATGTCAGGTATTATTAATGTAGATACGCTAAAACTCGATGAACCTGAAGACTCTCCCCTGCCACTTACCGACCGATTGATCGCCTTTCACAATCAGGCTCGAGAATACGAAGTTCACCTAAACCGCATTTCTGGTCTCCAAGCCAATGTCGCATTTCGGTCAGTCAAGAACGAGCCGCGTTCCTTGCGGGCCAGTATTAGCGCCGAATCGATCAATTGGGAGGATCGCTTCAACGCAACCAACCTGATTCTGGATGCGAATGCTACGGAACAATCGCCCCTTCGTGTTGATGCTTATGTAGGCAGTCTCTACGGACCGGAAAATACGCGCGTGGAATCGGCCAGGGTCACGGCATTTTGGGACGAATTCCCCCAACTTGACAAGTGGCTGCCCAGTCTGCTCCATTGCGCAATTAGCTCGGCTGGGCAAGATTCCGAATACAGCCAGAATATCGCCGCGCGCATTCAGCCTGACTCTCTCAGCAAGTGGTCCGCCGATGGCCATGGGCTAATCGCCGATTCGCCCTGGGAATTTGAAGGAAACGTAGACCTCGAATCCAAATCTGGATACGCCTCGCTTTCTGGTTACCCAACAAACAGCCTTATCGAACTAGGTTCTCGAATCGCCAAGGGATCCGTTCCACAGTTGGCATCGCTGCCAATCGAAGAACTGTCAAATTTCGAGGGGCATGCGGATGTCCGTATTCAAGCCGAATTTGAGAATTCATGGAAGCCGAAAACGGCGAGCGCATCGTTGATGGCTTCCGATATTACTTCGCTAGGAGCTAGATTCGACCAGGTAATTGCTGAAGCGAGCGTCCAGGGTAACTCTATCGCGGTCCCCAATATTTGGTTGCGAAGCGGCTCGCAAAACGGACGCCTATCCGTCGATTTCGATCTCGATACGAAGCGGCGGCGAGTCCTCATTGATGGGCTATTCCACCCGAATACCGTCGATGGCTGGATTCCCGAACTCTGGTGGACAGAACTATGGGAGAATTTCCAGTTTCCAGAAGAAGGTTTCTATTGCCTGATGGATTCCGAGCAAATCGTGAAGCGGCCGGAAACCTTGCGACTCACCGGCTACGCCCTTGCGGAAAATCTTGGGCTTCGAGGCCACGCCATGAACGAAATCGAAACTCGAATGTACATACGGCAGCGGTACTTCGACCTATACGATCTGTCTCTAACGCGACCAGATGGCTATGCCCGCGGCGAAAGCCAGTTTTCCATCGCCATCGATCCTCGCGACCAGAAGAACAAACTGAGCGCCATCTGGATCGACGCGGAATCGACGACCGATTTAGCTATTGGGCCAGACGTCCTCTACGAGCTCCGCTCGAACGTTGAGGATATCCTAGAGCCCTACGATTACAGCGCTCCTCCCAAAATACGGGCTAAGGCTTCGAGTGTTCGCGAGAAAGGCCTCTTCCAATACGATATCGACCTGGCGATCGATACCAGCGAACCGATAAGCTACCATCACTTCCCCCTCGACTCGCTCAAGGCCGATATCCTTGTATCCAACGATCGAGTCAGCATACCTAGCATACGGGCGGATCTCGCAGGTGGTGTCGTCGATGCCAGTGCAGAGGTTCGCAGCGAGGAGATCGATTTGAAGGTCGCCCTGAATGATGCCCATTTCGGGGACACGCTCAAAGCTTCCGCGATCTATTTTGCCGCCAATGACGAAGAAAGCGACGCCAATGCGTTCTCGCCCGAGGAGCTTTCAAATTACGGCGGGGCTGCGAACCTGGAATTCATTGGGAGCGGCATTGTCGGGGACTCCCTATCTTTCGATGGCGAAGGGACGTATCAGATTTCTGGGGCCGACTTCTACCAGTTGCAGCTTTTTGGAGGGCTTTCCCGAATATTCGACAACGCCGGCTTGCCCATCACCACGCTGAGATTCGAAGACGCCGACGGCGAATTCGATGTTGATAAGCGCTTTGTTCGTTTTCCCGAACTGCGGATTAGAGGGCGGGTAGCCCAGATCAGGAGCGAGGGGAATTACGACTTGGCCGATGGCGAACTCGACTTCAAAGCCCAGCTACAGCCATTCCGTTCGGTACCTATCTTCGAGTTGCCTGCTCGCTTGCTGGACATCTTTACCGGCATTTTTGAAGTTCAGTTGACGGGCACCATCGCCGAACCAAAATGGAACCTTTTTCGGGGCGCCCAGCGGAACGAGCCGGGCGAAACGGGAGCCAAAGAAAATCCTTCGAATTGACGCCGCGTCGCCCTGAAAAAAATGCGCAATTTTTTTAGAATTCTTCCGATTTGAAGACAAGCGCTTGGGAATGAGGTCTTTAGCTAAATCGAGCCTCAAAATTCTAGCAATTTTCTTTAGAAAAAGCGTCCGAAACGCATTGACGTAAGAAAAATCATCACAATATCTTGTGGTAGTCTTCTCTAAATCCACACCATCTAGTGGTTAGCAAGGAGTGGATAACTAAAAACAACTTAAAATCGCCAGTTCTTGGCGTATGTGTTCCTTTTTGCTCTCTGCTCAACATTTTCACGTCAAAAACAGCCTTAAATCGATCCGAAAACCACAGCGATTCACACCTATGGACAAAACCTACACAGTCGGCAATAAGACCTTCCTGCTAGACCAGGAGAAAGCGGAAAAAGCATTTGCGGAAAAACGCGTCATCAATGGCCGCGAATCCATGTGCTTTAATCTTCTTCCGCTGAAATACAATTGGGCTTACGACTTGTACAAAACCATGAAGGCCAACCACTGGGAGCCCGAAGATATCATCATGAATCGCGATATCGAACAGTGGAAGGACAACACATTGATCTCTGATATCGAGCGATGGATCATCATGATGGGTGTTGGCTATTTCTCCGCGGCTGAAGGGATTGTAGGGGATAATATGATACACGTCATTAGGGAAAGAGTGACGGCCCCGGAACTCAAATTGGTGCTCGGTCGCCACAGCCACGAAGAGAATATCCATGCGGACTCCCTTCTCTACATGATTAGCTCCCTGGGCATAAACCCACACGAGTGCGAAGCGATGTTCGAGGACATCGATACCATCGTTAAGAAAAACGAATTCGTTACCCGCACTTCTCACGGGCTCAGGCGTGACATGGATCTGACGGAAACCCGCAACAAGCAGATTTTCGCCAAGAATCTATTCGTTTTCGGCCAATGCATGGAAGGCACTCAATTTTACGGGATGTTTGGCATGATCCTATCTCTTTACCGGCAAAACAAGTTCCGGGGAATCGGGGAGATGTTCCGCTACACCCTTCGAGATGAATCCAACCACATTGAGCTGCTCCGCAACCTGCTCATGGAGCTGGTGGATGAGAACCCCGATATTTGGACCTTCGAATTCCAGGAAGAGCTCCGCGAAACCATGGCCGAAGCCATCGCCTTGGAAAAAGATTTCATCAACGATTGCCTGCCCATGGACTCCATAGGCCTGCGCAAAGAAGATTTCCTGCAATACATCGACTATATTGCAGACCGGCGCCTGGAAGACGTCGGCCTCGACCCCCTAATCGGCAATGTCCAAAACCCGCTGCCCTGGCTGGCGGAAATGATGGACATCAAGAAGGAGCAAAACTTCTTCGAAGGGCGCGTCACCGAGTACCAAAAAGCCTCTTCGCTCGATATCGAAAGCGACGACGATCTCTAATAAAAAGTAGGAAGTAAGAAGGCGGAACTAAGAAGTGGAGAGGCCTAATTCTCTCTCCTCTCCCTTCGTCCATTCGTTCCTCCTTCATCTGTTCATCACATCTTTCCACCATTCACGGTTCACCATTCATTCCCCGTTCATCATTCATCATCCTCAATTACGAACCCCACTTCTGAAATCTTAATTCTCAAGTCTTAATTTAAGCACACCTATGATCAATCCCAGCCTCGAAGAAGACCTTGCCCTAAAACGCCTCGTTTCCACAGCTCGCGAGAAGAAGTTGGAATATGATTGGCGGAAGGGCGACAGCGATAAGGAAGATTCAGCCGATTCGAAAATCCATGTCGTTACCCACGAAGGCGAGGCTACCTTTGATCAAAACGAGATCATGGACACCATTGGCAATGCCTTGGCCAATGTGCTACTGTCCAAGAACGAAAAGGAAATATTTACTGACAAGAATCGGGGCTGGGTCCAGATTGTCGCCAAGCAGGTTTGCGATAAGCTCGAGGAGAAATCGTCCTCGACCATGGAAACTCGTTTCAACCTCGGAGAAGTCTACGATGTCATCGAACGCACTCTAGTAGAAAACGACGCTTACGATGTCGCCAAGAGCATGCTCATGAACCGCCAACGAAAACTAGCCGCCGATCACAGCATGGGACTGAAAACGCTTCGGCTCATCCGGCGCAACGGGCAGGTAGTTCCTTGGAAGGAACAGAAGATCGAGATCGCAGTCCGAAAGGCCTTTCTAACTCTTGAGATGAATTCCGACCCGGCAGTTGCGGTCGCTCGCGGCATTACCGAAAAGCTCGAAGCATCGGGCCAAGCCTTCGTGCAAATCGAGGAAGTGCAGGACATGGTCCAAGAGGAGCTCATGCGCCAAGGGCACTTCAAGGTAGCCGAGCACTACATTCTCTATAGAGCTCAGCGTCGGGCCCTGCGCGAGGCAGAAGCCCAGCATGGCGTCGATACGCCCGAGCAAAACTCTATGGTGGTCGTCAAGACTGAAGATGGAAACACCTTCTTCTGGGACGGCGTCGATCTTAAGAAGCGGATCGAGTTCGCTATGATCGGACTCGACCTGTCCCTCTCAGCCGAAGAGATCGAGACCGAGCTGCGTCGCTCCATTTTCGACGACATCAACGAGGACGGTCTCAAGAAAACCATTACTCTCAATGCCCGCACCTTGATCGAGCTCGATGCGGATTTCGCCAAATTCGCCGCCCGTATTCAGCTTTCCTATATCTACGAAGAAGTTCTTGGCTGGGACATCGTCAAGCACGGGGTCCGCGAGCTAAAGCGCCTCCACCAGAAGAAATTCAAAGAGTACGTCCGTCACGGCATCGCCATCGGCCGACTAAACGAAAAGCTCAAAGACTACGATATCGATAAGCTGGCTCAAAGCCTGGATCCTTCAGCTGACCTGGATTTCGATTATCTCGGCGTGCAAACCTTGTACGACCGCTACTTGATCATCGATAAGTCGAAAGGGCTCGAGCACGCCCGACGCATCGAAACGCCGCAGTTCTTCTGGATGCGTGTGGCTATGGGGCTCTTCATTGCCGAGGAGGAAAAGGAAGTTAAAGCCAAAGCCCTCTACAAGCTCTATAAGAGCCGCCGCTTCTGCTCCTCCACCCCTACTCTATTCAATTCCGGCACCTGCCA
>MDTA01017093.1_pt1 | contig 17973 bp, 17 predicted proteins | sample 811151 | NCBI WGS metagenome assembly MDTA01 (sample SAMN05326648, study PRJNA326480) | marine metagenome | isolation source: seawater | place: Indian Ocean: South | collected 2010
CCGACAACGGAACGCTCGATCTCCGCGATCCGCTCACCTTCGTAGTCGCCGAACGCGCGTGGCCACATCCGATATTTCAATTTGAAATCGTAGCGTTTGACGCTCTCCGGATCGGCCATCGGAGTACCGCTTAGCAGGTACAAGGTCATGACGAAGATCCGATTGATCTTGGTCTCGACCATTTCCTTCAGACCGAGTTCGAAGGTCTCTTTGGTTTCCTCGGGGAGGTTGACGATGATATCGGAATAAGTATCCGCTTCCTGGTTGTGAACCTGCTCGATCATGTCATGCATGGCCTCGATCGAAATGTTCGAACGCTCAATGGCGGCCAGCGTGTTCTGGTTTACCGACTGCGCGGCGAGCGTCACCGGCATGCCCCATTTCAAGATGTTCGAGGCCTCAACAATCCGGTCCTTCTTATTCTTTCCGACACTCAGGCCGATGAAGCGGGGCCAATCGTATTCGTCCTGATGGCGGCGAATGATCTCAACCATGGGGATCGATGTCGGATACATGCCGAAATTGCTGTCCCCGATATAAAGCGAAACGCCGTGATTGCCGCGAAGTTTTTTCGCGCAGTAGGTCAATTCCGCATCGAACCGCTCTAGGCCAACGAAACGGACTTTGCTGTGGATGTCCAGCGACATGTTGCAGAACGTGCATTTAAAGGGACAACCGCGGGACGATATCACCATCGGATAAAGGTTCTGCTCGAAAAATTCGTCGAACAATCCGGAAAGGTAAGGGCTTGGGATTTCATCCAATGTCGTGAATTTATCGGCCGGCGGATTATCTTTGAAGGAGCCGTCATCGCGCAGGTAGAATGACCCTTTTATTTCCGGAACATCGCGGATTGCCTCGCCGGCAAGGCGGTGCCGCAGAATATCCACGAACGGCTTTTCCCCTTCGCCAAGGACGCAGATATCGATGTAGGGGTGTTCGTTGAGGAAAGCTTCTTGTTCGTGCGGGTTCTTCTCAATTTCGGGGCCGCCATAGGCGATCAAGATATCGTCTCCCAGCTCCTCACGGGTTTTACGGGCCATAAGATTAGTAAGCCGGTGATTCCAGCAAAAGAAGCTTGCAGCCAAGACATCGGGCTTCCAGTCGCGCATATCTCTCAGATAGGCATCGGGATCGATGTAGAAGCGAACATCAAGTTCAGCATCGACCTCTTGTATTGCGTAAGTCGCAAGCAAACCCAGTTGGATAGGCATCAGTTGCGAATGCAGACCACGCGTGCGGTGCCGGAGATCACAAAAAGCAATTTTCAATTTAGCCATTGTTTGGCCTCTCTCTACTTATCTGCGCCACAAATCGCTGGATCTTATTGTTTAACAATAAAACTCGGCGTTAATGTATAAGGGAACTTCTGTATCTTCACATCAAGGTTTTGTTCTTGAAGATACTCTTCGACCGCTCGGTTTGCGCCCGGAAATCCACCTGCGTAGTCATCCAAAATAACGACGCCTCCCTTTACCACACGAGGATAGAGGAACTCTAGGGCAAGTTTTGTCGGCCCGTAGAGGTCGAGGTCGATATTGACGATCGAGAACGCCGAGTAGGGGTTTTCAGCGAAAAACTTTGGCAGCGTTTTCGTGACATCACCCTCGATCAAACTCACATTGTCCGCGAGTCCCTGGGCTTCCAAAATTGCCTCAAGCTCGGCCTTTCCAATCGAGGTCGAACCGTCGAGTTCGCGGAGTTCGGTCAGCATTTTGCTGTCCGCCTCCCAGTCCGAATCGGGAAACGGTCCAAATACGTCAAAGCCAAAGAACTTCCGGGTGTAATCCGGATGAAACAGGCTCGCCAATTTGCGGAAGCGCGAGAACGAGGCGCCCTTGAAGACGCCAACTTCCGCAAAATCGCCGGGCAGATTGACCGAGAGCTCATAGAGCTTCGCGTGGGCAAGAAATTTTCCGAGCCGGCTTGGGTCGCACTGCCGGTAAAACTCGTTTTCTGCTTCAAAGACGTCGATCATGGCTCACAATCCCCCAAGGCGGAACTTAGATACTGGCTTTCATAGTGCAAAGAGGCGGTCCGGAGATCTTCGATCAACTGGTCCGACCTGCTGGCGGCAGCCAACTCGTCGAATTTCCTCGACCTTGCCGCAGGGTCCAACGTCCGCGGTACGCGCTCACGCGCACAAATGATCTGCAACCGGTCGGATACTTTGGCATCAAGAAATTTTGCGATCTTCTCGACCTCCTGCATCGTATCCGTTGCCAAAACCTCAAAATTCACGACGCGCACGCAGTCACGTTGCTCGGACGGAAGTTGACCCAGAGCTGCATCGTTCGCCTTGAAAATCTCGATGATACCGCGAATGCAACGGTCGACGGGTGACATTTCGGCATACTCTTCTGGCCATTCGATGGCCCACCAAGGACACGGACCAACCGACGTCGCCGCACATGCCGTCACCGCTAGTGGGTCGGTCCCATAGCGTTCGCCCCAGCCGCGTCGCCACCACGACGCAATCGTGTCCACGGGGTGGCGCAGCAGCAAGAGGACCCTCAAACCCGGTTGCGCGTCGAAGAACAGATCAATGTTGGGTACTGTGTCGTGGGTCAGTAGCAACGGCTGAATTCCGGATTGCAGATAGGCCGTCGCGGCTTTCGGGCCGTCTGGGCTGGTCGTTCGCGCGAGCACGTCAGCGACGTCCAAGGCGTTGAAGATGGAATACTTATCCGTAGGCCGTGAGTTCAAATGACGGCCAACACTACGTTCGTAGACAGCGATATTGATGGTCAGGCGTAATTGCGCGAATGCCGCGGCACGGTCAATGTGGCCCATGCGATGCATAAAACCGATGTTTTCATGCATCGCGACATGATTGACGTACTCAACGCCCTCCAGGTTCCCGATGAGATTTGATAGCAAGAATTTCCCGGTCCGCGCAGGGCCGTCGATCAGTATGCATCGATCGGCAAGTGCAGGTATTGGGTGGGGATCGGTCGGCATCGTGATCAGCTATTTTCGGTCAATCGTGCTGGCCGCCTGTGGGCCATAAGTTATCGACAAATCTTTTAATAATTCTAATGCCGAATTGACCGCTTTTCTCGGGATGGAATTGAACGCCCATAACGTTGTCTCGAGCGACGGCCGCGGTCAGCCGGTGTCCGTGAAAATCGACCGTCGCGACGACGTTTTCGGAACCTGTATGGGCAGCGAATGAATGGACAAAATAAGCGGCTTGATCTGTGGACACCTCTGCGAACAATGGGTTCGGTCTTTCCATGTTCAGTTCCGCCCAACCGATATGTGTCTTTCTGAGCCTTTTGCCGGTGATGCCTCTCGGCGGGATCTTCATGACCGTTCCCGGAATGAGACCGAGCCCATGGTGCGAACCATGCTCACTGCTGTCCTCGAACAGCATTTGCATGCCGAGGCAAATCCCAAGCATCGGCCTGTTTGAGGCCGCGAAATCGCACATCGCACCATCAAAACCGCGCTCCCTGACTTTATCGATGGCTTTGCCGAAGGCACCGACGCCCGGAAGAATGATTTTCTCGGCGGCCAAAATATCCTCGGGTGAGGTCGCCAGTTTCGCCTCGGCCCCGCAGTGCTGTATGGCCTGCGCGACGCTGAAAAGGTTTCCGACGCCATAGTCCACGATGGTCACGCTGGTCATTGATGTTCTATCCTGCGTAACGGGATACCCGCTTCGATCGCTTCGTTCCGGAGTTCGTTTAGGGCGATCTTCTCCCAATGCAGGACCTGTGCCACGGCAACAGCGTCGGCCCCGGCATCCTCGACAACCGCTCTGATGTGGTCGGGTTGGCCTAAGCCGCCGGACGCGATGATCGGTATATCAACCAGGTCGGATACTTGTCTGATGACGTCGATGTCAAACCCGGCGCCCGTTCCTTCTTGATCGACGGATGTCAGCAGCACTTCACCCGCCCCGAGTTGTTCGCCTTCCTCCGTCCATTCAAGGGCATCTCGACCACTGTGTTCGCGGCCTTGTTCTGTGTAGGCTTCCCATCTGTCGCCTTGGCGCTTTGTCTGCACGGAGAGCACGACGCATTGATTGCCGAACTCCTCCGATAGCTCTTTGATCAGGCGCGGCTCTTTGAGTGCCGCCGTATTCACGGCAATCTTGTCGGCGCCGGAACGGAGCAAGAGCCGAGCATCCTCAACGCTCCTGACGCCGCCACCCACTGTGATCGGGACAAATACGGCTTCCGCCGTGTTGCGGACCAGTTCGACAATGGTATTGCGTTCATACAGGCTTGCGACCGCGTCGATGTAAATGAGTTCATCTATGCCTTCGTTGTAGTAACGCTGGGCAAAGGTTTGTGGGTCGCCGACCTTCCGCAGTCCCTCAAGGTGCACGCCCTTAATGAGGTACGGCGATTTGACGTCGAGCCGGGCGATCAGTCGAACGAAGGCCACGTTTTGATCCGGGGTTCAGAAAAGTTATTCCCAAATGGCATGGCGCAACGCCCAATCGCCCTCATCGTATTTCCACAGATGCGGCGAGCGGAATGTATCTGCCAACTTCATAAAGTATTCACGCGTCATCACCGGTTCTTCGAATGCGCCGGCGGCTTTTGGGAACTGGCCCTCGGGAATGCTCAGATATTGGAACAACTCGTCGATGAACCGTTCCGGGAACTCTCCGTCGAACTTTTTGACGAGGGCGACGCCTTCATCGCGGTCGATGTCGCCTGACCGGATTTCCTGAGAGGCATCATAGGTCGCACGGCCAATCCCGAACTTGATATAGGTCGTGTAGTAGTGGAGATCGTCAATCCGGTCGTCGATACTGTTGTATTTGCTGTATGTCCCGGGTGTCCGTTCGGGTGAAGGATTAAAGCCGCAATGTTCTTGCGCATAGTAATAGCAGCTTTGCGGATGCCATTTGAGATAGTACCCAAGGTAGTGCACCTCGACATTGCATTCGGCGATTTTCTCCGCATCGGCCGGCAGGTAGGGCTCGAGGTCCACGGGCTGCATGCCGAACCGCCCTTCCAGTTCCTCGACGCTGATCCCTGAGATGAAACACTCGCTCTTGTCCTGCGCTGTGAAGTAGGCGTGATCACGTTTTGCTTGCTGGCCATCAGCCCGCGGGTTGCCGTATTCCGCCTCGTTCTCACCGTAAAAAATGAGTGGAATATCATACATGAGGGCCAGCTTGGGAGCGAGATTCTTCTGTCCGAGAATGAACGGTTGAAATGGATGAAAAAGGTTGTCGACGGCTAGCCGCGTTAACAGCCGATGCACCAACCCGTTTGGTGTGAACAAATTGTTATCAAAGCCGCTGTGAATCCAGTTTTGAAAGTTGTTCCATCCCCACGGCGTGAAGATGTGCGGTGCCCACGTCACCGTAATTGGGCTCATACTGTATTTGTACTTCAGAACGTGCGCCGCGTAGACGCTATCTTTCCCGCCCGATCCGGGGACGACGCAATCGTAACTCCCGTTTCGAGATCGAAACTTGTCGCACAACTCGATGAGTTCGTGTTCACGCCGGTCCCAATCGATCTCTTGCTTCTCGTTCGCCGTCAAGCAGGCGTCACAAACGCCATCGTCATTGAAGTTAACGGTCGATTTTGGTGTTTTCTTCGTATGCTTGAACTCGACCGCTGACGTCGGGCGCTGGTTAGATATGACGCATGACTGGCAAAACGTGACGTCACCCGGAAGGCCGTATTTGATGTCGGGATCCGTCTGGTCGACCGAGAAGGGTTCCAGCGAAACGCTTGAAGGCGCGGGGACACAATCCATCGGTGCGTTCTTTCTAGCGAGGAAATAATAGGTGATTGAGAGTGGGTCGCCCTATTTAGGCGGCGGTTGCAGTCGGACGTTGTTTTTTTTCTTTCACAAACAAGGTAGACGGCTCGCCGTCGGGAATTTGGTGGGCCTGACGCCAAATCTGTTCGTATTCGTCGATTCGCTTCATATCGCGACGGACCATCATTTCACGTAGGCCGGCAAGTTCAACGGCATTGAAGTTGTGGGATATAATTGCCGAAATCGTGCTGGCATCCCCGACTTCCAAAAGAAAGCGTTCAAGATCTCCGCCGTACTGTTCCATAATCGAACTCCGGTAGACCGTGAACCATTCCGACCCTGGATAGGGTGTTGCGAAGTGCGGCTTAACCATAATTCCCAATTCATCCCAGGCTTTGACGTTTTCCCGGATCGATTCGAAATCCTCGTTCGGAAAACCAAGGATCATATTTGGGATCGGACGGATGCCGGCTTCCAAGGTCCAGAAGAAGCTGCGCAGATTGTGTTTCCGCGCCGCGCCCTTGCCGATGGTTTTGAGGACGTGCGGAGCGAATGACTCATAGCCGTACACCAGATGGCTGCAGCCTGCGTCCTTCATGATCTTGAGGATTTCCTGCGTGCAAAGCGACGCATGGCTTGTGCCGCCCCAGTGCACACCGCTCCAAGTACCGTCTTCGCGTTTCTTGGGCGCCAGTCCTTCTTGGTGCAGACGTTCGCATATATCCTTCATCCACGTACGGCCCGAGTACTTGTCCATGGTCATGAGGTTTTCGTCGAGGAAGCCGATGAAATCGATATTGTAGGTATCGTAGGCGTGCTTGATCAGACGGACAACGTATTCGGGGCTGTGGTAGCGGGTCGTCCTGGTGTAGACTCCAGGTTGATCAAAGACCGCATTGAGATTGCCGTCTTCGTCTTCCTCGTAACGCATGTCGCCGGCGATGCCGAGGTGGTAACAGTAGCGGCAAACCATCGAACAGCCATAGGACGCATTAATGTCGAGCCGGCGCTTCGACAACATCCCTTCCTCGGAGTACAGGGATTGGCTGTTAGGGAAGTAAACTTCCTCCAATGGGAACAGCTCCCACGCCGGGAATGGCAACTGGTCGAGATCTTCGATCAGTTGGCGCATGGGCGACATGATGAACCCGTCATTGCTGTCACGTGAAATCGTACCGTTGACCGTGTCCCAATCGGTACGACCGTCATCGATCAGTTCCAGCAGCTCGGGAAAGGTTTCGAATGCCTCACCAATGACCCCCACGTCGACCTGAGGCAGCCAGGTCATGATATCGCGGGGAATCGACGTAAGGACGCCGCCACCGAGGATAATGGGCGTCTCCGGATTTTCTTCCTTGGCAATGCGCACGATCTGCTTGATCGACCCATAAGCCGTCGTGATGCCACCGAGTGCGACGACATCCCACTCGTCGGCATTGAGGACGTCGCGTAGGACATCTTCGCCAAGTCGCCATGCGTTGGCGTCATACACTTGGACTAGATGCCCATCTTTCATGGCGATGGCTGCCAGAAGCGCGATACCATATGGTACATGGACGGGGGTGCCTTCTTCGCGCACGACCGGATTGATTAATAGAATCTTCGCCATGGCTAGCCTCCGGATTTACGCAAAAAGGCCTGAAGAGGGATGGTCTCTACGCCGTCGCCGAACAGAATACCGCCCTCTGTACAATTGTAGGTGTTAGCGTCGCTGTCTTTGACCATCTCGAGGAACACCTCTCTATACCATAGGTAAGCCGGGTCCGTGTAAAAACAAGCACCGACATGCGGATTTTCGAATCGGACGAACAGCGCGTCCAGATTGTCCTCGCCGACCAATGCGACAGCTTCTTTGTAATACTGGGTGTTTAAATATGGCGTGCCGTCATAATAAGAAAAATCCAAACCCGTGAGCGCGATATCCGGCAAGCCAAGCACGGCATCGGCCATCATCCAGCTCGCTGTTCCGACATTCCCTCCGGCATTGACGACTGGCAAGCCGTTCATGGCCTGCATTTGTGCGCTTATGCTGCCTGGCAAGTCGGGGTCATCGAGCATGGGGTTCCACCAAAAAATTTCCATACCGGTGTCGAGAACACGGTCGACCACGGCGTTGGATGTCGATGTCGATAGGGCGATCTTTATCTTCGACCCGTGTTCGTTGAGCATGGCCAGAATCTCACGGTTCGCCTGCATCTCATCGGCAAACGCTTCATCTTGGTCTTGCCGCGCGAAATAGTCATCGGCGGCCAATTTTTCTTCGTCCAACGTCGGGTCTCCAAACCATCGGACTACCCGGCTCGCGTGCGGATCAAGGGTCACCACCAGATCCGGGACCAAGCTGTTACGCAGACAGTATGACATCGCCGATTCGGAGGCGATGACCGTGCCCCCGTAGCCGTTTTCGCGCAGCGCGATGGCGGGATTACGCCGTTTCAAGGACGGGCCGGCGGCGATGACCACGGCATGGTTTTCGGGCTTCAAGCGGGCGCCGCGAAGATCGGCAAGCGAACGGCCCTTATCGAGGAGCGCTAGATTGCGTTCCGCATTGTCCAGCCACAAGGCGCCGAAGCGCTCTTGGGTCATTTTCTCCATATGTCCCAAGAGTTTCCACGCCAGCTCGCCGTCACGCTCGGGTATATCAGTCATGGCTACCAATCACCTGAAGGGGTTGCTCGATCAATCACCCGTCCTCTTTCGAATCCCATTTGACCCGTTTCTTCGATACGAAAGCGATCGAACCGCCCAAGTGCTTCAGTGCTTCAGACTCGAAACGCGATTCGACATCATCGCCTTTCTTCTCTGCATCGACGGACTTTTGAGTTTGGAAGTTACCTTTCAATACATCTGCCATGAGTTTGTCTCCAACCTGCTGGTTTATTAAGAATGGTCAGTCGCCGCGTATTTCTCCATCAGGAACGCAACGAATTCAAAGTCTGTTTCGCTGTCGATATCAAACGACCTCTCGACGGGCATCTCATAGAGCAAAGTGTCGTCGAAGAAAATGTGCGGATGCTCAATGATGGCAAACCGTTGCCACACATAGACGGCTGCATTCATGTCGAAACACGGAGGGCAATCCTGACGCCGTTCGATCCGCGGTTCGGTGGGTTTCGACAACGTGACATAGCCTTCCGGGGTCAACTCAATCAAGTTGAAGAAAGGATTCTTGCGCGCCAGAGACCCCGTAAGAACGTTGCTTACGCCGCGCTCCTCCATCAGGTGAACCGCGCCGGCAACGTCTTCAACCGAACGCAAGGGCGAGGTCACGTCCAAATCAACGACAGTGTCGAAAGTGATTTTGTGTTCCGTCTCCGCCGTCACAACCGCGTGGGCGATAGGCGGCAGTTTCGAAGCGGTATCGGTCGCCATTTCTTCAGGCCGTTTGACGATCAGGTCCGGCGACCAATTCGCGGCCTCTTCAAGAATGGCATCCGAATCGCTGCTTACGGCAACGACATCAAACAGTCCCGTTTCCTTCGCCTGTTCTATGGCATGTGCGATCAGCGGTTTTCCGATGAGGGTGCGAACGTTCTTGCCCGGCAGACCTTTGCTGCCGCCGCGCGCGCAAATCGTGGCGATACGTTTTTTCACCAAGCACTCCAACCGCCGTCGACGACGACCATTTGACCAGTCATGTAAGATGAGGCGTCCGATGCCAAGTAGACGACCGCGCCTGCCATTTCGTCGACATTCGCCATCCTTCCAAGTGGTACGCGCGCGCCATATTTTTGTTGGAACGTCTCGTTCTGACCGCTTTCAATGCCGCCGGGGACAAGTGTGTTCACCCTTACGCCCTTGTCGCCCCAATACGTTGCCAAGTATCGGGTTAAGCCGACCACCGCGGCCTTCGAGGCCGAATAGGCGGCTGGCGTTGTAATTCGATACCCCATGTATTCCGCCCCTTCGTAAATACTGAAGTCGGGACCGACGATCCCATAAGTTGACGCAACTTGAATGATACTGCCTTTGCCTTGGGCAACCATCTGCTTGCCGACGGCTTGGGCGACAAGGAACATGCCGTCGATGTTGACACTCATTATCTGGCGCCAGACGTCGAAGCTGAATTCCTCGAAGGGGACAAAGAAATCACCAGGATTTTTGCTCTTGGTTGCCGCGTTGTTATGGAGAACGTCGATCCGGCCAAAACTTTCGACTGCTCGGGCGACCATTGCTTCCACCTGGTCGGGCTGCGAGACGTCACAGACCAAACCGATAGCTTCCGTGCCGAAATCCTTAGCGATCGCCTCTGCTTGTGTGTGCACCTGCTCTTCGTTCACATCGGCAATAACGATGTGTGCGCCGAAACTTGCCAAGGCACGTGACAGCCGGGAACCCTGGATACCTGCCCCGCCGGTCAGCAGCGCGACACTCCCAGTGAGGTCGAACATCTCGGAACCGAATTCTTTGCCGGTCATCTTGCCTACCCTTCCGCTTGAGTGACGTAACGGCGCCAAACAAACCAATCCGTCATCATGGATTTAACAATACCCATTCCGGTCCTGCTGAGGCCCGCTCGATGGCCGCGATCAGTTCTTGAACCCGCTCGGCTTCTTGAAGACCGCAGAGTACGCGGGTATCACCCTCCATCGCGGCTCGATGCATGTCCGTGTAACTCTCGTTCCGTTCCGAGGGTACATGGCTCATCTTTTCTCCATCTGAAAATTCACTGGTTGCCATGTTCGCCCTCAGTGTTCCTTTGTCGGTGTGAACCACAAACTCCCGGTGAAATTTGGTATCCAGATAATTCATGCTCACGCATACGGAGGGGCAATGCGCCGTTCTCATCAGAATTGAGAATACGTCGTCGCTGTCGATCTCAAGATTGCTGAGCTTGCCGCCAAGGGCGGTCACCTCACGGGCACCCCCAGCGATATGTATCGCAAAGTCCAGCTCGTGCGACAGATCACGCAAAACGCCACCACCCTGCGCTTTGATCGCCGAATATCCGGCACGGTAATCATCATCCGGCCGCCAATCAGGAAGGTACTGGCCGACATAGGCATGAATGGCGAAGATCTCGCGCTCAGTGATGGCTCTTCGCAGCACCGAGAGTAAGGGGTGAAACCTCATATTAAAGGCAACATGCACGCGTTCGAATGAATTCTCGGGAAACGTAATCGGGTGATCGAATAGAGGTTTTTCGATCAACAAGACACCCGCGAACCCCAATTCCGCTAGCTGAACTACATCCTGATGATGCTCGTTCGTCCGGCTGGCGATCACAACATAATCCGGTTTGAAATCGTTCAGCGCGGCCTCAAGGTCCTGGTATGGTCTGGGGTGGTCAACTTCGCGGCGGCTGATCACGGCGACCGCGCAGCCGAGTTCCTCTAAAACCGTGGCATGACGCCGCCCGATTGATCCGAAGCCGAGGACAAGCGCCTTAAGCATATCCTTAGTGGTCTTTGACCAGAACCTGAGACCCTAAAACCAGAACCTCAAGACCACTGTTGAAAAAGGTTGTAATGGCGTCGTCCGGCGACAGCACAATCGGTTCACCATTAATGTTGAAAGACGTGTTCAAGACGATGGGCATGCCGCTCAGCGCCTCGAACTCCCGCAATAGGGCATGGAACAGAGGGTTGTCTTCTTCCGCAACGGTTTGAACCCGACCCGATCCATCCACGTGCGTCACCGCACCGAGCGTTTCACGGAATTCTTGACGAACCGGCACGACCTTCTCCATGAAAGGGCAAGAAAACCCGCTTTCAACCTCAAAATACTTCTCGACCTCGTCGGCGGGCACTACCGGCGCAAAGGGCCGGTAGGGCTCGCGGTATTTGATCATGGAATTAATTTTGTCTTTGGTTTCCGCACGCTGCGGATCGGCCAAGATAGAGCGATTCCCGAGCGCCCGATCGCCAAACTCCATGGCGCCTTGGAACCAAGCGACGATCCGCCCCTGTTCAAGGTGCTGAGCGGCGGTTTGCGCAGGGTTTTCGACGGTTTCATAGCGGACCGAACGGCGCTCCAGCGCAGCGCGGATCTCGGTATCATCAAACTGTGGGCCAAGATAACTTGTCGTGCGTCCTTGGGTGCGCGATTGCTCAAAAATGCAATGATGAACATAAAGCGCCGCGCCGATGCTGTTCCCCGCGTCCGTCGGGGCAAAGGGAATAAAGACGTTCTTGAACGGCGTGCGTTCAATGATCCGTCCGTTAAAAACCGAATTCATGAAGAAGCCGCCGGCGACCGCAAGGTTGTCCGACTGGGTCAAGTCGTGGAGGTGGTTGAGAAAATGGACCGCGATTTCCTCGGCGGCCGTCTGCATGGCTTTAGCAACGCAAAGGTGCCAATCGGCGGGTTCTTCGAAGGGAATGCCGACCCGGCCGCTCAGCAGGTCAACCAGCTTCTGGGTGAACAAGTGGGGCTGATCATAAATGCTGGCCTTGTAGTATGATTGATCCAGTTCCAACAAGCCGCCCTGCAAAAGAGTATATGTGCTTCGAAGTTTGTCGAGCATCGAAGCGTGGTCGACGTTAAAAGCGGAAAGGGCCATTACCTTCCATTCGTCGTTGTCCGGCCGGTACCCAAGGAGTTCGGTGAACGTCGCGTAAAAAGCGCCTAATGAATGCGGCATCTTTTGTACGTCGAGGGTCTCGATAGCGTGGCCCTTGCCATGCGAGAAGCTTGTGCATTCGAGTTCACCGCGAAAATCGGATGTCAGGATGGCGGCTTCTTCAAACGGCGAGAGGAAGAAAGCGTTTGCCGCATGGCATCGATGATGCTGCACGAAGTAGATGGGTGGCAGCCCAGTGCTTCGATCTTGTTCCATGCGGACCCAATCGCCGACGCCGATGCTTCGGTCCGCATTCAAGAGATGATCGGCGACGGAATAGAAATATTCGCTCCGATCACGGCGATTATTCGATAGAAGCGGATTGAACTTTTCCCAATTCGCACCCGGGTTCCAACCTTGGGCAATCGCGGCACAGTCGGAGAGCGCAAGACCGTTCCGCTCAAGGCAGAACGCCAAGGCTTGTTTGGGGTGTCCGCGAAACTGTTTTTGCCGATTGAAACGCTCTTCCGGGGACGCGGCGACGACCTTTCCTTCGCTCACCAAGGCGGCGGAAGAATTGATATCCGAGAAATTCAAACCCAAGATGTTCATGACAAAGAAAGCTCTGCCAAACCGTCGCCCGAAAAAGCAATTTGTACAGTGCCGTGAGAGGATAATGGCACTGGAACACCACCTACCATCGGCGGGCCAAGAATCGATTGAACGGGTATACGACTATTCATATAACGGTGTGATTACCTCTCACTTTGGCGCTCTCGTCTCGGCGACCTTGGTTACTATCGACTGACCGGCCGTTGGACAAGTGAGAACGCGCAGGCAATGATTATCAAAGCTGTGAAAATTGAATAACAAGGCTATCATTGATTACTTTGATCGGAAGGCGACCAATTACGAAGCTGCCTCGCAGTCGTGGCCCTGGTCGGCCATGCGGAGATCGGAAGCTAGCGCGGTTTTGCGGGTGATGGGCGATGTTGAGGGCCGGTCCTTTATCGACCTTGGCGCCGGTTCTGGCTATTACACCCGGATTTTTCAGGCGCTTGGTGCAGTTGATATTGTCGCCGTCGACATGTCTGAAGAAATGCTGGCGGAAATGCCATCCGCAGTTCGTGTTCATGTCGCGGATATCATGACGATTGATCTGAACGAAAAATTCGAACGCATTCTGTGCGCCGGCGCGCTGGAGTTTGTCACCACTCCGGGGAACGTTTTTGAGGCGGCGCGATCGCTTGCCACGGATGATTCCCGTATGGTCGTCCTTGCACCAAATGCCAACCCTTTGGGTTATTTGTATAAGTTTTTTCATGGTTTTCACGGACTCGCGCTTAATCTTTTTCGACCCGACGTGTTGTGCCAGACAGCCGAGCGTGCCGGATGGCATGTCGAGAGCATCGAAAAGGTGATGCCCTTCTCCCTTGTCGCATCTTTGAGCGCGCGATGACGCGGGCATGACGATGCGGGTTTTGTTTATCGTGAATGGCCTTGGCCTTGGCAACTCGACCCGGTGCCACTCCATTATACAGCGTCTGACGGAAGAAGGCGCCGAGGTTTTCGTCGCCACTTCCGGAAACGGCATTTGGTATTTTGCGGACAAATCCGAAGTTACTTCGGTATTTGAACTCCAGTCTCTAAAATACGGCGCTAAAGAGGGACAAATCAGCATTTTGCAAACGCTTGCCGCTATACCCTCAATGCTCTCGATTTTGCACCGGAACATGGAGACTCTCGCGTCGGTTCTGGATGATATAAAACCGGATTTGGTCGTCAGTGATTCCGACTACTCTTTCAGGCCGATGAAGCGTCGCGGCATTCCGTTTGCGGCGCTCAACAATGCCGATGTGGTGTTCCATTCGGTGCGTCGGTTCAAGGACCGGCCCTTTAAAATCATTCCGCAGTTTCTTGGCGTCGAATTGCTCGACTTTCTTTACCACCGTTTCGTACCGGACAACGTTTTTAGCCCGACGCTCGATCCCGCCCTGCCGAAGTCGGGACGCAACGTGATCCGCGTTGGACCGATCGTCAGGCGCGGCTGCGAATCGAGCCCACGCGAAGGAAAACCGACGAAGGTCGTCATCATGTTGAGCGGGTCGGTTTTCGGCTCGCCGGTACGCCTGTCGAGCGACGCGTATCCGTTCCGAATTGATGTAATCGGCCGATCGGCGCCCGAGGGTGTCTCGAACACCCACTCCGTCGTCTACCATGGCCGTGTCAAGGATTCCTCGAAGTTTTTGAATGATGCCGATCTCGTGGTCGTCAACGGGGGGTTCAGCGCCGTAAGCGAAGCCTTTTGCATGCGGAAGCCCATGGTCGTCATTCCGGTTCCGCGTCACGCGGAACAGTGGATCAACGGCCGTACGGTCGAGCATTTGGGAGTTGGCACCATGGCGCAGGAAGAAGCGCTTGAAAGTGCGATGTTGAAAGCATTAGGGAACATTGGCAGTTTTCGCGAGGCCTATAGAGCGATTGAGACGATTCCCGATGGCGCAGACGAAGTCGCCAAGAGCATTCTGCAGCGAATTTCCCTTTAACTGCCTCGGCCTTTCATTCCGAATGTTTAAATATCTAAAAGGGAACGCTGGTAGCTTTCTCAAGTTTACCTCGGTAGCCGTGGGATCGGCCGGTGTCGATTGGGTGGTGTTCGTAACGCTCAATTTTGCCGGACTTTCATCTTTGTATTCCCAGATGATTGCACGTGTTTCCGGCGGTATTTTTTCATTTCTGACGAACAAGAGTTGGAGCTTCAACAACCGGGAGAAACGCGGCGTTGTGATCCAAGGACGGCGCTTCCTCGCGCTGTATGCCATCAGTTATGTGCTTTCGATTTCCATGTTCTACTCGATGACCGAGTATTTGGAATGGTCTGAATATGTCGCCAAACTGATTTCCGATACCCTCATCTACTTCTTCAACTTCGCGATGATGAACGCGTATGTGTTTCATATTCGCCGCGGCGCTTCGGAGCGGCTTAAGAGTGTTCTGCGAAAAACGAAGTAGCTTGAAGTGTGATCTCCGCGTCATCCAGCAGGTCGCGGAACGCGTCGCTCATCAAATAGTCGTACTCCGACCGCCGCGGCTCAACCAAGGAATCGGCTTCCCGCAAAGGGTTATCGATGAAGCCGGGGTGGCACATGATTACAGTTCCATCGACGGCGTTTCGGCAAAAACGGTCCATCAGGGATGAGACCGCCTCTCTAGAGCTAAAATCGTAGACCCCCGCAAACCCCAGATTCGTGGCGATCCCCCGGGCCCGGCATTGACGACGAAGCGCTCGACCGTACCAGCCAACAAACATCGCCTTAAGGGGCGTTACTCGTCTGGAAATTAGCCGTCCAGGTGCCTCCCAGCAGGTTCTGATCCAGGGCCGTTCCGCCAGAGGGAAACTTGCCGCAAAATCTAGGATCGCTTCGCGAATCACTGGCAATTGATGGACGTGGTGATGGCCGTCAATAAAATCGGGAGGCCGCCCGAAATCTCTCGTGAAGTTATTCCACTGCTGATTTAGATGATCATCAATCTCTTCTCGTGAGACCTTCCGAAAGTGTAATGCGCGCGTCAATTGGCCAAGCCCGAGATAACGTACCTCCGGTGCCAAGACCGGCGATTGCAACACCGCGGGCTGATCGGTCAAAGTCAGATGTAGTCCGATCTGTACCCAATCCGGCACGGGTATCTCCCGAAGAGAGCGTGCGGCGTCCGCCCAATGGGGTGAAGTCACCATGCAGCTTGTGGCGGAAATCCTTCCGGCCTTGATTAATTTCCGAATGCCGCTGCTGACGCCCGGCGAAATGCCGTAGTCGTCGGCGATGAGGATGATCCGTCGCAAGCTTCGGTCCCGAGGATCAATCTGCTTTCATGACCCGGGCTGTCACTCCGGCAAATCCGTTAAAAACACCCCAAAGCTCATATCCGGGTATCTGAGGACACGGGCATTCGGACGGCGGTGATCGCTGACGAGATCCAGTATCTCCGATTCCGAATGATAGCGCGGCACGTACGATTTGGTTCGGTGTCCATACGCAATATGTACATACATACGGTGTATCCACTGCGTAAAATCTGCCCGTCGTTCGGAGAAGGTATGCAGGATTTTCGCTTCGGGGGAGAGTTCCAACAGCTGGCGGATGACATCATCTTCGAGCCAATCTGCGAGGCCGAGCGAGAAAACGATGTCCGCTCCGATATTTGAACCGAGTGTGTCAATGCCGCCCACGTGGTATTCCGCCCGGTCCGTAATTCCCGCTTTTTCAGCATTCTTCTTCGCGATTTCGATCGCTGAAGGCGCGATATCGACGCCCAAATAATGTACGGCACCGGCGTCCAGGATCTCTGAAGTCAATCGACCGGACCCGCAGCCAAATTCGACCACCCGCGCACCTTTGCAGTGTGGGCGAATTAGCTGCATTCCCTGCGAGAGCCGGAACCGAATCGACTTACTGGCTCGATTCGCGAACCCCTCCATGATGCCTTGGTCCGAAGCGTGCTCATAGCGGCCGGCTTCCCAGATGTTGATCTTACGATCCCAAAATTCCTGCGGATCCGTGTCAGGCATGATCTCAAATCTCTCAGTTATAGTTGTGAATAGGGTCTTTGGCAGACAGGGTTATGTCGGATCAAATATGTGGTCTTTGGATAACAGAATTTCCACCGGCTCAAACGTCTCCAAGCATCTGAACCGCAAGTCGGCCGCAAAATACACATCAAATTTCGAGCCTTTCGGCAAGTCCGCCTCAACTTGCCATGGTGATAGGCGACCGCTCGTGCGGATTCCGAGAACGCCGTGGTGCAGCGGTAGCGGAGTCTTCGTGCCGGATGCTGCCTCAACGAGGATTATTCTTGGATCGCGGGCCATGAAGCTCCAGACGTCAAACGGCGCGATGTCGGCGGGCAACCATTCGCCAGGTGGGCAAACCCGGCTTCCGTCGTCGCGCAAATTGCTCGACGCGAATTTCGCGCGGACCTTGCCATTGTAATGAGCCAAGGTAACGGCGCCGCCAAACATGCCTTGTAACGCGCCGCGAAAAACAAATAGACCGTCAAGGTTAACTGCCTTGGTATTTAGGTACTCAGAGGTCCCGGCTTTCTGCCAATTGTCTTGGATGGCCGCAACCTCGTTGAGATAGACAAAAGGATTGTCCGTGTTCTTAAGGCAATTTCCGGAAGCCGTGTGGTACTTGATCACAGCGAAAGCATCGCGCCGAAGCACGTTGCTCACGGTGATTGCTTCATCAAAACCATTGATAGAAAGTACCGGGGTGTCGTCACCGCCAAGAGCAGAAAGGCCCGCAGGCGTCGTGACGAACAGGCAAAATTCAACCGACTTCGCATTCGGACGCGGGGGAAACAAGACTTCAGTCAGATACGTAAAGGTCGTTTGAGGCGGGAAGCTGGTTACACGTCCATCTCGTATCCTATGCGAGAACGCGACACGTTCTCGAAATTCTTTTCCTGCCAGATCAAACTGATCACGAACAGTGCCAAGAATGTCGCGCAACGTCGAATAGGTATGGAGATCGCGTTTCGGCAGGTGAGCGCAATAGTCGACGGATTGTGTGATAAGGGCGGCTGTGAATAACACCGGAAGAAAGCGCCCAGCGCGACCAATCGCCGAATTTCCAACGTCTGCATCAAGGCGTGTCACGAGCGCACCGAGCCCGACACCGATGAAAATGCAGGCCGGCCCCACGGCGCCGAGGACGTAACGGAAATGGGCATTCAAA
>MDTA01054486.1_pt1 | contig 17973 bp, 15 predicted proteins | sample 811151 | NCBI WGS metagenome assembly MDTA01 (sample SAMN05326648, study PRJNA326480) | marine metagenome | isolation source: seawater | place: Indian Ocean: South | collected 2010
GCCCATATCCTTCAACTTTGCCGCCCATGCTGCGTGCTCCTGCGGATCATCATCTTCTCCCCCATCTGAATGATCGATGGGGTAGCCGGCTTTCTTCTCCCGCTCATCGATCCAGGTCAACCACTGGTCAATGCCCTCCGGCACATTGCCCGCCCTCGGAGCTGACTGCGCCCTCCTGCGGGCAGGATGATCCCGGTAAAACTCCATGCAGGAAGAAGGAGCGTGTACGATCAGAGATCCCCTTTTCCGGGCCGCCTTGAGCAACGCATTCATGCGAGGCGCCATCTGAACGGCCCGGTCCACCGCATTCTTGCAGTGGTGAAGGTCCCACATGTCGCATACGATCACGGCCGTCTCCACTGGGTTCCATTTCTCAACGGACTCCACCATGCGGAACTGGCCCGGCTTCTCCTCCACCCGCTTGCTCAGGCGCATCTCATAGTCCTCGGCCGGCAGCAATGAGGCCCCGGCACAGAAACCAAGAGCCGCGAAAAGGTATCTTACCCTGCTCATGCAGATGAGCTAACCGCTCGAATGGTCTGAGGACAAGCCCGCTTCAGCTGGAAATCGTGGATGAAGAAAACGGGGAGTCCGCTCTCTTGTCGCCCATCCGTCGTTGCGGAATATCAAAAAGGACATACCATCGCCCTCCTATGAAAGCATTTGCTCTTCCCATCATCTTGACCCTTACCCTGCTGCCGGTCCTTGCGGAGGCGGCTGACATCAGGCTCAAGGTTAAAAATGCCACCCTCGGTTCAGAGCGAAAGGGGGATACCCGGAAGAGCCATCGACAGCTGGCGATCGAGATCGATAACCGCGACCGTGAGGACTACGAGGGAGCAACCATTGAGTGGGTGGTAATCGCCCGGGATATCCGCAACCGCAAACTTTCCATCGCCAGCAGGGGTTCAAAGCTCATTGACATACCCGCGGATGATGAAATGGAGGTCACCTCCTCTCCCTATTCCTTTTCCAAGAAGGAAGGCGAAGTTCGCGAGATAAAGGAGAACCGCTTCCGCCCCGACCGGCCTCAGTTCGATGTGGAACCCGACAGCGGAACCCGCTATGCGGGCTACATCGTCGTCATCAAACAGGGGGACGACATTCTCGCCGAGGCAGCCACCGCAGGCATGAAGAAGCGGATGGCTCCCCTTCTTTCCAAGGAGAAGAAAAAGTAGTTTTCTTCCCTCCGGCATACCGGGGCATCCCGGACATACCGGGCACTTCACGCTGCCGGCGGAAGATGGATCTCCGGGATATTCGACCGTGTCCACGCAGTCTGTGATTCCCACCAGACGGCGCTCCGGGCCACGATCCTCGATTTCAAGAGTACCCGGATGGGTAAAGATTCCTAGTCAACCGCTGCAGGTGAACGCCACCTCCCTCAACTGAAGAGCTACCGCGAAACCCTCGTACACCCCCCGGAATTCCCGCTAGCCGGATCAAAGCCCTTCTCCTCTTTAACAAGCTTCCCCACGTTCAGGAAGTCGATCCATTGCCACCCATCACTCCCTGCACGTGCTCCCATCCCCCAAATCCATCACCTCCCGGGATGTCGGCACCCAGTATGACCAGCTCGACAGGCTCTACCGCACCATCTGGGGCGAAACCCTCCACCATGGCCTCTGGCAAAAACGAGACAGCCGTGACGTGAAGGCTGGCACAGAGAGGCTCCTCTCGCTCCTCCTCTCTCCTCTTCAGCCCGCACCTTACAGCCGCCTTATCGATATTGGCTGTGGCTACGGAACAGACGCCATCAAGATCGCAGAACAAAGTGGAGCCTCTGTCACCGGTATCACCATCTCTCATTGCCAAGCCACAAGGGCCCGCCAAAACCCCGCCCCTGCAAGAGGCGCGGTAGAGATCCAGCACGGCGACTGGCTCAAGAACCATTTCGCCGACCATAGTTTCGATTCGGCAATCGCCGTCGAATCCCTTTGCCATATGGAGGACAGTCCGTCCTTTTTCAAGGAATTGCACCGGGTCCTTGTCCCCGGAGGGCGAGCAGCCCTGTCCTGCTGGAGCACTGTCCCTGACCCTTCCCCTCTTGAATCCATCCTTCTTCGCTACCTCTGTCTGGAAGGAGCCCTGCCAACCCTTGGGACGCTGCTGGACTACCGTATCCTTGCTGAGGATAGCGGGCTTTCCATGACCTCTCACCACGACCTCACCGAAATGGCCGAACCAACCTGGTCGATAATGGCACAACGCATTCTGCGTCACCTGCCCACCCCGCGTTTTCTGACGGGATCCCTGCCTCTGGCCCTCCGACGCCCCTTTCTCAGTCTCACCGTGCCAGCGATGTTCCTCGCCTACCGTACTGGCGTGCTCCGCTACACTCTCTTCTGGCTGGAGAAACGTTCGTGATATCCCGCTACCATTCGACATGCACATGCGTCCGATGACCCGGGGTCCCGGGCCCTCGAACTTCTCGCGCTCCCAGTTGACGGCACTTTCTCATGAACCCCTTCAAATGCGGGTTCCCGCTCCCCACCTTGACCCCGTTGATGTAATCCACGTCGAAGGCCGTGCCCTTGTAATGGCTTGATTTTTCACTATGGGAACCTCCCGCAAGCTCAGTAACCCGGAATGACCACCCGGAACGGGTAAGGTAATGCATACCCCACAACATCCGCGTGTCGAGATACACCGCTCCACCCGGAGCCCGCTGATAGGCACTGCGCCTGGAGCGCTGCCCTCGTTCCGCCTGCCGCATATTCTCAAAAGCCGTGGCATTGTCACGGCGGCCACTCACGTGAAAGTTAGCCAACCCCACCCGTGGATTCCGCAGGAGCGAATACGCCAGCGTCTGACGCACGGAGGTGGATTGCGCAGACCCAAGGGACCCGGAACTGCATGCTCCGACCAAGAGAACTCCACCAAGAACCAGAATAGCCACGACCAGAGATGCAGCGCCTCTCACGCGATCAACTTAACACAGGAATGATGCCAATTGCAACGTGAGGTTGCCCCTGCGAGCTTCTCCCGACCCACGGCTTGCGTCGAACACGCCGGGCGGTTAGCACCAACCATGGCCAAGGGATACAACCTCGATCAGGAACGTAAGCAAGCCCTCTCCCTTTTTGGGAAAGATCTCGCCCGCCGGGCCAAGTCACGATGTGAACTGACCCAGACAGGAGGGGTTCCCCTGGTGACTTACGAAATCCCACCTGTTCCAAAGGAACCCGAATTTTCCCGCTGTCTCCTCGTCAGTGATACGGTCCTCGGACAACTGGAAAAACCCGGAACCCTGCAAGCCGGCGAATGGCACCATCTCAGCGAGGTCATCTGGTCAGAGGTTCCGGCCGTTCAGGCCATGGCTCTCCGTATCCTGCGCCACCTTGCCCCCAGCGAACCCTGGGCCCGGAACCTCATTGAGGAATCCTATCTCGACCCGGTGGCAGAGGACCTCGCAAACGAAGCATCGCTGTAACAGAGAGGCAGGGTCATCCTGCCGAACTACCCTCCCGGACCTGCAACTCAACCCCGAAAAAGTCCCGCAGGACCTCCCGGTAGACCGAGCGCTTGAAGGCAGGAAGCCACGCCAGGTCAAAGAGTGTGGGCTTCACCCAGGTATGACTGCTGAATTCACGGGGAATCTGATCCACATTGATTGGAGGGGCTCCTTCCTTCAGCCGGCAGAGAAAATATGTCTGCTCCTGACCATCAAATTTTGCCTTCTTGCTCCTATTCCTTTGTCTGATTTCCGGGGGAAAGAGATATCGGTAACCGTCCCGTGATTCCAGCACCTCGTAACTCGGTGGAGGCAACCCAATCTCCTCCTCGACCTCACGGTGGAGAGCCTCCAGGGGCGACTCTCCTTCGTCCATCCCCCCCTGGGGAAACTGCCACGCTCCCTCCCTTTGCAGTCGTTCACAGATCAGGAGCTCATCCTGGGCATTCAGCAGCAGGAGTGCTACATTGGGGCGATAAAGCTGCACAGGCCCAGAAAAGCGGATTGCCTCGGACCCCACAACCGCGAACTCGCTTCCATATGCGTCAAACGATCCTTTGACGCAGGTGAAATAAAACCCGATACTCCCCCTAATCACATCAAGGATCAGATCATGAAACTACTTCCCGTCCTCTTCCTCCTCACCATGCCCATGCTCACCATGGCGCAGGATACTGCCAATCCTAACTCCACCTCGAATGGACAGGACGACAAACCCTACAATGATGCGCTTGCGGAGAAGGGATTCTGGCAGGGCACCCTCCCCGGGGGCAGCTACATGGTGGCCTTGAACCGGATCAGCTCCATTAGCAAGCACGAGTATCTTCTCGATGGCAACCTGATCGTCACCGAAGTCACCATCGACACAATCGGCTCCAGCATTCTCAGGGTCTATCAGATTACTCCAGCCGCACAGTACGGAACCCTTGCCACCGGACGGAAGATCGTGGAGCGCGGCAGGGATCTCCTCGACCGGGCAGGCCAGCGTACCGGAGCCGATATCGCCAACATGGTCCAGAAACAATATCCCACCACTACCCACGCCCGAACCGTCGAATTCCGGGTAAAGGACCTGGGCACCCTCGACGCCCTCCTGAACAGCGCCCGCAATGCGCTGCTGAGTGGAAAGGGCCGTAAATTCGTCGTCAACGAGTAATAAGACTCCATCGGGCGGCACCCCTTCCCCGGCATCCCTCTTATCACTCCTTTTCCGCCCACCACGAGGCGGAACATTGTCTGCTACTCTTCTGGCAGCAACTTCTCAGGAAGCTTGGTCTTCTCGCCCTCTTCCGGATTCTCCTTTTTCCTCTCCTCACCCTTCTTCTTTTCATCCGCCGGATCTTCGTCTGGCGATTTCCTTCTGTCTGTTCCGAGACCCAGCTCCCGCCCAATCAGATCCAAGGCCCGCCCGGGAATCTGCCCAAGGTCGTCAACCAGGGGCAGACCTGATTTCTTTTCGCCCTCCTTCTTGGTGTCCTCCTTCTCCTTATCCTTCTCTCCCGTCTTCTTCCCGGGCAATTCCTTCCCGGGCAAACCCGGCAATTCCGGCAAATCCGGAAGATTTCCTCCCGGCACCAGAGGCAATTTGAGAATTCCCTCGATCACATTACCCACGCCGTCTTGAAGAGGCTTCACTGGACTGGCTACTCCACTGAGAATATCGGTTCCCCGGCCTATGATCCCGGCCCCGAGATCAACGGCCGCCCCACCAGTCTTCCAGAGTGCCTCGGCGAGGTCCCCCGCAACCTTGCCGCCCTCCTTCAGGACCAGTTGGCCGTTCACCATTTCATACATCCACTCAAACCCTGCCGCGATCAACCGGTCACTCAGGTCCTCCTGCGGGGAACTGGTCGTCCCTGTGATCTTCACGGGGGTCCAATGAAGACCTTCCCTACCGGGATCAAAGACCCGGTGGGCGGCCGCGGGAATAGTGGCCAGAGTGGACGGGGTCAACCCAAGGTGGAGGTTCCCATCAAGTTGTTCATCGTCTATCGTGAGAGACCCCTCGATCCGTAACAGTCCATCACTTACAATAACGATATCGGTCAGCTCCAGCCGTTTCCCTTCCTGCCTGAACTTCAACTCAGCCTTCCGCAACGAAAGCCGGCGAAAGCGCTCGGTTCCAGTGTAGGATGCAATCCGATCAAGAACCGGGAGCGCGGTAAGATGACCGTCGCTCAATTCCAACTCCCCGGTGATCAGCGGGGTGCTGCCGATTTCGCCTTCTACTACGAAGTCCGACGTCAATTCACCGGTAATACGCTTGGCCCAGTCTTCGGGCACCACCTCATCACACTGCACGTTCCTGAGGCTGCCCCCGAATTCATAATCCCTTTCACCAAAATCAATCTCTCCCTCGGTATCCAGTCGTCCCGAGGTGAAAACCTTCCATGATCCACTCTTAAGGATGAGTTCTCCATATTCCGTATAGCGCAGATCAGCCTTCTCAAGATCCAGTCTGGGGAACAGGGAAAGCGGAGTAAGGAGCTGCCCGCGGGAAAGGGAGGCCTCATATGAACCACTACCCTGTCCCGGTTTCAGCAGAGCCCGCATCTCCGCCCAGCGCAATGCAGTCTCTCCAAAATCAACCATGCCACTGAGCTTATCAATACGCGCACTATCGAACTTGACCGCCTGTCGGCGGTCTTTCTCGAACTGTGGACCATCCCTGGTCACATCAAGCTCAACATGCAGCCGACGAAGTTGAAGATTCTCAGTCTCGACCCGCCTCCTCAGGAGTGGCGCGAAGCGGACTTCCGACTTCAACTCTTCAGCCTCAACCTTCCGAATCAGGCCCTCGCCTTCCGCCACGAACATCGGAGCAGTAACCTCCATCCCATCCCATTTGAATTCGTTGAAGGCAGCCTCCACCTCCAGGACCTGACTCACCTTCTGATTTACCATGGACCGGAAGCTCTCGCCACCCAGGTAGTTCTTCAGCCACATGTAGCCCCCCGGTACCAACAAGATACCCAGTCCAAGCATCCCAATGACAAGGCGCCCCAGCCACACACGGGTGCTGCTACCCCGGGAGGACCCGGCTCGTCTACGTGCTCTGCGGGAGGCCATTTCCAAGGACAGGGTAACACCCCTGAAACCTCGCTCAAGGATCCTCTTGCCTGCTTCGCGGAAGTTTCCGGCCGGAACGCCTTCATCAACGGAACGTTTGTGCTTCCAAGTCGTGGAAGGACCGGGTTCAATCCCCCTGTTGATCCCTTAGACCGGGTTTACATCCGGCCCCATCGCCACCCCGATCCCCATCCAGCGTGCTCGAACTCAAGGAGGTTTGTTTCACCATCCAGAAAGACGGCGAACCGGTCCACTTGGTGAACCACGCCAGCTTCGCTGCCCCACGGGGTCACTTCATGGCCATCGTCGGTCCCTCCGGCTGCGGCAAGACCACTCTGCTGAAAACCATCGCCGGCCTCAATCCCGAGTCCGAGGGCTCGCTCTGGTGGGAAGGACGCAACCTCTCAGAGGAGGGGGACCTGGAACCATGGGAGATTGGCTACGTTCCCCAGTTCTCGATCGCTTACGACGAACTCACGGTCGATGAGGCCATCGAGGCTGCCACCCGCCTTCGCGTCAAGTGCCGCAACACCGGGGAACTCGACCAGCGCATCGACCGCGTCCTGGAGGAAACCGGCCTCGCTCCCATTGCCGACCGCCATATCAGAGTCCTCTCCGGCGGACAGAAGCGGCGTCTCGGACTTGCCATGGAACTCGTCTCCGACCCCAAGCTCCTCCTGTGCGACGAGGTCACCAGTGGACTTGATCCCCGCTCCGAACGTGAGATCGTTCATCTCCTCCACGACCTTTCCCGCAATGATGGCCGCACCGTCATCCTGGTCACACACTCCCTCGCTCATCTTGAGCTCTACGACTCCATCCTCGTAAGCCACGAGGGCAGCGTCGCCTTCCACGGCCCTCCCAGCCAGCTCACCCACTACTTCTCGGTAGACGACTCCGAGGAAGTCTATCCCACCCTCGCCAAACAGTCCGGGACAAACTGGCAGGAGTCCTGGGAAAAGCACCGTGAAGCCTACTACCAGAAGCTCACACGCACCCGTGAACTCCACATCGAGGCAGGCATAATCAAGTTGCCCGCCAGTGAGGAACCCAGAGGCGAAGAGGAAGAAGAAGAGGCCAAGAAGACGGATAAGAAGAAAAAAAACGAAACCAGCCCTCCCCGCCTGCCGGGTATCTTCAGCCAGTTCGGGACCTTGCTCGCCCGGCGCTGGAAAATATTCTTCCGCGATCGGACCCAGGTCCTCCTGCAGGTTGCCATCCTGCTCTGCTTCCCCGTCCTCGTAACTTTCTTTGCTGAACGCGGAAAGGAGCCCATCAAGCGCCTTTCTGATATTCCGGAGGAGAACATCGTCCTCGAACTGCAATCCCGGGTCGAGGTTCGCGAGGATCAGATCCGGGTCGGCTCAGCCGTCTCGGGCATGATCATGTTCGAGGTTATCCTTCTCGCCCTCATGGGCTCCAACAACGCTGCCCGCGAGGTGGCCGGGGAACGGAAGATCATGGAGAAGGAGAAGTTCGGTGGCGTCCGACCGGTCTCCTACCTCCTCAGTAAACTTGCCTTCCTTACCTGTCTCATCCTCGCGCAGTCACTCTGGATGGCCATGTTCGTCGAGTTCTTCTGGCAGTTCAGTGGCTCCTTTGCCAGCCACGTCTCCTTCCTCATCCTCGTCAATGCCTCCATCACCGCAATCTGCCTGGCCATCTCTTCCGTCATGAAGACCCCCGAGCAGTCTTCCCTCCTCTCCATCTACCTCGTCGGCTTCCAACTCCCGCTCAGCGGAGCCGTCCTCGCCCTACCAGAACTCTTCGAAACCATCACTCAACCCTTCGTCTCTGCCTACTGGGCTTGGTCCGGCAGCATTGAGGCCCTTGGTGGCAACATTCATACCGCCGTCGATGTGATCACTGAAACCGAACTTTCTCCGGGCAATGTCTGTTTCTTTGCTCTCTGCGCTCAAACCATGGTTGGAATCATTGTTGCCTGGATGGGAATGGTCCGGCACCAATGGGACAATTAGGCCCCTTTCCCAATGAATTGCCTCCCTGATCACAGCTCTCAGGTCACCCGAACGGGTGGATTAGAGCCGCTTGCACTCCTTTCTCCGAATCCCTGCGGACTGGAAATTCTGAATTCCTGAGTTTAGCAATCTCTGATTCCGCCGTAGAATCCAACTGTTCCCACCCTTCAGCGCTTAGAATCAAGAATATGGGTCGCCGCGCCAGCTCCGGTCTCAACACCACCGCCATCATCGGTATCGCGGCGGCTGTCCTTGTCGTCGTCGTCGGCGGCTCCTTCGTCCTGAAGAAGGGAAAGAAGGAGGGCTTTACCGGTCAACCCCTCCCCGTGGAGGAAACTTTCACCAACGCCACCGCGATGCGGCGGAACGAATACACGGTGGAGGGCAAGGTCTTCCGTATTGAGAGCCGTGATTCCGGGGTCGGGGTCTGCCTCATGGTAGGAAGTGAGGAAGGAGAACAAGAAGCCGTTTTCATCAAGGTCCCCGAGGAAATTGCGACCATCAACCTCGAACGCGACGTCACTTATGCCTTCAAGATCCAGGTTGGAGAAGGGGGCGTAAACGTTGCAACCGCTATCAAGAAGCCCTAGGTTTCCCAATAAGAGCCCAGCCCAGCAATCAGGCATGAAGAAAAACCAGTTAATCCGAATCGCGCTCCTCCTCGCCACCAGCGGCGTGGCCACGGGACAGGTTTACACTCCGCCTGCCCCTGATAAAAAGCCCACCGGAAATACCACCCCGACCGATACCAGCACCACGGTCAACCGGCAGCAGCCCGACACCAAGTCTCCCTTCGGCGAGGAAATTCCTCTTTTCAATCCTGGGGATGAAACCATTACGATTGCCGGTATCACCATCCCCCTCGGAGATAACCGCATCATAAGGTCCCGCTTCGAGAAATACCTCAACCAGCCGGAGGAAAAATCCGAGGACGCCAGGATATATCGAAGTAACATCGACCAGATTCTCGCGGACCTCTCACCCTACCGGAAAGGAGGTCCTGACATAAAGGCTGCCTACCAGACGCTCCCGGCAGCTTCCGCCTTCCCCGCTGATGCCCGTATCTGCATGACCCTCGCTGAGGCGGTCTACGTGGCGATGCTCGCCAAACGCGACAACCGTAATCTTCATAAGATCAATTCCGCCCTCGAGGCGGAAAAAAAGAAGCGCATCCGCGATGGTGACTGGAAGACCCGTCACGACCGGGACCAGAAGACCGGAGAGGTCAAATCCACGAATGGAGAGGGTCAGGGAGAGAAAAAGCAGACAACCGAGGCTACGTCCACCGGCCGCGGAGCCCAGTCCCTGGAATATGCCGAAATCCTGCGGCGCATCGGAGAAGTCGAGGCCCTCAAGAAGAAGAATATCGTTCAAGCCGAGGTCCAGGAGCTCCGCTCCAAGGTTCAGTATCAGGCCAATATGGCCTTCTGGACCATGCAGCGCCGTTTTCAGCACGTCCTGATGGCCTCACGCTTCTACAACCAGATCTGGAAGGATGGAGATGCCACCCTGCACATCGACAAGAATTCCGACGTCTCCCGGATGTTCAGTGAGAGTGTGGGGGTAAGTCCTACCGTCTCAACTCTCGACTCGGTCGCCAATGAGGCGATCCAGGAAGTGAACAAGGCAATTGAGGCAGTTGACTTCCTCCTCGAGCGTGACGAACTCCATACTGCCCAGAAACGGCTCCTTGAAGCATTTCTGATCGGGGAATATCTCAGCCCGGTTGCTACCTTCGAGCTGGAGAAGAAGCGCCGGATACAACTCTACGTCCGAAGTCTGTTTGAGCTGTATGATGCCATGCAGGCCAGGAACTACACCCAGGCTCAGGAACTGGTGAGTCAACTGAAAGAGACCGCCAAGGACTTCCCTTCAGCCAAGGCCGAGAGTGCTATCACCGGCTATACCTTTGCCAGCGATCTGGCAATCCAGGGAGCCAAGGCTGCCCTGCTGGAAGGGAACGAGGTCAAGGTCAAGGAGGAGATTCAGACTGCTGCCGAGATCTGGCCCACCAATCCCAAGCTCAAGGAGTTCAGCGATCTTCTCGACAAGAGCGGCGCTGTCGTGGTCGCCAGAAACGACTTTGAGCGCCTCCTGCGCGAACAGAATTTCCGTGAGATTTTCAAACGGCGATTTGAATTTGCTCCCGCGGTAAATGGCAATGCCACGAATGAGGATGCGCTGAAGACCGTAATCGAGAATATTATCGAAATTGAGAAGGCGATCGAAACGGCCCGTGAGGCGGACAAGCGGGGCAATAGCTTCTATGCCTATGAGGCCCTTGCGGAGCTTCGCTCCCAGCAGGAATATTCCAAGGACCCGAAACTCGGGGAGGAAATGGAAGCCATCATCCCAAAGGTCTCCACCTTTGTGAATGCCCTCCAGAACGCCCAGGAATTCGAGAACTCCAAGCGTGACCAGACCGGATCCGCCATCGCGTGGTATCTGAAGGCCCTGAAGATCTACCCGGATAGCGAGATGGCCGAGGAAGGATTCCAGCGCCTTCTCGACAAGGTCCTGCCTGATAACGAGCTACTGCCTTCCTCAGCGCGAGCCGAGGCAGTCAACTGAAGTCCTGGCCCTGACCAAAGGCAGGATTGATACCCGGAAGGGAACCTCCTCTCATGAAGCAGATAGCCGTCCACAGTCTCTTCGCCCTGGCAATTCTGGCAACCAGCGTCCTTTCTACCTCTTGCAGTAATGGGTTTCTGGCATCTGGCCCCCGGGAAAATGAGGAGGGCGATCGGCTCTACCGTCCCGTGAATGGCACATGGGCCGGCCACTGGTCCCCCGACCGGAGACATGCCGAGGACCATCTTCGGGCCCACAATGAGAAAAACGGTTTGAGCGGCGGAGTCGTTGAATACAAATAGCTACCGTCGGTTTCCAGGCACCGTATTCCTCTCCCTGGCCATTCCCTTGCTTGTCTCTTCCTGTGAGACCAGCCCCGGATCGCGGGACGGTGCCAATCTCACCCGGGACTGGGCCAGATCCTCCTACCGGCTCCCTCAGCAGGAAGGTCTCCGCCTCAAGCGCGAGGCCCGGACCGCCAGCCTGAATGGAAACCGGGAAGTCTGCGGGGTCATCCTGTGGAAACCGGGAGGTGACGGAACACTCAAACTGGTCTTTGCCGAGAACGAGAGCGACAGGAGCCACTCTTACGAACTCTCGAACCGCAGCGTGGAACGCATCCAGAACATGGCCCAAGCCCTCGGATCCGGGGTCATCGGGTCCTTTCACTCCCATCCTGCCAGCGATGCCACTCCCGGCCACAACGATATCAGCCATGCCGGAGTGCTCAGTCTCCTGCTCATCCACTCAGTCCCAACCAGCCGAACCCGCCTGTGGCAGGTCGTCCTGCGCGATGGCGTGAAAAAAGCACGTGAAGTTCAGCTTGAGGTTATTGGACGTCGACCCCGGGGACCCTCTCCCCTGGCCCCTTCACCGACAAGGACTCTCCCGGACGGTGAGAACCTCCACGACCTCAGGGCCCGTTGATCCCGACCTTCTATGCCAGGATCTCCCTGGCCACCACCCCGTGGACATCAGTCAACCGGAAGTCACGGCCGGCATGGCGATAGGTCAGTTTCTCGTGATCCAGCCCAAGCAGATGCAGGATGGTGGCATGCCAGTCATGGATATGCATCTTACCCTCCACCGCTTCATAACCATGGGGGTCAGTAGCTCCATAGCGGAACCCTCCCTTCACGCCTCCTCCAGCCATCCAGGTGGTGTATCCCTTGTTGTTGTGGTCACGTCCATCTCCACCCTGTCCGTGGGGAGTTCGGCCAAATTCCCCCGCCCAGACTACCAGGGTATCCTTAAGCAGATCGCGACGCTTGAGGTCCGCGAGGAGCCCGGCAATGGGCTTGTCAATTTCGTTACAACGCGCCGGAAGGTCTTCGCTCAGGTTTCGGTGGTGATCCCAGTTGCCATGGGTCAGCTCCACGAAGCGCACCCCGGCCTCGACAAAACGCCGCGCCAGGAGACATTGCCGCCCGAAGCGGTCAGTCTCACCTCCGTCGATTCCGTAGAGCCCGAGGGTTTCCTTTGACTCACTCGAGAGGTCCATGAGCTCCGGCACTTCATCCTGCATGCGAAAGGCCAGTTCAAAGGATTCAATCACTCCCTCGACGTCAGGCTGATGAACATCCTGGCTCAATTTCGCCCGGTTGAGCTTCTGAACGTAGTCGAGTTGCATCCGCTGCAGGTCCGCATCCAGCTTGCGATTTCTGATATTGGGTACGCTTTCCCCGCTTTCATTCCCACGCCCCCGGCGCGCAACGTTCCTGCGCCCCCCTGCACCTCCAAAACGTGCTGCCTGATAGATTGCCGGCAGGAAGGCGCTCCCAAAGTGCTGGGCGGTCCCATTCCCCGCATTGAGGGCAATAAAGCCGGGCAGGTTGGCATTCGCGCTGCCCAGCCCGTAAAGTGTCCATGCCCCAAGTGAGGGCCGCACGAACTGATGGTTCCCCGTATGCATCTGCACCTGGGCCTGCGGATGATTGGGAAGATCGGTGTGCATGCCATTGAGCAGGCAGAGATCATCGGCGTGGGCAGAGACCTCGGGCATAAGCTCCGAGATCCACAGACCACTTTCACCATGCTGGGAGAACTCCCAGGGGGATCCAAGCAGGCGTGCTCCACGAAAGCGCCCGGAAGCCCCAGCCTTGCCGTCATCCCTGCTCAACTGCGGCTTGTAATCGAAGGTATCGACATGCGAAGGCGCACCCCTCATCGAAAGAAAGATCACGCGCTTGGCGCGGGCCGGGAAGTGCGGCTCCCTCGGAGCCAACGGACCAGGCACTTTCGGGCTCGGCTTCTTCTCTGCCCTCGCCTGCTGGTCAGCCAGGGCCGCAAAGGCGAGGTATCCAAATCCGCTTGAAATGGACCTGAGTGCGGCGCGCCGGGAAAAAAGTTCCTGAGGAGAGATCATGATTATCCTGATGGGTTCAGTTGAGATAGCGGAACTCAGCAGAGATCAGCAGCGCCTGACAGAAGGCACGAAGGGCCTGATACCCCGCCTCCCTGCGCTCATCACCCTTCTTCACTGCCGCCGCGGTGAAATCCCAGAGAAACTCCCGGGCCTGCTCCAATTCCAAGGTGGTCGCCTTGCGACCGTAGGCCAGGTTGAAGGCCAGTTCGAGGCGCTCCCGGGGCTTGTCGGCCTCCTTGATCAAACGCTCGGCCATCACCTCTACACGCCGAAGGACGAAGCCATTGTTCAACAGATAAAGAGCCTGCCCGGGAACATTGGTGGACTCCCTTTCTCCTGTCACCAGATTGGGGTCAGCTGGATCGAACAGCGCAAGGGCTTCCGGCATCCCATCCCGGACGAATGGCAGGTAGACGGATCGGTAGGTAACCTCGCGGTTGATCAACTCGGGAGAAAGGCGTTGTCCCACCACGGTATCTCCCGCAGTCGCTACCATCGATCCCCGGGGACGGTCCATGTCAATCTCCCCACTCGCACACAACATCGCATCGCGCAGAATCTCCGCATCAAGGCGGCGGGGCGCGAAGCGCCAGAGCAGGACATTCTCCGGATCCTTCAGGTAGGCTTCCTGCCTGAACTCCGAGCTCATCTGATAGGCCCGTGTATTAACCAACTCCCGGATCATCGACTTCACTGACCAGCCATCCTCCATGAAACCTACCGCGAGGTAATCGAGCAGGGCTGGATGGGAAGGGGCCTGGCCCGTTGCACCAAAATTACTTGTGGAGGTCACCAGTCCCTGTCCGAAGAGCTTCTGCCAGATCCTGTTCACCATCACGCGGGCGGTCAGGGGGTTCTCTGGTGAGGTGAGCCACTGGGCCAGCTCAAGGCGCCCGCTCCCATCCTCGGGAAGGGATTCCGGGGAGCCTTCATGCGCCAGCACCTGGAGAAATCCACGCGGAACTTTCTGGGCTGGCTTGTCCAGTTCTCCGCGAACAAGGACAACCGGCTCCACCGGACTGGGGTAATCCTGCACTCCCATCCCCAGGGTCTTCCCGATGCCCTTGGAATCCACTGCATTAAGTCGTGCCCGGAATCCCGTTATCGTCCGGCGCACACGAAGAATCTGCTGCTGGATATTGTTGTTTCCTCCATCGCGGCGATTCTCCCGTGCCTGTATCTGCAGCTCCTCGAATCTCTCTTCAGCTTCAGCCAGCCTCTCCTTCATGAAGTTCATCTCCCGGGTCGACATCGAGCGCAGGGGGGCCTCATCGGCAACCGGGAGCTCCAGCAACTTCGTCCCCCGGCGACCGACAGCCAGGTTGATGGTTCCGAAATAGGTCCGGGTACTCTGGAAAATACCGGAAAGAGCATAGTAGTCAGCAGTCGGGACAGGGTCTGACTTGTGGTCATGACAGCGGGCGCAGGAGACTGTCAGTCCCAGAATGGCCTGGGTCGTCACATCTATCTGCTCATCGGCGAGGTCGATGGCAAACTGACGAGGGTTGCGTTCATTAAGCCCTTTCGGCCCCAGGGCCAGAAACCCTGTTGCAATCAGGTTTTCCTGCCACTCCTCATCACTTTCGATGGGGAGCAGATCCCCCGCTATCTGCTCCCTGACAAATTGATCATAGGGCTTGTCCTTATTGAAGGAGTCAATGACGTAATCGCGATAGCGCCAGGCATGCGGATATGTCATGTTGATCTCCTTGCCACTGGATTCCGCATAGCGAGCCACGTCAAGCCAGTGGCGACCCCAGCGCTCACCGAACTGCGGACGCGCCAGAAGTTCATCCACCTTGGCGCGGTAAGCGGCCACCGGATCCCTGCGCCAGGCCTCTCCATAAGAGGAAAACTCCCCGGGAGTGGGAGGCAAACCGATGAGATCGAGATAAAGCCGCCTCAGGAGGACATCCGCATCCGCATCCCTCGCCGGGGGCAATCCTGCTTCTTCAAGTTCCGCCAGGACGAAATGATCAACCCCGGACCTCGGCCAGTCACCTGCCTCCACTCCAGGAGGGTTTACCTTCTCAGGATTCTGGAAGGCCCAGAACTTGCGACCTTCCTCGATATCAATCGAGGTCTTGATTACAACCTTCTCTCCCTCGCGGGGATCAGGGGCTCCCATCTCGATCCACTTCCGGAAATCTGCAATGACGCTCTCCGGCAGCTTCTGCTTCGGGGGCATCTCATAATCTCCATCCTGCCAGGTAATCGCAGTCCAAAGAAGACTCTCCTCCGGTTTACCAGGCTCCAGGACCGGCCCGGAATCCCCCCCGTGACGTAATCCTTCACGGGTATCCAGTTGTAACCCCCCCTTGATCTTCTCTTCCGCAGAATGGCACTGGTAGCAATACTCTACGAGAACCGGGCGGATCTTTGTTTCAAAGAACTTCACCCCCTCCGCACTGGCAGCTTTATCCTCAGCCTGGGCTGGCATCAGGCCTGACGCTCCAAGGCAGACAAGACCCATGAGAAGAGGATGGGTATGCATCTTCACCAGAAGTTCTTTAGTCACTGACGATTCGTCCTCCGCGACCGAATCCTATTCGGCATCCTTCCCCGGTGCCGGCCGCCGGGGCTGGTCGCTACCTCCCTCGCCCTCACCGGGCTCCTGGCCCCCGGGTCTCCGGCTCGGGCGCTGACCCGGACGTTGCATTCCGCGGATGCGCTGCAAGACCGCATCGAATTCCTTCGAGTCAATAAACCCATCTCCATTCGTGTCCGTACGCTCAAAATTCTCCCGCATCCGCTCCGGAGCTTCTTCCTTGTTGATCTTCCCGTCACCATCCTTGTCCATGGAAGAGAGCGTCGGCAACCGACCCCGGAACCGCCTTGAAGACCCGGGATCCGTTCTGGATCCGGCATCCGTCCTCCCAATCTCATCCCTGGTAACCTTCCCGTCCTTGTTAAGATCCAGCTTACGCAGGGACACGACCGCCATGTCGATTTCGTCCGCCTCAATCGTCCCGTTGCCGTTCCGGTCAATCACCCCCAGAAGCCCCCCGGGCGCTCTGCCATCTTGAGGCCGGTCGATCGGCGGCCTGCCGCCCGGGCGCCTTCTTTCGGGAGCCCGGTCCGGCCTCCCCTCAGGCGCCCGATCCGGCCTTCCTTCGGGGGCCCGGTCCCTTGGCCGTTCGCCCGGAACCCGGTCCGGGGCCTGTGCCCATCCCATTGCGCTGGCAGCCAGTACCATCCCGGCAGAAACGAGGTGTATCAGTCCTTTGCTTGTCTTCATCCTTCTGTTGTCAGGTAGTTTTGACGAATCCTGATCGTCCTGACTACTTAAACCCCCGGGAACTGTAAAAGTTGCGAGCGTGCATCCCCCTGAAGAGGGAGCCCTCCACCCGGTTCCGGCCTGTTCCCCGCATTCCCCTGACCGGGCTAGTCGCCGATCTTCCACAGGTGCTCCTCGGATCGCAGGAAAAGGGCACCATCAATCACTGCGGGAGAAGCGAAAATACGCTCTTCCATCTCCAGTTCGAAAACAATCTTCCCTCCCTCGGGAGAAACCTCGGCGACATAAGCCACTCCATCCTCCGTCGCAAGATAGAGCTTGTTGCCGATCATGACAGGCGATGACGAAAAGTTCCCCGGGATCTTTTCCCTCCATTTCAGTTCACCACTCTTTCCATCACGACAGGTGAGCGAACCCGTGTCGTCCACGAGATAAAGATAACCCCCGCTTTCCACGAAACTCGGGGTCTTCGGAATATACCGGTTCTCCTTGAAGACCACGTGGGTATCGGTGACATCCCCCTTCGCCCCCTGGGGCCGGATTCCCAGGAGAAACGCACGATCAAATCCGGTGGCGACATAGAGCAACCCATTCGCAAAGACAGGACGGGGCACCACTGAATAACCCTCTCCATAGCGCACCTTCCAGATCTCGCTCCCATCTTCTGGATCATATGCCGCAACCTTTCCGCTGGCCTGGCTGATCACCTGCGTACGCCCATCGATTTCCAGCACCAGCGGGGTTCCGAAGGAAAACGTCTTCCTGACCTTCTGCTCGCGCGCGGTTTTCCAGGCAACCTCTCCCTTCCGCCGGTCCAGGGCCACGATCACTGGGTCGGACGCCCCGTCGGCACTGAAGATCATATTGTCAGCCACCACTACGGGAGAACTTCCCGTCCCATGCACCGGAGGATACTTGAAGGTCTGCTTCCAGATCACAGCCCCGTCACCAAGCTTGAGGGCTGCGCTGCCCATGTGCCCGAAGTGAACGTAGGCCACTCCCTCCTTGATGAAGGGTGTCGCGCTGGCAAGCCCATTCTTGGAGTGTCGCTTCCTCACCTCGGCTGCATCCGGAGTGAAAAGGTCCTGCTTCCAGGCAACCTCACCCGATTGAATATCAAAAGCAACCGTGCCCAAGGTGACTTTCTCCCCATCATCTCGCGACACCGTCACGATTACTTTCCCATCCGCGATAACGGGGGAAGACCATCCCTTGCCGGGGATCTTTATCTTCCAAGCCACCCCTTTCTTGAGGCCCCATTCGAGGGGAACGTTCCTCGCCCCTGAGACTCCCTGAC
>MDTA01177848.1_pt1 | contig 17963 bp, 22 predicted proteins | sample 811151 | NCBI WGS metagenome assembly MDTA01 (sample SAMN05326648, study PRJNA326480) | marine metagenome | isolation source: seawater | place: Indian Ocean: South | collected 2010
AGGCGTGCCGCCAGCGTACGTTCTGAGCCATGATCAAACTCTCAAGTTTAATAACGGCGCACACTAGCTTCATATAAATAACATTCGAATTATTTATACTTTTTGAAGTGTGTACGACAATTTCTCTATTAACCTAACCGTCCACACTTCTCTTCTTAAAAATTTACAATTTAAAAAAGCTAAGATTTTCGTAAAAAATCTACACACCTCGAGCAATGATAAAATATCTTTACTTTAAGGTGAGCGCTGGTTTTATTACAATTATGTGATAAGTCAAGGCGTATATTGGTTAAAAAAACCTTTAAAATCAGCTCTAATTTTCGTCTAAACGTTGCAAACCTCAAATATTTTTTATAGAAAACAACTATGACGTTAAAGGACTTAAATAATATCATCTCAAATTTCTTTTCTCAAAAATCAGCTAAAATACCGACTGTTAAGGTTTTTAATTTCAAAACTGTCTTAATATACTTACTAATTTTCTCATTGTCTTTGGGAACTTTCATATTTTATAGCCAACAATTAAAATCGTATAAAAAATTGACTAACAATAACGTGGAAAATGTTTCTAAATCTTCTGAATTAATAGATTTCAAAAAATTTTTATTAAATAAAATAACAAGTCCATACTCAGAATATAAATATATAATCAAAAATAATGATAGTATTGAAAAAATACTAAATACATTCAAGATAAACAAAAAAGAAATACAAATTATCGCAAAAGAACTTAAAAAGAAAAAATTATCCAACATTTATGCTGGAAGAAAAGTTTCATTAATTTTAAAAAAAATCAATGAAAATGAAAATAAAGTTATAAGTATACTTTATCCTGTATCTAATACTCTAAATGTTCAAGTTAGAAAAAAAAATAACTCATTTGAAGTAAAAGAAAATATAATTGTTTTAAAGAAAAAAGAAGTTGTTATTAAAAGTATTATTAAAAATAATTTGTATAGTTCTGCCATTAATTCTGGTGTAGAACCAAATGTAATTGTAGAATTTGCTAGAATTTTTGGATTTGAAGTAGATTTTCAGAGAGATATTAGAAAAGATGATTGGTTCGAAATTTATTATGAAAAATTTATTGATGATAGAGGCAGAGTTCAGGACACGGGAAAAATATTGTATGCCTCTATGTATGTTAACAATAAAGAAATTAATCTTTATAATTTTAAACACAACAACGAAGAAGGATTTTACGATATTAAAGGTAGAAGTATTGTGAAAGCTTTGATGAAGACACCTATTAACGGTGCTCGCTTGTCATCTTCTTTTGGAATGAGAAAACACCCAATATTAGGATTTAATAAAAAACATCTTGGTACAGACTTTGCTGCACCAACTGGAACTCCGATCATGGCGTCAGGAAGTGGAACTGTCACAAGAGCAAGATGGTGTGGAGGAGGAGGTAATTGCGTAAAAATTAGACATAACTCTACTTATGAAACTGTATATGCTCATATGAAAAGTTTTGCTCGAGGAATAAAAGAAGGTAGAAAAGTTACTCAAGGTCAAATTATTGGTTATGTTGGTTCAACTGGTATGTCTACCGGGCCACATCTTCACTATGAAGTAATTGTAAATAAAAAAATAGTTAATTCACAAACACTTAAATTACCATCTGGCAAAGTGTTGGGTAGTTCAGCTAGAAAAGGATTTGAAATAGAAAGAATTAAAATTGATTTGAAATTATCTGAGTTAAGAAAAGATTAAACTTTTTTTTCTATATTATTGCTCTCTTCTTTAGTGCTTTCTTTCGAATTAGTTGAAGTTTCATTAGTCTCTTGTTTGATATGATTTGAAATTTTTGATTTAGCATTGAGCTCTGAAAGTCTTCTCGCATAGTGATCAGCATGTTGCAAATAATTTTCAACTAATACCGGGTCTCCCGTACTTTGAGCATCTTTTGCCAATTGTTGAAATTTTTGTATAGTCTTTTCGACATTAAATGGGTTTGTCATTGACCCATTTCTACTAAAGTTATTGTTTCCGTTATTTACTTGGAAATGTCCATTATTGTTAGACCTTGTTCCATTATTTCTTCCTCTGAAGCCATTTTTATTTTGTCTAGGCCTAAAAGATCTTCTTTTTTGACTATTCATATTTTTTTAATAATTGTTTCACAATTTTTTATTAATTATCAATTTAATTCTCTAAAATAGTAAGCACGCATCTAATATTATTCTGGTAATCTTTAATTAAAAACTTATTTCTAAATCCTTGCAATTTCAATATTTGTGAAACTTTTTTAAATTGCCCATTGCCAATTTCAAGAGCAAGTATACCTTTTCTCTTTAAGATATTTCTGGATTTGTAAATAACTTTTTTAATTACGTCAAGCCCATCATTTCCGCCATCTAAAGCTATTCTAGGCTCATATCCTTTAATGTCTTGGGAAAGATTTTTAAGTTGATGAGTGCTTATATAAGGCGGATTTGATACAATAAGGTCAAATTTGTATCCAAAAATATTTTCTAAGGATCTATTAACAAATTTAAGCCTATTATTTTTCTTAAATTTTTTAGAATTTTTTATTGCTACCTGTATAGCTTTTTTCGAAATATCTAACCCCCAACCTCGACTTTTTTTGATTTGGTCTAAAAGAGTTAATAGAATGCATCCAGAGCCTGTGCCAATGTCTAAAATTGATATTTCTTTATCTCTGAAATAATGGATAATTTTTTCTACCAATATCTCGGTTTCTGGTCGTGGAATTAATGTATTATTGTTAACTAAAAAATTTTTACTCCAAAATTCTTTTTTATTAAAAATATATGCAATAGGTTCATTTTTTACTCTTCTTTGAATTAGTTTGTTAAAATTCAAAACTGCATTTTTCGATACACTTAAGGTATAGGACGATAAGATTTGTTCCCTGCTTTTTCCTAGAGCAGAAGATAAGAGCAACTCTGAGTCGAGCAAGTGAGATGAAATATTATTTTTTTTTAATATTTTCGATCCTTTATTTATTAATTCAGAAATTATCATTAATTTAAATTTTTTAATTTTAGATCTTGATCCTTTAATCTTAAACCTTCGTTCATTTCTTCATGTATATCTCCACTTAAAAATTCGTCTAATTTATGCAGAGTTAAATTAATTCTGTGATCTGTCACTCTGCCTTGAGGAAAATTATATGTTCTTATTCTTTCAGACCTATCTCCACTTCCAATTTGATTTTTTCTATTGCTAGATCTTTCTTTGTCTTTTTTCTGTTTCTCTACTTCATATACTCTAGCTCTTAAAATTTTTAAAGCTTTAGCTTTATTCTTGTGTTGTGATTTTTCATCTTGTTGACTCACTACCACGCCCGAAGGGATATGTGTTATTCTAACTGCACTGTCAGTTGTGTTAACTGATTGCCCGCCTGGTCCGCCAGCTCTAAATACGTCTATTCTTAAATCAGATTCTTTAATTTGAATGTCTACCTCTTCAGCTTCAGGCAATACAGCTACCGTAGCTGCTGATGTGTGAACTCTTCCTTGAGTTTCCGTTGTAGGCACTCGTTGAACTCTATGCACACCCGACTCGTATTTTAAATAAGAATAAATATCATTGCCACTCACTGAAAATATAACTTCCTTGTAGCCACCGGCTTCACTTTTAGAAATACTAATTATTTCAATTTTCCATTTTTTTTTTTGAGCAAACTTTCTCATACATTTTGAAAAGATCTGCGCAAAATAATGTTGCCTCTAAACCTCCAGTTCCAGCTCTTATTTCTACTATAACATTTTTTTGATCATCTGCATCTTTTGGTAAAAGAAATATTTTCAATTTGTTTTCATATATAATTTTTTTTTCATTTAACGATGTTAACTCTTTTTCTGCTAAACTAACCATTTCTGCATCACTACCTTTGTCAGATATAATTTGCTCTAAATCTTTTTTTTCTTGATCATAACTAAGAAAACTTTTTGCATAGGATATTATATTTCCTAAATCAGAATACTCTTTAGATTTATTTGCGTAAGTCTTTGGATCTATATTTCCAGAAGATAGTTCTTTTTCAATACGATCATGTTTGACAACTATTGCCTCTATTTTTTCTCTAGGGATCATAAGTTAATTACTTTTTTCTTTTACTTTATTTTCTACAAGTGAGACAATTTTATTAATTATATCAGTACTAGGAACTTTTGTGTGAGGAACGCCAGACAGATAAAGCAAGTTATTATCTGAACCACCGCCAGTTAGACCTATTTCTGTTTGAGCTGCTTCTCCTGGTCCATTAACAACACATCCTATTATCGATAAAGTTATGGGTGTTTTGATGTGAGAAAGTTTTTTCTCTAGAATTTTTACAGTATCTATAACTGGAAAAGCCTGTCTGGCGCATGAAGGACATGAAATTATTTGAACGCCTCTAGATCTTATGCCTAAAGACTTTAAAATTTCATATCCAGCTTTAACTTCTTCTATTGGATCTGCTGATAGAGAAACTCTTATTGTGTCACCAATACCTTGCATCAATAGTTGGCCAATTCCAATAGACGACTTTATACTTCCAGTAAATAATCCTCCAGCTTCAGTAATGCCTAAGTGAAGAGGATAATCACATGAGTCTGAAAGTTTTTCATAAGCTCTGATTGCTAAAAAAACGTCTGAAGATTTTACGCTTATTTTAAAATTGTAAAAGTCATTATCTTCCATTAATTTAACATTATACATTGCGCTTTCTACTAAAGCTTCAGGACACGGTTCTTTATATTTTTCTAATAAAAGTTTATCCAATGATCCTGCGTTTACACCAATTCTAATTGAACAATCATAATCTTTCGCAGCTTTTATAATTTCTATTACTCTTTCATGCGAACCGATATTGCCTGGATTAATTCTAAGGCATGCAGCTCCATTTTTAGCTGCCTCAAGTGCTCGTTTATGATGAAAATGAATGTCAGCAACTAAAGGAACATTTATATTTTTCACTATTTCTTTTAATGCCAAAGTTGACTCTTCATCTGGACAAGAAACACGAACAATATCAGCTCCCGCTTGTTCTAAATTGTTAATCTGATTTATGGTATCTTTGATATTTGTTGTTAAGGTATTAGTCATAGATTGAACTGTAATTTTTGAAAAGTTTCCCACAGACACACTTCCAACCTTAACAAGTTTTGTTTTCTTTCTTTCAATTTTCCTGTGTGGTCTTATTTCCATATTAGTTAGTCCAAATTAAAAACTGTATGAAGTTTTTTAATAGCTTTTTTGGTTTCATTTTCGTTAATTATAACTGAAATTTTAATTTCAGAAGTAGAAATAGCAAGAATGTTTACTCCTTCATCAGCTAACGATCTAAACATTTTATATGTTATACCAGGAGTAGTTATCATACCAGCTCCAATTATAGAAATTTTAGCAACTTTGTCGTCTTTGCTTAAAGAGTTAAATTTTATTTTTTTTCTATTAGAGTCTAAAAGTTTCAGAGTAGAGTCTAAATCTACTCTTTTGATAGTAAAAGTTAAATCTGTTTTCTTTCCATCAGGTGAAATGTTTTGAATTACCATATCTACATTTATTCCATTTTTGCTTAATGGTTCAAATATGTCTGCTGCAACACCTGGTTTGTCTTCTACGCCTAGTAAAGTTATTTTAGCATCATCTTTAGAATATGTTACTCCTGTTATTGTTTTTGAATAATCGATATTTCTAGAGTTGAATATTTTTGTCCCTTTGTTTCCAGTAAATGTAGATCTTACATGAAGAGGTATATCGTACAGCATAGCTGTTTGAACTGCAGTAGCTTGCATTACTTTTGCACCTAATGAAGACATTTCTAGCATTTCTTCATATGAAATTTTATCTATTTTTTTTGCTACAGGAAAATTTTTTGGATCTGTAGAATATACTCCGTCTACATCAGTATAAATTTCACAATAATCTGTTTGAAAAATTTTAGCTATTGCAACTGCAGAGGCATCTGATCCACCTCTGCCAATTGTTGTAATTTCACCGTCTTTAGAAACTCCTTGAAACCCTGGAATTATCGCAATACCTTTTTGCGAAATAAATTTATTAATTTTTTCAGTACTTATATTTATTATTCTTGCATTAGTATTGCTTCCTTCAGTTAGTATAGGTATTTGCCAACCTAACCAAGTTTTAGAATTAATATTTAACTCTCTTAAAGCGCCTGCCATCAAGGCAGCTGTTACTTGTTCCCCAGTGGCTAAAAGCACATCTAATTCTCTTCTTTCGAATTTTTTTGAAATCTTTTTTGAATCTTCTATTAATTCATTAGTTTTTCCTCCCATAGCCGAAATGACTACTATGATCTTATTGCCTTTGAGATGTTCTTTTTGAACTATCTTTGAAGCAGCAATGATTTTTTCAATGCTACCTACCGAAGTTCCACCAAATTTAATTACAATTTTTGCCATATGTACTATTTAAAAATATTTCTTTATAAATATCTTAATTTAAGTAATTAACAAGAGAATGTTAGGAAAAAGTATTGAGCACTATAAATAAAGATGAAATTGAAAAATTTTCTCGCCTTTCTGATGAATGGTGGGATGCTGAAGGTAAATTTAAACCATTACACATGTTCAATCCAGTTAGAATTGAATATATATTAGATACCTGCTCTAATTATTTTAAATTTCAAAAAGATAAAAAATTACCATTAAAGGGCTTTAAAATTTTAGATATTGGTTGTGGCGGTGGACTTATTAGTGAACCCATGACAAGACTAGGGGCAGAAGTCACAGGAATAGACGCCTCAAAAAAAAATATAATAATTGCTTCTCTTCACGCTAAAAAAAATAATTTGAAAATAGAATATTTAGACAAATCACCTGAACAAATGGATGATGTTAAAAAGTTTGATATAATTTTAAATTTAGAGGTTGTTGAGCACGTTGATGATTTAGATCTTTTTTTAAAATCTTGTTCTAAATTACTAAAAAAAAATGGACTAATATTTACGGCGACAATCAATCGAACTTTCACTTCATATATAAAAGCAATTATTGGCGCAGAATATATTTTAAGATGGTTGCCAATAGGGACACACGATTGGAATAAATTTATAAGGCCTGAAGAACTGGAAAAGAAAAAATCCTCATTTGGTCTGTCCTCTTATGATTTAAAAGGTTTGAGTTTTAATCCAATTATAAGAAGATGGTCTAGAACAAATAATTTATCAGTAAATTATATTCTTGTTTGTAGGAAAAATTAGTTTTCTTTATCTATCCATGGTATAGTATTTAATTCAATGCCCTCTTCTTTTAATTCTTCTCTTTCTTCTTCAGTAGTGGTACCATAAATATTCTTTTTTTTACTTTTGTCGTAATAAACATCTCTGACTTTTTTTGCAAATTTATCTCCTACAAATTCAAAATTTTTTTCTACAAATTCTCTAATTTTAATTAATTCTTTTTTAACAGAATTAACTTCTTTCTCAGCAAGGTCTTTTTTTTGTTAGAAAGAGAATTAGATATTTGTGGAGACATAATAGATTTTTGAACTTGTTTTGAATGACAAAAAATGCATTCGATTAATCTTTTTTTCTTAAGTTTCTCATATTCATTGGAATTAGAAAACCAACTTTCAAACTCGTGTTTGTTATTGCATTTAAGAATATATTTTATCATTTAATTCCTGTAGTTTGCATTTATGTCTATATAATCATGTGTGAAGTCACAAGTGTAACATTCAAAAGATTCATTTCCAATATTTAAATTAACTTCAATTATAATAGAGTCCCATTTCATATATTCTTTTAATTTTTCCTCATCATATTGATCAGAAATTTTACCATTTTCCGCAACAACAAAATCGCCAAATTTTATTATCAATTTGTTTATGTCAACTTTTTCTCCAGATTTTCCGATACCCATAATTATTCTTCCCCAATTAGGGTCCTCTCCAGCCACAGCCGTTTTAACTAAAGGAGAATTTGCAATCGCAAATCCAATTTTTTTTGCACTTATTAATGATTTAGAGTTTATTATCCTTACCACTATAAATTTTTTTGCACCCTCTCCATCCACAACAATTTGTTGAGCCAAGTTTAAACAAAGTTTTCTTAAAGCTTGTTCAAATTTTATAATAATAGGATCTGTAATATTCCTATTTTGACCAATCTTTACTTTTCTAGTAGCAAAAATTGCAACCATATCATTTGTGGACTTATCATTATCCACTGTAATAGCATTAAATGTATTTGAAACAGCTCTTTTTAAAACACTTTTAAGAACATTGGAACCTATGTCTGCATCAGTAAAAATAAAAGATAGCATCGTAGCTAGATTAGGCGCTATCATTCCTGAACCTTTTGCTATTCCAGCAATTCTAATAGATTTACTTCCAACTTGAATTTCTTCAAATGCTAACTTCGGTTTTGTGTCAGTCGTCATAATAGCTGAGGCAGTTTTAACCCAAATTAATTTATTTTGAGTTTCTCTTAATTTATCAACTAAAGGCTGAACGGACTCGGAAATTTTTTCTATGGGATATTTTTCTCCTATTACTCCAGTTGATGCAAATAGTATGTCTTTTATTTTTACAGTTTCTGTAACACCTTCTTTATTTTTAGACTCTCTCAAAGTAAGTGTTTTAGCTAAATCTTTTGCTATAATATCTAAACTTTCTGCCCCTTGCTTGCCAGTAAAAGTGTTTGCGTTTTTTGTATTTACCATTAAGGCTTTGATGTGTTTTTTATTTGATTTTTTATTCCATTCAATTGACTCGGAAACAATACTTCCTGTTGTATTTACAGATGCATAATTTGCCCCATCTCTGATATAGAAAAGTGATAAGTCATCTCTGCCATTATCGTAGAGATCAGCAGAAACTGAGGAGACTTCTAGGCCGTCTATATCTTTTAGTTCTTGAAACTCCCCCATTTTAGACATTTTTGATTTATCGTTAAGGAAGTTTTTTAAATTTATTGTCATAATTTCTATTTAATTTTAGTTATAAATACATATATAGAAGTAACATGAATTTATTAACAACAGCACTTAATAAAATATTTAAAAGTGGCAATCAACAAGAATTAGATAGAATAAAGCCCCTGATAAATCAAATAAACAATAAAGAAGCTGAAGTTTCATCTCTGAAAGACGGTGATTTTAAGGAAAAAACACATTTATTAAAAAAAAGTATAAAAGATGGAAAAAATATTAAAGACTTAATCCCGGAAAGCTTTGCCCTAGTTCGTGAGGCAGCAAAGAGAACCCTAGGCGAAAGGCATTACGATGTTCAATTAGCTGGAGGAATAATATTACATAATGGAAAAATTGCAGAGATGAAAACTGGAGAGGGAAAAACTTTAGTATCTACTTTGCCAGCTTATCTAAACTCATTAAGCAACAAAGGTGTTCATATAGTTACTGTTAATGATTATTTAGCAAAAAGAGATTCGGAATGGATGGGCAAAATTTATAACTTTTTAGGGTTAAAAACTGGATGTATTACATCGCAACTGGATGACTTGGAAAGAAAAGAAAATTATAGTTGTGATATCACTTATGCGACTAACAATGAATTAGGTTTCGATTATCTAAGAGACAATATGAAATATGATATTAACGAGATGGTGCAGCGAGAACATAATTACTGCATTGTTGATGAAGTTGACAGCATTTTAATTGATGAGTCGAGGACCCCTTTAATTATTTCAGGTCGTGTCGAAGATAAAAGTAATTTTTACGTATCTTCAAATAATTTTATTAGTAGATTGCAAAAAAATGATTACGAAATTGATGAAAAAAACAAAAATGCTATTTTAACTGACATTGGGATTGATAAAATTGAAAAACTGGCACTTCAAGCAAATATTTTAAAAAATAAAAATTTTTATGATCCTGAAAATCTAAATTTGGTTCATCACGTTAACCAAGCTTTAAAAGCTAATTTTCTTTTTAAAAAAGATATAGATTACATTATTAGGGACGGTAAAGTACAAATAATAGACGAGTTTACCGGTAGAGTTCTTGATGGAAGAAGATTCGCAGATGGTCTACATCAAGCAATAGAGGCAAAAGAAAATGTTCAGATTCAAGATGAGAATCAAACTTTAGCTTCAATAACCTATCAAAATTATTTTAGACTTTATAAAAAGTTATCAGGAATGACTGGAACAGCTTTGACTGAGTCTGAGGAATTTTTTGATATATATAAATTGAATGTTGTTTCTATCCCAACAAATAAAAAAATGGCTAGAAGAGATCTTAATGACAAAATATTTAGAACTGAAAAGGAGAAATATTTCGCTATTACAAATAAGATACTAGAATGCAATAAAAAAAAACAGCCAGTCTTGGTTGGTACAACAAGTATAGAAAAATCTGAAAAAATTTCAAACTACTTAAGTGAAAAAAAAATTAAACATAATGTTTTGAATGCCAAACATCATGAGAAAGAAGCTAAAATTATAGCAGAGGCTGGGAAGCCAGGAGCTATAACGATCGCAACTAATATGGCTGGAAGAGGAACAGATATTAAACTTGGCGGAAATAAAGATTTTATTGAGAACGACAAAAAATTAGACCAAGATTTACAGATAGAAAATGAAAAAACAGTTAAATCAAGTGGTGGACTATTTATTATTGGTACAGAAAGACACGAAAGTAGAAGGATAGATAATCAGCTAAGAGGAAGATCCGGAAGACAGGGAGATCCCGGAAGCTCTATATTTTATATAAGTCTTCAAGATGAATTGATGAGAATTTTTGGAGGAGATTCAATCGATGGTGTTTTAAAAAAACTTGGTTTAAAAGAAAATGAGTCAATAGATCATCCTTGGATAAATAAAGCAATGGAAAGAGCTCAACAAAAAGTCGAGGGAAGAAATTTCGACATTAGAAAAACTCTGATTAAATTTGATGATGTAATGAATGATCAAAGACAAGTTATTTTTGGCCAAAGATTAAAGATACTAAAAAGCGTTAATGTATCAGATATTTTGGATACGTTTTTAGATGAAAACATTAATAATTTAGAGAGTGTAAGAATAAATTATCAAAAATCTAATGACAAAAAACCATTTCTTACATCTTTTAAAAATTCTATTGGTAATGCTTTGAGTGATGAAGAATTAATTTTATTAACAAAACTCAGTAAGGATGAATTTTTCAAAAAAATAAATAAGGTTTATAGTTTAAAAAGAGAAGAACGAATTAAATTAGTCGGGCAAGAACAAAACAACGACATAGAAAAAAAAATATTTTTGCAAATAATTGATTTTTCTTGGAGAGCCCATCTGCAATACTTAGAACAATTAAGACAAGTAATTGGATTAAGAAGTTACGGTCAAAAAGACCCTCTCTCTGAATTTAAGAAAGAAGCATTTGTATTATTTGAGGGTTTGTTGGAAAAAATTAAAACAGATATTATAAAATTTTTGTTAAATTTAAATATAGTTGTATCGCCAGAAAATGAACCCAAAAATACTGAGAATGAAAACAAAAATGTTTCAACTAAAAGGAAAATTCAAAGAAATGAAAAGTGTCCTTGTAATTCTGGTAAAAAGTATAAGCATTGTTGTGGTTCAATATAATTAAAAAAAAGGATTGTAAGCCCACTGCAACAAAGCTTGTCTCTGTCTTCTCCTGCATTGCAAATCACCCTCTTCACAATTTTTTTTTACAGCAGGTGCGTGTCTATCTCCAAAAGCTTTCCACCTTTTAATTTGAATTTTGTCTATCGAGGGAATTCTCCTTCCGTTTTTAAACCTACAATACCATTGAAACCATCCAAGAGGATCTTCTTTATAAATCCAACCTTTATTAATCCATTCTTGCCTTGAAAGACCAGACTCAATTTTAAAGTAATTTAAATTAACATCAAAAATTTTACTTTGTTTAGCTTTTTTAAACCAAGATTTAGGAAATTCTTTAATGCTTCCGTCAACAAAATATGAACCACCAAACACTCCTAGTTCTAACATTTTCTGTGGTGATAATTGAGGATTAAAAACTTTATAAAATTCTTTTTCAGTCATAATGGGTGGTGGCCTTGGTAAGAATCGCACTTACGACACATACCTTTTCAGGGTACTGCTCTACTACTGAGCTACAAGGCCTAACCTCTAAAAGTAATTCTACCTTTAGTTAAATCGTAAGGTGTCATCTCCACCGTTACATTGTCTCCAGCCAAAACTCTTATTCTATTCTTCCTAAGTTTTCCAGCTGTATGAGCTAAAATTTCATGATTATTTTCTAGCCTGACTCTAAACATGGCATTAGGTAATAACTCAGTCACCTTGCCTTTAAATTCTAATACCTCTTGCTTAGCCAATTGTTCTATCCTTTGTTAGACATTTATATAGAATTTGCGTGCCCTTTAAGTTTTTCATATTTTGCTAAGTTTATAGCTGATGTACTTAATCTTGTAAATATTTAAGCATTAAAAAATTTATGTTTTGGTTTTGCTTTGCTTTCCCAAGAAGAGCCTTGATCATCTAAAGTGACATCTAATACTTCTGATTTTATCTTTAAAATAGCATCTCCTGAAAATATTAAATTTATCTCATAACTTTTATCAGGCATTAAAGTACTTTCTATGGTTAAAAAGTCTAAAAATCTTTTATCACTTTTCTGATTTATGTTTTTTGACGAAACACTGATTACATTGTCAAATTTTAATACAGTTCGAATTCTTTTATTTTTTCTAAAAACTCCTTTTTCAACATCCTCCCACATAAATCTGTTAAGCTGAATTAAAAGTATTCTATTTTTTTTTAGGTTTGCTATTTCAATCGGTAATACAATTGCATCCTGTAAGTGAGCAGATATCACCCTAAGGTCCTCTTCAGATGTTGCTATAAGTTTTAAATTTTTTGGCTTCACATTTAAATTCTTTTAATAATTGCCTTACATTTTTTAAGTTTTTTTTCCAATTTTTCATATCCTCTGTCTAAATGATATATTCTGTTGATTATTGTTCTATTGTCTGCAATTAAAGCTGCTAAAACTAAACTTACGGATGCTCTTAGATCTGTTGCCATTACTTCAGCACCAGACAAATTAGTTGGCCCTTTTATTAGTGCAATATTTTTTTTTATATCTATTTTTGCTCCCATTCTTTTTAATTCAGGAACATGCATAAATCTATTTTCAAAAATATTTTCTTTAATTTTCGACGTACCAGAAGCTTTTGTCATTAAAACCATTATTTGTGCTTGTAAGTCAGTTGGAAACCCTGGGTAAGGTGCAGTAATTAAATTGATTTTTTTTATTTCAGAAGATTGATTAACAATTATGCTATTATGATTTACATTTAATTTTATTCCCATCTTTTTTAAAGTATCAATTTCTGTTTTTATTATTTTTGGTTTAATTTTACGCAAATAAATCTTTTTTCCAATTAAAGCTGAAGCAATTAAATAAGTTCCTGCTTCAATTCTATCAAACATTACATTGTACTTAATGTCTTTAGGTTCAAAAATACCCTCTATAACTACCGTTCTGTTTTTTGATTTAATTTTGCATCCTATATTTTTTAAAAAAGAAATTAAATCTTTAATCTCTGGTTCTATAGCGCAATTTGATAGAATAGTTTTTCCTTTTGCTTGTGCTGCAGCTATTATTGCATTTTCGGTTGCTCCAACTGAAATAGAGGGAAATTTAATTTTACTACCAATGAGACCCTTTTTAGCCGAAGCATAAATATATCCATTTTTAATTTTAATCTTCGCTCCCAATTTTTTTAGTGCAAATAAGTGTAAATCTACTGGCCTTGTTCCTATGGCACATCCTCCGGGTAAAGATACTTTAGCTTTTCTGTACTTTGCTAACAATGGGCCCAAAACTAATACACCAGCCCTCATGGTTTTAACAAATTTATAAGGAGCGATAGTTACTAATTTTTTTTTAATATTTAAAATTTTTACAGAGTTTTTTTTTTATTAACTGAGATTTTTAGTCCAATAGAAGTCAAGAGGGTTATCATAGTAAAAACATCTTTTACTAAAGGCACGTTATTTATAGTAACTTTTTTTGCAAGAATGGAGGCTGCTAGAATAGGAAGTGCAGCATTTTTAGATCCTGAGATAGTTATGCTTCCAGATATTTTTTTTTTACCCTTAATTAATAGTTTTTGCATTAAAATTTAATTTAAACTTTTGGAAGAGTAACGCCTTTTTGTTTCATGTACTTCCCTTTTCTTTTTGAATAAGATACTTCGGGTTTTTCATTACCTTTAATAAAAACAAACTGTGCTACACCCTCATTTGCATAAATTTTTGCTGGCAGAGGTGTGGTGTTTGAAAATTCTAGCGTTACATGACCTTCCCATCCTGGTTCTAAGGGAGTTACATTAACAATGATTCCACATCTAGCGTAGGTAGATTTACCTAAACAGATAACTAATACATTTTCTGGAATTTTAAAGTATTCGATCGTTCTCGCTAACGCGAAAGAATTTGGAGGAATAATACATTCTTTTCCTTTTTTTGTAACAAAACTCTCTTTTTTAAATAATTTAGGGTCAACTATCCCAGAATTTACATTGGTAAAAATCTTGAATTCATTAGAAACTCTTGCGTCATAACCATATGATGATAATCCAAAAGATATTTTTTTGCCTCTTTTTTGTTTTGGAATAAATGGTTTAATCATTTTTTCTTGAGTAGCCATTTTTTTAATCCATCTATCTGAAAGAACTGTCATTTTTTATTTTTCTTTTTTTTTTTAAATTTTTTTCTTTTTTTTAAATTAATTTTTAAAGCATTCTCACGCTCAAATATGTGGTGGTCTTTTTTAGAAAAAGATTTCACCTTAGATTAATCTTTATCAGGATTTGTTAGATCTTCTAGAGTTATGGGTTTATCAATATCATGCATTTTATTTTCAGGCTCTTTATTTTTAGAAGCCGCAACTCTTTTGGCTCTTCTCTCTTCTATTCTGGCTTTTCTTTTTGCTTCTTTTTTCAAAGCTTTCTCGCCACGAGTTGATTTATAGTCATAATGAATACCCATTTTTGCTCCTGCATCTAATATAGTTTTACTTTGTTGGCGAATTTTTTGCAAGCTTCTTCAAAATCCAGTTATTTCTATTGGTGCTAGAACTTGCTATTTTTGCTTTTGGTTATTAACAATTAATTACTTTTTTTCAAAAAAATAAAAAACAAGGATAAAAATACAGCAACCATTACGTCTTGAAAAGGAGTTGCACCAGGATAACCGTAATTCCACAAAACTATCAATAACAACCATAAGATCCATTCTGATGTTTTTTTTTGGTTTTAAGTTTTTTCATGAGTCAAAAATCTTTTTCTTTAAAAAAAATGATACTATTAGAATTATAAAAAAACCTAAAATTGGTAAATATATTTCAGAGTTTAAAATTACACGCATTAGATTGATGCTATCGTTATTTTGTATAATATTATTTATTCCTTCACCCAACGAATTAATAATAAAAATTGAAGGGACTAAACCAAGCAAAGTAGAAACTATATAGTTTCTTAATCTCATGTTAAAAACTATTGGTAATATGTTTTGTATGCCAAAAGGTATGCCTCCCCCTCCTGTAAATCTAAATATTAAAAAATAAAGAAGTTCATTTTTTTTAAAAAGCAATTCATACTTTTCAATTTTTTTTGATAAGTAACCAATGATAAATTTTCTAAAGTAAAAATTTGCTAAACTATATAAAAGACTAGCGCCTAAAGTAAATGAGATTACACATATTAGTGTTCCAAGCCATTTACCAAAAACAAACCCAGACAAAATTGCGATAGGTGATCCAAATCCTAAAAAAAGAACCCATACGGCTGAAAAAACAAAAAAAGTAAAGATTAACAAATATAAATTTTGACTTTTAATATTTTTTAAATCTTCTCCCCTTTCTTTAATGTAGCTATAGTCAGATAGGTCTTTAAAGTCTAAGTGGTAAAAAACTATAAATAATATTGCAATCAAACAGATTCCATAGACTACGGCTAATAAAAGTTTTAAATTTGTATTCATAAGTAAATATTAACTGTACATGAGCAATTTAATTAATTATATAACTTTAATTATTTATGAAAAGAACTTATCAACCAAGTAATTTAGTAAGAAAAAGAAGGCACGGTTTCAGGTCAAGAATGGCTACGAAAGGTGGTCGTAAACTTATAGCTAGGAGACGAGCTAAAGGTAGAAAAACAATTTCAACTTAATTTTCATAGTGAAGCTTGAAAGTTTAAAAAAAGGCATTCATTTTAAAAAAGCACTGAAAGATAAAAAAGTCCACTCTGAATATTTTTCAATTTTTGCTGTAAAAAATTTTTTAAAGCCTAAAAATAAAAATAATTTAATTATTAGCTTTGTTATGAAAAAGAAAATAGGTAATGCAGTAAAAAGAAACAAAATAAGACGCAAACTAAAAGCAATTGTGGTAAAAATAATAAAAAAAAGAGGTGCAATTAATAAAGATTATACTTATATAGTTTTTGGAAAACCAAAAGCATACAAAGAAAAGCAGGATGTTCTTTTGCCAGCAATGATTAAATGTTTTAACAAAATAAAATAACGCAATGTCAAACTTATTAATTATTTTAATAACTACTATTATAAAACTTTACAAATACTTATTTTCCCCTATTCTTGGAAATAGATGTAGGTTTTTACCTACATGCTCTGAATACTTTATTGAGTCTTTAAAAATACATGGAGTTGTAAAAGGATTATTTTTAGGTTTTAAAAGAATACTAAGCTGCCATCCTATAAAATTATTAGGTGGTAGCGCTGGCTTAGATTTTGTTCCAAACAAAAAAAATTCTTCAAGGGGTAAAAATTAAATGGATAATAAAAATGTTTTTGTAGCTGTAGCTCTTTCTATGGCAGTTCTGCTTTTTTGGGGTGCATTTTTTGAAGTACCTAGACAAGCAGAAAAAAATTCCTCACAACAAAATTTACAAGAAAAAACTAAAAACACAGATAACGTCATAACTCCAAATATAAATGAAGCTTTAACTACTAAATTTATCTCAAGAAAGGAGTCAATTGAAAATTCTAACAGAGTAAAGATTGAAAATGAAAGTATAATAGGATCAATTTCTCTTAAAGGTGGATTAATTGATGATATTGCATTTAAAAAACACAAACAAGATTTAGTTAAGAATGAAAATGTAATTTTTTTAAATCCTAAAGAAACTGAAAATGGTTTTTTTATAGAGACCGGTTGGACTAGCATTGGTAATGAAATAAAAGTCCCTAATTCTGAGACACTATGGCAGGTAATTGGAAATAAAGAACTTAAACCATCTCAGCCTGTTACGTTACAATGGGATAATGGTGAAGGTATTCTTTTTAAAAGAATAATTAAATTAGATAAAAATTACTTATTTAAAATTTCTCAGATAGTTGAAAACAAAACTAAAAAAGTAATAGAACTTTACCCGTATGCTCAAATGACTAGAAATAAAATTCCAGATTATATTCAAAATTTCTATATTTCTCATGAGGGTTTCATCGGAGTATTCGACCAAGAACTTAAAGAAGATGACTACGATGATGTAGAAGAAAAAAAAATAGTCAGAGATGCAAATAAAGGCTGGTTAGGAATAACTGACAAATATTGGATGACCGTATTTGTTCCTAATCAAGGTAAAAATTTTAAATCAACTTTTTTATACAAAGACGCATATAAGGCAAATTATATTTTAAATAAACCTACTTCAATAAGTCCTTCGTCGAGCAATTCAAATAATGTTAGATTATTTGTAGCAGCTAAAGAGGTAGAGACTATTGATGCTTACGCATTAAATGAAAATATAGAAAAACTAGATCTCACAATCGATTGGGGATGGTTTTATTTTTTTACTAAACCTCTATTTTTTGTTATAGATTATTTATTTAAATTTTCAGGAAATTTTGGAATAGCAATTGTTTTAATTACAATTGCTATCAGACTACTGTTTTTCCCTCTTGCAAATTATTCATTTAGGTCAATGGCAAAAATGAAAGCATTACAGCCAGAAATGATGAGACTAAAAGAAGTTCATAAAGACGATAAAATGAAACTTCA
>MDTA01034954.1_pt1 | contig 17962 bp, 22 predicted proteins | sample 811151 | NCBI WGS metagenome assembly MDTA01 (sample SAMN05326648, study PRJNA326480) | marine metagenome | isolation source: seawater | place: Indian Ocean: South | collected 2010
CTTATGAATTTAAAAGATCAAAATGCTATTTTCTTTAAGAATGTGCAATCAAAAAGACTTAATATACTTTATAGAAGACCAGATGGAAATATTGGCTGGGTGGATCCTAAAAAATGAAATTAATTGAATTTATTGCTCTTGATGCGATCCTTGTTGATGTTGATGTTGACAGTAAAAAAAATCTTTTCAAACTTGTGTCCAACTTCTTCGCCAAAAATGATTTCGAAGAGAGTTCAAAGATTATTGAAAAATTAAATGAAAGAGAAAGATTGGGTTCAACTGGTGTGGGAAACGGAATCGCAATTCCTCATTCAAAAATAAGTCTAATTAATAAAACCAAGGTATTATTTTTAAAATTAAAATCTGCTGTTGATTTTTCCGCACCAGACAAAAAGGATGTAGATTTGGTTTTTGTCATACTTGCGCCAAATAATTGCCAATCTGAACATTTACTGGTTTTGTCTTCAATCTCTAGTTTTGTAAAAAATAAAGATTTTGTCGAAAAATTAAGGAAATTAAAGAACTCAAAAGAGATTTATAAGTTTTTTGGAAAACCTAATGAAGATTGATGTGCTCAAGACCAGATTGAAGAATTGCAGCTATAGCTGATTCTTTACTATCGAAGGCTGCCAGAAGTGTTCCATCAGCACAGTAAACTGAAAACACGTCAGTAGTAAAATTTTCCTCTTTGTGTATCTCTTTTTTTACAAATGCAAGGGAAGCATTTCCATATTCAAGAAAGTCGAAGCTTGTTGAGTTATTACCTTTAGACATTTTTTTTTTCACTTCCAAAACTGATTAACTTATCTTTAACTTTATTATTTTTATCTTTAATTTCAATCTTTTTTGATTCTTCATTACTAATTGGTTGAGATAAGTCTATAAATAACAATCCATTGTCCATTGAAGCCTCTTCAACTTCTATGCCATCAGCCAAAATAAAATTTCTTTGAAACTGTCTGGTGGCGATTCCTCGGTGTATATATATCTTATCAGAATCATTATCTTCTCTACTTCCTCTAATTTGAAGCTGATTTCCCTCTAAACTTATATCTAAGTCTTTTTTATTAAAACCAGCAACAGCTATTGTAATCCTAATACTGTTCGGTGATGTTTGTTCAATATTATATGGTGGGTAAGAATCACTTGAAAGTTTTGAAATTCTGTCAATAGTTCTTTCAAATTGATCAAATCCCAATAAAAAAGGGCTATTAAACACTGACATTCTACTCATAAATCCTCTATTTGAGCAACAAATACGAACCTTAAAAAGCGTTCTGTTAATAATTACAATAAATTATTATATAAATCAATTTAATATTATAGGATATTTAAATGTTTTTTTGTGGAGCTGGACGGGATCGAACCGACGACCTTCTGAATGCCATCCAGACGCTCTCCCAACTGAGCTACAGCCCCAAAAAATATTTTTATTTATATCTTTATAAAGTAATAATTTTCAACTGAATAACTAAGAATCTGTTTCTCTCTCAATTTCCACAATCTCATCAACATTTGATTCCTCTGAATCGACTTCTTCAGCGCTTGAAGAATCTTCAACTTCAATGTCTGTGATTTCCAAATCTTTTGCCTCTTGATTTTCCTCAGGTTTTAAAATTTTTGGTGGTCTTCCTCTCCTTGAAACATTTGTTAAGAGTGAGTTCACATCAGCTCCACAATTTGGACAAACAATAGGATATTTTTCAAAATCAAAAAAAAGAGTGTTACATTTTGCGCATTTTCTCTTAGCGCCTTTGTCAAATTTTTCCATAATCAACTTTCAATAATAAAGTAAATAAATTATATATCATAAATAGTGATGAAAAAAACTATTACTCTGAAATCTTCGAAAAGTAAACCATTAAATGGAACTGTCACTGTTCCTTCAGATAAATCCATTTCCATAAGATCGCTGATTATATCATCAACCTGTCTCGGCAACACAAAAGTTTTTAAACTTTTAGAATCTGAAGACGTCATGAACACTTTAAAAGTTCTCAAAAATCTTAAAATTAAAATAATTAAAAAAAATGATTACTATGAAATTTTTGGACAAGGGGGGGTTTTCTCTGATCCTCAAAAAATTTTACATTTTGGAAACTCTGGAACGGGTGTAAGACTTATGGCTGGTTTGCTAAGCACTAGCGAAATAAATGCAACATTAACAGGTGACAAATCATTATCATCAAGACCAATGAAAAGAATTATCGATCCTCTTTTAGAAATGAATGTATCCATCACACACAATAATGGTTTACTTCCGATTAAGGTTTTTAATCACAACAATCATTACGTTCCTATAAACCATACTTTAAATGTTGGTTCTGCCCAAGTAAAGAGTTGCATCTTACTTGCAGCTTTGAATACAAAAGGCACGACTAAAATTATGGAGAAAATTCCATCTAGAGATCATACAGAGATAATGCTTAAATTTTTGGGAGCAAACTTAATTAAGGAAAAAAATGTAATTAAATTAACGTCACCGAATTTTCTTAAACCTAGAGAATTAAAAATTCCTGGAGATTTTAGCTCTGCAGCATTTGTTATAATTGCAGTTCTTCTCTCTAAAAAAAGCAAAGTAAAATTAAAAGATGTTGGTCTTAATTACTACAGAACCGGACTTTTAGATGTTTTAAAGAAAATGAATGCTAATATAACCGTTAAAAATAAGAGAAAATTCAATGGTGAAATTGTTGGTGACATTGAGGTCGAAAGTTCAAATTTAAGAGCGACTGTCGTGAACCAGGGAATAGTTCCAAGACTTATTGATGAATATCCAATATTGTTTGTGGCAGCGTCCTATGCATCAGGGGTTTCTGAATTTTATGGTTTAAAAGAACTAAAAGTAAAAGAGAGTAATAGACTTACTTCGATGTCAAACGCACTTTCTAAAAATGGGGTGAGATTAGAATTAGGCAATGATTCTATCAAAATTTATGGAAAAAAAAATCAAGAAGGGGGCAATCAAGTTAAAACAGAAAATGACCATAGAGTAGCAATGTCAATGCTTATCTTTGGGTTTTTTTCAAATAAATCTATCGTTATTGATGAGATGGAAATGATAAAAACATCATTTCCTAGTTTCAAAGAACTCTTTCAGAATTTAGGTGCTAAAATTGAATATTTTCAAAAATACTAAGCCGGTCATTGCAATTGACGGGACAGCAGGCTCTGGTAAAGGTACACTAGCAACTAATTTATCAAAAAAACTTAATTTTGATCATCTGGATACCGGTCTTCTTTATAGAATTTATGCATTTGAAAGTATTAAAAATGGTAAAGAGAAGCAACCAAATAAGATAAATTTTAGTAAATGGTTCACAAATACTGAAAAATTGAAATGTTTAAGATCAGAAAAAATTTCAAGACTTGCATCTCAAATTTCTCAATCAACTGAAGTTAGAAATACACTAGTAAATTATCAAAGAAACTTTGCAAACAACCCACCCAAAGGGAAAGGTTCTATAATTGATGGAAGAGATATTGGAACGGTAATTGTTCCTAATGCTGAAGTAAAGTTTTTTATAGATGCAGATTTGGAAATAAGGGCTTCTAGGAGAAATCGACAATTAAAACTTGGTTCGTTAGAGTATTTGAATACTTTTGAAAACATGAAAAAAAGAGATATTCAAGATTCTGAAAGAGATATTTCGCCCCTAAAGTCAGCTGTTGACAGTTTCAAGATTGATACATCAGAGATTGATGAATCACAAGTCCTTGAAATAGCATTAAAGTATATAAGAAAAAGAACTGATTTTATTTAATAATTGCATATCACTAGAAAATTTTGTAATTGTAATCAATAAATTATAGAGGAAAATAATTGGTAGAAAATTTTAGTGAATTATTAGAACAAAGCTTATCAGAATTTAAATACAAAGAAGGTCAAATTATAAAAGGTACAGTTCTTTCAATCGTAAATGACACAGTCGTCGTAGATGTAGGACTTAAAGCTGAAGGAAGAATACCTATAAAAGAGTTTCATTCACCTGGAGAAGAACACAGCGTTAAAGTAGGCGATAAATATGATGTGTATTTAGAAAAGCTTGAAAATAAAGAGGGTGAAGCTCTTCTTAGTCGCGAAAGGGCCAGAAAAGAAGAGTCTTGGTCGAATCTAGAGAAACAACAAACTCAAAAAGAACAGGTGACGGGAGTAATCACTGGTAGAGTTAAAGGGGGATTTGCAGTCGACATTAATGGAGCAGTAGCATTTCTTCCTGGAAGTCAAGTAGATCTTAAGCCAATCAAAGATATTTCTCCACTACTAAATAAACCACAACCAATGATGATCCTTAAAATGGATAAACTAAGAGGTAATATCGTTGTTTCTAGGAGAGTCTTACTAGAGGAGTCTAGAAAAGCTGATAGAAGTAAACTTTTGTCTGATATTAATGAAGGAGATAAATTAAAAGGTGTAGTAAAAAATATTACAGATTACGGTGTTTTCGTTGATTTAGGTGGAATGGATGGATTAATTCATGTCACAGACATTTCTTGGGAAAGAGTGAATCACCCCTCTGAAATGTTTAAGATAGGTGAAGATTTAGAAGTGATTGTTATAAAATACGACAAAGAAAACAACCGAATTAGTCTTGGTCTAAAACAGTTAACAGAGGATCCGTGGAAAAACGTTGAGAAGATTTACAAGGTTGGTACTAAAATAAAATCAAAAATCTCAAGCATAGCAGATTATGGAGCATTTATTGAGTTAGAAAAAGGAGTTGAGGGTCTGATTCACACTTCGGAGATGAGTTGGGTGAATAAAAATATTAACCCAAATTCAATCCTCAAGATTGGCGAAGAAGTGGAGGTAATAATTTTAGAGATTGATAACTCTAAAAGAAGAATTAGTTTGGGACTAAAACAATGTACTGAAAACCCATGGAAAATCTTTGCTTCAACAAAAAAAGTAGGGGACATTGATGAAGGTGATATTAAAAATGTCACAGATTTTGGAATATTTGTTGGCTTGACAAAAGAACTCGACGGATTGATTCATGCTTCAGATATATCTTGGGAAGATAGTAGTTCAAAAGCAATTGAAAAATACAAGATAGGTGAAAAAGTTAAATTTAAGATTTTGGATATTGATGTCGAAAAAGAAAGAGTATCTTTAGGTATTAAACAACTTACGAAAAGTTCCATTAAAGAGGATAAATTTATTAATAAAACAATGACATGTGTTGTAGAAAAAATTGATGAGGATAAAGTGATTGTTAGTTTTGAAAAAGATTTAAAGGGATTTGTAAAAAAATCTAATTTAGCAAAAGTTAAAACAGAACAAAACACCTCTAGATTTGCAGTTGGTGAAAAGATTGATGCAAAAGTTTTAAAAAAGATTGCTAAAGATGATACATATGAATTATCAATTAAAGATTTAGAAATTCAGGAAGAAAAAGAAGCTCTTAAAGAATATGGTTCATCTTCTTCAGGAGCCAGTATAGGCGATATAATAGGTGCTGCACTGGAAGAAGATAAAAAGAAGTCTAAAGATGAAACCAAATGACTTTCTAGACCAATTTTATTCAAGAAGATATTCAACAATAAAACGTTTATTATTTATTACAATAGTTATCTTGTTAATAATCACTGCCTCACTTAAATTTCAACAAAAAGAAAATTTTATTGCCAAAATAACTGTTGAAGGAATCATTAAAGACAGAAACGACATACTTGAACAACTTGAAAACTTAGATAATGATGAGAACGTAAAAGGACTTATAACTATCATTAATAGTCCCGGAGGTACATATGTAGGAAGTAAAGAGATTCACGAATCAATTAAAAACTTAAGTAAAAAAATACCTACAGTTGCTTACATGAGAGAAATGGCTACTTCAGGCGGTTATCTTGTTTCCTTAAGTTCGGACAAAATTTTTGGGAATGAGGCAACCATCACAGGGTCAATAGGTGTAATACTTCAAACAGCAAATATCAGTGAACTTCTTAATAAACTAGGTATAAATCCACTAATTATTAAGAGCGGTGATTTGAAAGCAGTGCCTAACCCTGCTGAAGAGATCGATGAAGATAAACTGAATTACTTAAAAGATATTATACAAAAAATGCAAACAGAATTTTTAAATTTGGTTAAAAGAAATAGAGATATATCAAGTTCGACAATAGAGTTAGTCTCAGACGGAAGAATTGTAACAGGAAAACAAGCCAAAGATTTGAAGCTTATAGATGCAGTTGGAACTGAGAATGATGCACTGTCGTGGTTAAGGCAAGAGGCTGGGTTAGACGACAACGTAAGGATTAAAGATTTGTCGATTCAGAGTGATATAACTAAAGTATTGAATCTCAATTTTTTAAAAAAAAAGATTAATTATTTCAATCAAAGCTTTTATAATGGCTTTATAGCAATCTGGGCACCAGGAATATGAAAAAATCAGATATTTTAAAGGAGCTTGAAAATAAGTTCGAGTATTTACCAAGAAGAGAGGTGGAAAGATCGCTTGAAAAAATTCTGCAATTTTTTACATCAAACTTAGCTAAGGGAGTTAGAATTGAAATCAGAGATTTTGGTACTTTTTCAACAAAAACCCGTGAAAGTAGAATTGGACGAAACCCATCCTCAGGAGAAAAAATAGAAATTAAAAAGAAGAATTTTATCCACTTTATTCCAGGAAAAAAATTAAGAAAGGAAATAAATGTCATCAAAAATTAAAAAAATGATTGGATTTATATTTATTTTTTTTTTTTAATTTTTTTTTCCCTTTTTGCTATTGGAAATAAGTATTTAGTTAAAATAAATTTATTTCCATTTCCTTTTTTCTTGGAACTGCCATTGTACATTCTTGTCCTAATGCTTTTGTTTTTAGGGTTCATTCTGGGGTTAATTTTTTCTTTTCTGAAAAAGTTATTAGATTAAAAATATGAATTTTAGAAATTTTATTTTTTGCGCAATTGACTGTTCAGATTTAGAACAATCAAAAAAGTTAATATCAAAAATACAAAAATATATTGGAGGTATTAAAATTGGTCTAGAATTTTTTACAAAGAATGGTCCTAAAGGATTTCTAGAAATTCAAAAACTTGGAATACCAATCTTCTTAGATTTAAAGCTAAAAGATATACCAAACACTGTAAAAAAATCTGCTCAAAATCTAATTGATCTAAAACCTGATTATTTGTCTATTCATCTTTCTGGAGGCTTGAGAATGGTTAAAGAAGTGGTTTCAATAAAAAATAACACAAAAATTTTGGGAATTTCGATGCTCACTAGTTTAGATAACTCAGATTTAAAAAGTTTTGGTTATAATTTAAACAATTTAGATTATGTAAAGAATTTAGCAAAGATTGGAAAAAAAGCTGGTATCGACGGTTTAGTCTCTTCAGCTCGTGAAATTCCTCACTTGAAAAAAAATTTAAAAAACACCAAAATGCTATTTGTTACTCCCGGAATAAGATTTTCAAATAATGAAATAAATGATCAAAAAAGAATCAATTCCCCTGGTCAAGCAATAAATAATGGCTCAAATATGTTAATTATTGGTAGATCAATTACTCAATCTAGCAACCCAATTAATTCAATAAAAAATATTTTGCAGGATATAGAAAAACACTATGAAGACAAAAATTAAATTGTGCGGACTTCGAGATAAAGAATCAATTTTAGCAAGTTCAGATGCTCACTATATTGGTTTTGTTTTTTATCAAAAATCTCCAAGGTTTATAAATGCACTAGAAGCTAAGAAACTTAGACATTATATAAATGATAATCAAAAACTTGTTGGACTGTTTGTAGATGCTGATTTGAATCTGATTAATCATATTTCAGAAACTCTGAATTTAGACATTATTCAACTTCATGGAAATGAGGACTCGAGTTATATAAATGAAATTAAAAAATTGAAGAAGCCAATTATAAAAGCAATACCAATAAAAGACCACTCAGATATTATGAGGGCACGTGAATATGAAAAATTATGTGATATGATATTATTTGATACAAAAAGCGAAACGGATGTTAGCGGTGGCACAGGAATTTCATTTGATTGGAAGCTCCTTAAAGGATATGATTCACCCGGAGAATGGATTCTAGCAGGTGGACTGAACGAAGAAAATATTACCAAGGCTTTAAAAATTACAAAGGCTACGTTTATTGACGTTTCATCAGGAGTAGAAAAGTCCAGAGGAGAAAAATGTCAAAAAAAAATCAAAAGTTTTATAAATTGTGTAAAAAATTATGAAAAAAAAAAAAATTAACTATTATAAGTTCCCTGATAAGCACGGTAGGTTTGGAAAATTTGGAGGAAGGTTCGTCGCAGAAACTTTGATGCCTCTGTTGCTTGATGTTGAAAAGAAATACAAAGAGGTGAGAGGATCAAAACAGTTTAAAAAAGAACTTAACTATTATTTCGAAAATTACATTGGAAGACCAAGTCCACTGTATCATGCTAAAAGAATTTCCAAAGAGATTGGAGACGTTAAAGTCTATTTTAAAAGGGACGAGCTAAATCATACTGGCGCTCACAAAATTAATAATTGTGTAGGACAAGTGCTTTTAGCAAAAAAGATGGGGAAAAAAAGGATTGTCGCTGAAACTGGAGCTGGGCAACACGGACTTGCAACTGCAACTGTCTGTGCACTTTTTAACTTAAAATGCGTTGTATATATGGGTGCTTTAGATATTAAAAGACAAGCTCCAAATGTATTCAAAATGAAATTACTTGGAGCTGAAATTGTTTCAGTAAAATCTGGAACGTCTACACTAAAAGATGCGATGAATGAAGCATTAAGAGACTGGGTATCCAATGTCAAAGACACTTTTTATGTTATAGGAACTGTTGCGGGTCCCCACCCTTATCCAATGATGGTAAGAGATTTTCAATCAATTATTGGGTTGGAGGCGAAGAAACAAATTCTTAAAATTGAAAAAAGACTTCCTGATTATTTACTAGCTTGTATCGGTGGAGGGTCAAACGCTCTTGGTCTCTTTTATCCATTTCTTAACAACGAAGATGTAAAAATTATAGGGATAGAAGCAGGAGGAAAAGGTATAAACTCTAAAATGCACGCAGCTTCATTATCAAGAGGTAAACCTGGTTTTTTGCATGGTAATTATACATATTTACTACAAAACGAAGAAGGACAAATTGCTGATGCACATTCAATTTCTGCAGGTTTAGATTATCCTGGCATTGGACCTGAACATTCATGGTTAAAGGAAACAGGAAGGATAAATTATTTTAGTGCTACTGATAATGAAGCACTAAATGCATTCAAAATTTGTTCAAAGTTAGAGGGTATTATTCCTGCTCTAGAACCGTCTCATGCTTTAGCATATCTACTTAAAAACTCAAAAAAATTTAAAAAAGATCAAATTATAATAATGAACATGTGTGGTAGGGGAGATAAGGATATTTTTTCGATTTCTGACAGCTTAGGTGTTAACCTTAAGGATTAAGATGCTAAATAGGATAGACAAAAAGTTTTTAGAATTAAAAGAAATTAATAGAAAAGCGCTAGTTGCTTTTATTACTTCAGGTGATCCAAATCAAAGTATTTCAAAAAAAATATTAAGTGTGCTTAGGGATCAAAAAATTGATCTTATTGAGATAGGTTTTCCTTTCTCTGACCCAATGGCTGATGGTCCAACCATTCAAAAGTCAAGTCAAAGAGCAATTAAAGCCGGAGCAAATATTGATAGTACTTTCGAGTTAGTAAAAGATTTTAGGAAGAGTGATTACAATACTCCAATAGTTTTGATGGGATATTTCAATCCAATTTTTCAGTACGGCCTAAAGAATTTTTTTTTTAATTGCAGTAAAGTTGGAATAGATGGTCTTATAATTGTGGATTTACCACCTGAAGAAGACCATTATGTAAACTCCTACACAAAGGAATATAATATTCACAATATCAGGCTTCTCACACCAACGACACATAAAGAAAGATTAAAAAAAATTCTTCGGCACACGAGTGGTTTTTTATATTATGTCTCAGTTATGGGTATCACGGGAACAAAAAAACCTTCTATTAGTGATGTTAGAATATCTTTGGAAAAAATCAGAAAAATTTCTAACCTTCCCATTTGTGTTGGATTTGGTATAAAAAATAAAAACCAAATACAAAGCTTAAATAAATTTTCAGATGGATGTGTAGTTGGATCAGTTATTGTTAGCTTTATCGAAAAATTTGACAAAGGCAAATATTCAGAAAATCATATGCTAAAGAGCATATCCGATTTCTTGGCAAATTTAAGAAAATAATGGTAAGTTATTTATATGAATTGGATCACTAATTTTGTAAGACCAAAACTTCAAGCTTTTGTTGGAAAAAAAGAAGTTCCTGACAATTTGTGGGAAACTTGTCCAAAGTGTTCACAAATGCTGTTGAGAAAAGAATTAATGTCAAATCAATATGTTTGCAAACATTGTGATTATCACTTTAGAATAAGTTCCAAAGAAAGATTAGAGTTATTTTTAGGAAAAAATTTCATGATAATGGACACACCAAAAATTAAACCTGATCCACTAAACTTTAAAGATAGCAAGAAATATATTGATAGATTGAAAAATGCTCAAAAAAAAAATCAAACGAATGATTCCGTTATGGTGGCGTCGGGAACCATAAATGGAAAAAAAATTGTTACAGCAATTTTTGATTTTAATTTTATGGGAGGTTCAATGGGTATGGCTGCTGGTGAAGCAATAATAACCGCATGCGATTTTGCAAAAAAGAATTACCTGCCATTAATTATATTCAGCTCATCAGGTGGGGCGAGAATGCAGGAAGGAATTTTATCTTTAATGCAAATGCCGCGAACTGTTATAGCAATTAATGCATTTGGAAAGTTAAATTTACCATTTATTTCTGTTCTCACTGATCCAACAACTGGTGGTGTTTCAGCTTCATTTGCAATGCTCGGTGATATAATAATTGCTGAAAAGGACGCCACTATTGGTTTCGCAGGAAGTAGAGTTATTGAGGATACAATTAAAGAAAAGTTACCTCAAAATTTTCAAAAATCAGAGTATCTAATGGAAAAAGGTATGATCGATCTTGTTGTTCATAGAAAAGAACTAAAGAAAAAAATTGAAGATTTACTGGACTTCCTTGTAACATAACTTAGAAGTGGACAAATCTACAAAAATTTTAAAAAGGCTAGAACTTTTACATCCTAAAAAAATTGATTTATCTCTTAAACGTCTAATAAGATTGCTAAAAAAGTTAGATAATCCTCATCTCAAATTATCGCCAGTAATTCATGTTGCCGGAACAAATGGGAAAGGTTCTGTAACTTCTTTTTTAAGAGCCATATTCGAATCTTCAGATTATAAAGTGCATACTTACACTTCTCCTCATTTAATAAATTTCAACGAAAGAATTAGGATTAGTTCTAAACTTATAAGTAACAAACATTTAAGTTCACTTTTAGAAGAATGTGAATATTATAATAACGGAGAAGAAATTACTTTTTTTGAAATTACAACAGCTGCCGCATTTTTGGCATTTAGCAGGGTTGAATCCAATATTATTCTCTTAGAAACAGGTCTTGGTGGAAGATTTGACGCTACGAATGTGGTAAAGAATAAAATTTGTAGTGTTATTACACCAATTTCAATGGATCATATGAATTTTCTTGGTTCAACAATTGAGAGAATTACAAAAGAAAAATTAGGTATTTTAAAAAATTCAAGACAAATAGTGCTATCTAAGCAATCTTCAGTTGTGAGAAAGTTAGCAAGAATTGAAGCAAAAAGAATGAAGATTAAGCTATTCGAAGAGGGATCTAGTTGGAAAATTAGAAAAAAAGATTTTATAAAGAAAAACTTTAGTATGTATTTTGAGGATGCCAACTATAATTTTAATTTCCCTAAACTTTTTGGTGAACATCAAGTAGATAACGCTTCAACGGCTGTAGCAACAGTTTTATCACTTGGAAAACAGGATATTTTAAATAAAAATATTAATCAAGGTATTTTATCAGCAAAATGGCCAGCCAGGATGCAAAATCTAAAAAACGGAAATTTATCTTCATACATGGGTAAAAATTTTGAGATTTGGTTAGATGGAGGGCATAACTTAGAAGCATCAAATATGATAAAAAAAATAATTGAAAAATGGAAAAAAGAAAACGTTTTCTTAGTTATTGGTATGATGATTGGTAAGGATCCAAATTCATTTATAAAGAAACTAATAAAAAATCTTTCAGCAATATTTCTTTTACCAATACCAGATCATCATTATATTAAACCATATGAAATAAAAAAAATTATTGAAAAGGAGATCGGCTCCACAATAAGCATTGAATGTTCTTTAGATATCAAAGAAGTTTTAAAAACAATAAAAAAAACCTATTCAAGCGGAAAGTTAGTAATTTGTGGTTCATTATATTTAGCCGGGGAAGTCTTAAAACATGATGGCTTCAAGATTAATTAAGTTTTTGATTTGAACCAACTTACTATTTCACTTTTTGGTAAAAGACCCACTTTCGTATCAACTAAATTTCCCTTATTAAATAATAGCAATGTAGGTATACTTCTAATCGAGTATTTCAAGGCTAGGTCCTGATTTTCATCTAGGTTGACTTTAACCACGTTAATCTCATTTTTCATTTCATCTGAAAGTTCCTCTAATATTGGCGTAAGCATCTTACACGGTCCGCACCATTCAGCCCAGAAATCAACTATTACGGGAAGGTTAGATTTAAGAACTTCGTCTTCAAAATCATTTTCGTTACAATTTTTTATAGCTGTCATTTTTGTTCTCCATTAATTTGCAAAAAGCTTTTTTGATAAATTCTTATCAAATTGAATTGGATTTGCATTGGGATTATTATAGTAATCATTTAAAAAGTTAATATAAATATTATACTGATCTATTTGTTCTTTTAAATCACTTCCTAAATCATTTTCTTCAATTTCTAGAGATAACGAATCAGCTTCCTCCATAGCTTCTGGAATTGTTATAAATTTTTTTTTTTCCAAAGAACAAATCCTTTCTGAAATTTTTTTATGTAATAACTTGAAAATTTTTCTTGGTAACTCCTCTGGAGAGTTTCTATAAATATGACGAGCTGCAAAAAATCTTAGCCTTTGGTCTTTAAATTTTTCAGCAAAACTCCATTTTTTACTCCATTCCTCATCATGAAACCTATTCATAATTCTAGCATCATTGTAATTGAGTTTTTGAGAATAAATTGTCTCTTCCTCTAATTTATTTTCCTGAGACTGATCTTGATTATAATCTAATGATTCTTTTTCCAAGATTTTGTTAAGATTAACAAGAAATTCTTTTTTCTGCAGTTGCTCGCATTTTAAATTTATTTCATTGTCTGATAATTCGCTGTAAGGACTAAGATTTCTTGCATAGGATTTATCCAAAATAGATGGCTGTTTATTAAGTTTTATTTTCCTAAAAAATGACTTTGATCTATATATTTCATGAAGTTCATCTACACCATAATTAACAATTTCTGAGGTATCATATTTTAAATCAAATCCAATCATTTGATTTTTGTAAACTGGGTGTTTCAAAAGATTCTTAACAAGATAAACCCTATGCTTATTAAAAATATAGTTGTGCAAAGTGAAAATTTTTTGATTAACTATTTTATTTTCTAGCTTTGCAGGATATGAATTACTAATGAATATTTTGAAAAGATCATAATTTTTTTTTAAAAGCATCTCCAAGAGTTTCATTGTCGTTTCAACATCTGCAATTGCTTCATGCGCATTTTCAGACTCAAAAGAATTCGCTTTTGCTAGACTTTCCAACTTGAATGTTATCTTGCCTTCATCATTTTGCTCTACATTTAAGGCATTTTTTCTGAAAGCATGAACTAATGTAACAAAATTAAGAACATCAAGCCTCGAGTTTCCTTTTGTGTTAGTTAAGTAAGGAAATGTAAAATGCTCCCAAAGTGTTTGTCTAAAAAATTCTTCATCAAAATTTATTGAGTTAAAACCAACAAAAAAAGAATCTTTGAACCTGGATAAAAAATTATGCATTTGCATTGTCATTTCATAATAACTCATCTTTTCTGAGAGAATATCTGAGATCTTTAACTTATTAACTCTCAAGGCGTTAATTGAAGGAACAATGTCTGGATTAATGCGTGACTTCAGATTTAATTTTTTTAAAACTTTCATGTTCTGATCGTAAATTATAATTCCTGCTTGAAGGATTTGGTCAAATCTTGAACTTCTGCCAGATGTTTCAAAATCATAAACTATAAAATTATTCACAATAATTTTCCTTAAACTTTTTGAGATCTTCAACTGTTCCTATGTGAAACCATTGATTTTCGTCTATGTAGCCAAACAACTTCTTTTCTTCTAAAGATCGTAAAATCTGCTCTTTTAAAGAAAAGCAATTTTTCTTAATATTCTTAAAGATATCTTGTTTAATTATTTGCAGACCTGTGTAAGCATATAACGGATTTTGATTTTTTTCTAATTTGGATATTGTGTTACTATAACTTTGAAGATCAAAATCTCCATTTCCGTTGTAACCAAAAAAATCTTCCTTTCTTTTTAAACATAAAAGCATATCCATTTTATTTGGGTTCCATAGACTAACGATTTTATCGATTGATTTATACTTTTTGTCATACCAAAAAATATCTCCGTTTAGAAGTACGATGGGAGTATTTTCCAAAAAATATTTCTCATTTATTGCGTTCAACAAGCCACCTCCTGTCTCTAGTCTCTCAGATTCAACTACAACTTTTACAGTTTCATACGTTTTAGTTTCGTTAATAATTTTATCTGAATGGTGGTAAGCGTTAACGACAATATTTTTGAATTTTGATTCAATTAATTTTTCAATATTATTTTTTAAAAGACTTTTATTATTAATCTCTACAAGTGGCTTTGGTATACTTTTTGTTAATGGTAACATCCGCTTTCCCAATCCAGCCGCAAATATCATCGCCTCAGAGATCATTTCAAACCCAATGGTTCTTCTAAAATTTTAAATAAAGGACCAAATTCATTTTTTTTTAAATTCAATTCAAGTAATCGCAAAACTCTTGGAATGTGTTTAAGATAATTTTTTTTTTTGTCTCTTTTTTCAAGTCTTTTAAAAATTCCCAAAACTTTAAGATGCCTTTGAATAGCTATAACAGTGTAGGAGAATAAGAAAAGCTCTTTGTCAACAGATTTACAGTTATCTAAATAATATTTAATCAAAAAATTCTCTGTTCTATTATCCACATCTATTCTGGCATCTTGTGCAAGTGATACAACGTCATATACACATGGACCAACAAGAGCATCCTGATAATCAATCCAACCACATTTGAAATGCTTTTCTTTTTCTTTAAGATAAAACAAGTTGTCAATATGATAATCTCTATGAATAAAGACGCGTGGCAATAAATAGACTTTATCTAAATAGCCAGAGAATATTGAATTAAATTCATTTTTTAGTGTTTCAGTTCTTGTTTTTGAAATGTCTAAATACCAATCGAAAAATAAATTAGATTCATCAAAAAAAATGTTTTTACTGTAATGAGCAAGTTTTTTATCGATTTTATTTTTATGAACATATATAAGTGCATCCAAAGCAACTTTATATAATTTTATTCTGTTTGATTTTTTTAATGTTTCGCTAAATTTATTTTTTTCAAAATTTTCTATTATTAAAATTCCATATTCTTTAATATTAATAATGATTTTTGGAATACTTACCAGTTCTTTTAAAAGATTAGAAATTTTTATATATCTTTCTAGATTTTTTCGATCATTGTCAAACATAAGTACGTTTGTAGTATTTTCTTGTTTAATTAAAAAATATTTTCTATCAGAAGCATCACCAGCTAGAAAACTTAAATCATTAAATTTTATTTTCTTGTGATCTAATTTTTTAATTATTTCATTTTTCATTTCTGCAGATTATCTTCGCGAATTTTATTTTTATTTATCCTCCTAACAGTCGCATATCTTAAAAAAGATTCATCTTCATCAAGATATATGTCAATCCTTTTATTAGGTAAATACTCAGTTATAATTTCAGGCCATTCAACGATTACACAGTCTAAAAGTGCTAATTCAAAATCCAATTCAAAAATTTCTTTTTTATTTCTCAGTCTAAATAGATCATAGTGCCAAACTTTTATAGTTTTTAAATCATAAATATTGACAAGAGAGAAGGTAGGGCTTAAAACTCTTATTTTTTTTTTAGATAGATTATTAATAATTAAACTAGCCAAAGTAGTTTTTCCAACTCCTAATTTTCCTCTTAAAGATATAAAACTTTGCGGTTCTATTCTTTGAGCAATTTTTTGTGCTAATTTTTCAGTTTCACGAAGGTTAACCAAATTAATTTTAAATTCATCTTTCATTTTTATTAATTATTCTAATATAAATATGTAATTACTATTTTAAAAATAAAAAAAGACAATTATGAATAAAACCTTAACAGATGTATTAGTTATTGGAGCCGGTCCTATCGGGTTATTTTCAGTTTTTGAGCTTGGACAGCTAGGAATGAAATCATGTGTTGTCGATTCACTTGATGTTATTGGTGGACAATGCTCATCTTTGTACCCTGAAAAACCTATATATGATATTCCGGCATACCCTGAAATATCTGGTCAAAAACTCATTGATAACCTTTTCAGTCAGATCAAACCATTTTCACCAAAATTTATATTGGGAGAAAGAGTTGAAAAAATCACTAAAGAAAGTGATGAATTTCTAGTTTTTACTTCAAATAACAATGCAATTAGATGTAAATGTATTTTGATTGCAGCAGGTAACGGAGCTTTTGGTCCTAATAAACCGCCTCTGGAAGACATTGAAGAATACGAAAATAAATCTATTTTTTATCACATAACCAAAAAATCAATTTTTAAAAATAAAAAAATAGCAATTGCTGGTGGTGGAGACTCAGCTGTAGATTGGGCCATTGAGTTGTCTTCAATTGCAGAGAAAGTATTTTTTATTCATAGAAGAAAAAAATTAAGAGCTGCACCTAATAATGTTGAAAAACTTTTTTTGCTTGAAAAGGAAGAAAAAGTCAAAACAATAATACCCTTTCAAGTTGACTCTCTTCAAGGCTCAAAAGGAGAAATTAAAACTTTGACTGTTAGCAACCTTGATAATGAAAAAATAAATCTTGACGTTGACTATTTTCTACCCTTTTTTGGCCTTTCCTCCGAACTAGGTCCCATTAAGGATTGGGAATTAGAAATTGAAAAAAATCTTTTAAGAGTAGACCAATCAAGTCTCCAAACTTCCGCTAAAGGTATTTTTGCAATTGGAGATATATGCGATTACCCAGGTAAACTTAAACTAATTTTAACGGGATTTTCTGAGGCTGCTATGGCTGCTCATAGTTGTTACAAAAGGGTGTTCCCTGATAAAGTTCTTCATTTTGAATACTCGACTACCTCAGGTATTAAAAAAATATAGTTTTGTTAATATCTATATTCTTCACTTTTGTAAGGTCCACCCACAGGAACATTTATATAATCACCCTGATTCTTCGATAATTTGGTTAACTTAGCACCAATTTTGTCAAGGTGTATCCTTGCTACTTTTTCGTCTAGTTTTTTTGGAAGAACATAAACTTTATTTTTATATTTGCTTGAATTTTTCCACAACTCTATTTGAGCCAAAACCTGATTTGAAAAAGAAGCTGACATAACAAAACTTGGATGACCAGTTGCACATCCTAAATTTACTAAACGACCCTCAGCAAGAACTATTATTTTCTTTCCATCGGGAAATTCAATTTCGTCAACTTGTGGTTTGATGTTATCCCATTTATAGTTTTTAAGAGCTTCAATCTGAATTTCGGAATCAAAATGTCCGATGTTGCACACAATACTTCTATCTTTCATTTTTCTCATATGATCTATAGTTATTACGTCAACATTTCCAGTGGCAGTTACAAAAATATCTACTTTATCGGCAACATTATCCATAGTGTTAACTTCAAATCCATCCATAGCAGCTTGGAGAGCACAAATTGGGTCTATCTCAGTTACAACTACCCGACATCC
>MDTA01091670.1_pt1 | contig 17961 bp, 24 predicted proteins | sample 811151 | NCBI WGS metagenome assembly MDTA01 (sample SAMN05326648, study PRJNA326480) | marine metagenome | isolation source: seawater | place: Indian Ocean: South | collected 2010
AACGCAATTACATCAGTTAAGTGATTTTGGGGTTATGGTCTTTTTTCCCTTTATAGAGAAATTCAAAAATTATATCTTATATGAATAAAAAAGTAATATAAGATATTAAGGATGTAAATTTTGTACTGGCTTAAATTTATAAACCCAATTAATCTCTTGAACTAATTACATCTTCTACTTTATGTATCTTTTAGCAGTCTTAGGGTTCTTTGCAGCATTCTTAGCTTTCATGAAAATTGGATCTAATGATTTTGGAATTAGTACAGGGAAGCAACAACCCAAAGGTCCTAAAACCTTTTAATTAGTTTTTAATTGAATGAATTAACTTCTATTAACTGACTTAAACGAAGATATATTTTAAGTAATATATTTATCTAAACCAACCTTTTTTAGGAGTTTGATCTTTTAGCGATACTGCTTTAACTACAGTTGTTTCCTTTCTACCCTTTATTATCATCAAGGGTACAATAGCCCATAAGCTTAAGAATAAAATCCAGAAAATAGTAATATTCATTAAAAAAGTTTAAATTACTATAATAAGTTGGTTTGATATTAACTTGTGAGTTTCTTTATTAAAATATAATGGCGATGTATAATTGTTTATTTTTTTATTAAATCTTCTAAATATGTGGATAAAATTTTGTTGTACATCGATTGATTCATAGGTAGATATTTTAAAAGCATTTTTATATTTTCTTCATCAGTTTCTGTGAGTTTATAACTCGAGTTTATTTGATTTAATTTGTATTTAATCCAATCTTTACACTCATCAAATGTGGGATAATTTGGTTCTTTATCGGAAATCCAATCAGCTAATCCTAACGAAAAAATATATTTGCTCATTAAAGTTAGCAGTCTCAACTCATTATAAAAAATCTTATCAATTAATAGTGAGTATGAGTTTAATTATAATTAAATAGTTTATTAATTAGTTTTGAGATTTTATTAAGCATAATTTAAAAATGATAAAAACTAATTTCTTTTTTTAATTAATTTATCAAGAGATAATTTAAATTTCTAATAATTATTTGTCAAGCTGATTAAGAAATCTTCGACTCCTTTCATGGGTAGCATTTGAAAAGAATACTTCTGGATTAGAGCACTCAACTACTTTTCCTGAATCCATAAATAAAATCTTATCACTAACTTCTTTAGCAAAATTAATTTCATGAGTAACCACTACCATTGTCATTCCATCTTTTGCTAATTGTCTCATTACATCAAGAACTTCATTTATTCTTTCTGGATCTAATGCACTTGTAGGTTCATCAAATAATAATAATTCTGGCTTTAGAGCAAGAGCTCGTGCTATAGCTACTCTTTGTTGTTCTCCTCCACTTAGTTGTAGAGGATATTTTTCTGCATGAGTTTCTATGCCCATTTTTCTTAATAGATACATTCCATATTCTTCTGCTTCAACTCTTGAGCGTTTTTGAGATTTTAAAGGTGATAAAATTATGTTCTCTAAAATTGAAAGATGGGGAAATAAATTAAATTGTTGAAAAACCATTCCAACTCTTTTTCTTATTCTTTGAACTTTTTTTTCGTCATAATCGGAATGTAATTTTATTCCTAAAATATCAATTTCTCCTTTATCAAAGGATTCAAGACCATTAAAAGTTCTAATTAAAGTGCTTTTACCTGATCCTGATGGACCCATTATTACAAGAACTTTTCCTTTATCTAAATTTAATGAAACATCATCAAGTGCTAATAGACCTCTTGTGTAGGATTTTGATATGTTTTTGACGATTAAAATTGGTTTCATAAATTGCTAGTACTTTTATTTAGGTTATTTTCAATTTTTTTTCAAGATTTCTAGCTATCAAGGCCATTATTGTACAAATTACCCAATACACGCTAGCGAGCCAAATATAAACCTCAATATATTGTCCTATAAACTTTGGGTTGGCCAGAACACTTCTTCCAACACCAAGTAACTCAACTAAACCTAAAATTGACATTAAAGATGTATTTTGAAAAAGTCCAATAGATTGATTTGTTAGAGCTGGTAATGAAAAAGATAATGCTTGAGGAATTAATATAAACCTTATTATTTGAAGGTGGTTTAGACCAAGACTTTTTGCTGCCTCAATTTGGGAATATGGTATGGATTTTAATCCTCCTCTTATATCTTCAGCAATATAAGCAGATACAAATAAAGTAAAAGCAAATATAGCTCTCCAAACACGATCAATTTCAAATCCTAAAGGTAAAAATAAAGGTATTAGCAATTGTCCAAAAAAAAGTACCGCTATGAGTGGAATTGATCTCATGATATCAATATAAATCGAACTTAACAGCTTGATAATAAATAATGAACTTTGACGACAAAATGCTAATCCAATCCCTATTGGCAAGGCTATTAGAAAGCTACATAATGTAAGCAATATTGTTAAAGTTAGTCCTCCAAAATTTCTACTCATAACAGGAGATAGTCCAATACCCCCATAAAGTAATAAAATCCCTAATGGCAAAGTTCCTATCCAAGCAGTTAATAAATTATTTTTAAACCTTTTCTTTTTAGGAATATAAATTGTAAAAATAGAGAGTATTAATAAAGTAAAAATCCAAACAAATGGTCTCCATTGTTGATCTTTTGGAAAACTTCCATAAGCAAATAATTGTAGATTTGAGGTTATTACTAACCAATCTGAAGAGAGGAAAATCCACTTAAAAGTAAAGATAAAAAATAAACTTAAAAGTGAAAAAGATAGAAGATATTTAAGGTTTTTTAAAAGTAGAATTTGCTTAAAACACTTAAATATTATTCTAATTAAATTACTATCCATCTTGATTACCAACCAATTTTTCTTTGATGGTTATTAATGATTTTGTTTATTATTTCCATTACATTCGTAATCAATAGATTTAGTAATAAAAAACTTAAAAGTAAAATGATGAAACACTCTATTGCTCTGCCTGTCTGATTTATTATAGTGTCATTTATTGCATAGATATCTGAATATCCAACGGCAATAGCTAGGGTACTGTTTTTTGCCAGATTTAAATATTGACTTGTGAGTCCTGGAATTATTCCAGGTAAAGCTTGAGGAATTATAATTTTTAAAAGACCATTTGTCTCTGATAATCCCAAACTCCTAAAAGCCTCCCATTGACCTCTTGATACTGAGAGGATTCCTCCACGTATTACTTCTCCAATATAGGCACTTGTAAAAATACTCAAACCAATAATTAGAGCAGCAAATTCAGAGGAAAGAGATAATCCAAATAAATCTATCCCTTTATTGTTGATACTGACAATATTTGGAATAGAAAAGAAATTATTACTCAAACCTAAAAAACCTACAAAATACCAAAACATAAGTTGAAGTAATAGTGGAGTTTGTCTAATAATTAATGTATAAATAGTAGATATTTTTCTTAAATAAAGATTTTTGCCTGTGCTGTTTATCCCTATTATTGTCCCTAAAAGTGTTGAAAATATTAGTGAAATTAATATCACTTTCAGACTATTTAACCAACCTATAAATAATGCCCAAGCGTAACTACTTGAGGGGGAATAAGGGAGAACATGTTCTGCTAACTCAAAACTTGCTGGTCTGGTAATCCAAGAAAAACTAAAACCTAGATCAGTTCTTATTAAATTTATAATTAGGTTATTTATAAATATGTAAATTAAAGATAATATAATTGCAGTAATAAAAATTTGTATATATATTCTCTTAGATCTGATCATTTCTATTTAATTGATTATTTATTTAGTTAAATGGCGGGGAAAAAAGAAGGCCTCCATTTTTATAAAGAAGATTTAATTCTCTTGGAATCGGAACATTACTGTTCTTTCCAAGGTTCCTTTCATAAATTTCTCCATAATTTCCTGTGGCTTTAATTATATTTACTGTAAAGTCTTTACTCAGGCCAATCTTTTCTCCTAAATCACCATCTATTCCCAAAAATCTACGTAAAGGTTTTAATTGAGTATTTTGTTTGGCAATTTTTACTTTTTCATCAACATTAGAACTTGTGATGCCTTCCTCTTCTGCAGTTATTAGGGCAAAAATAATCCATCGCATTGCATCTGCTAACTTATAATCTGAACCATCTGATGCAGGTGCTAAAGGTTCTTTGCTTAAAACATTTTTTAAAATTGTATGATTCTCAGGATTATTAAAGCCTGATCTGGCCGCTGCAAGTTGGGAACGATCTGATGTCATAGCTGAACAACGACCTTGTAAATATCCAGCAATTACCTGGTTTAAATCTTGATATTTTATTGGAGTATAAGGTAATGAATTACTTTCAAATACATCATTAATATTTTGTTCAGTTGTTGTCCCTGAGCCTACACATATTGATTTATTTCTAAGGTCTTTTATACCATTGATTCCACTATCTTTTTTTACCATTAATCCTTGACCATCATAAAAAATTATAGGCGCAAAACTTAATCCATTGCCTGCAGAAGAATCTCTACTTAGAGTAAAGGTGGTATTTCTTGATATTAAGTCAACATCCCCAGTTTTAATTGCAGTAAATCTCTCTGCAGCTGTTAATGGTCTGAATTGAATCTTTTCAGAATCTCCTAATATTCCCGCAGCAAAGGCTTTGCATATATCTACATCAAGTCCTTTATATTTCCCATCAATCCCAAGAAAACTAAAGCCTGGAATTTTTCCGCTTACTCCACAAATCAATTCCCCACGATTTTTTATTAGTTCTAGTCGAGAAATTTCTTTTCGATTATTACTTGCACAGCTTGAAAGTAATAAGCTTAAAAAAGTAATTATAGAAAATAATTTATACATAATTTTTAATTTTTGAATGAATTCTTCAAACTAATTTTTTTAATTCTAAAAAAAGAAAGTCTTTTGAATACTTTACCGGAACGATCGAACAATCTACAAAAATTGTGTATTAACAAAAAATATTTATGATTAATTATTCTTTTTCTTATCAAATTTTTTCTTACAATAAATACTTCCACATAATCTCTTTTTCTCTTGATAGGATATTTAAATGGATATAAAAAAAGAAAAAGTACTAGTTACAGGCGCCTCAGGATATATTGCTCTCCAATGTATTTCAGATTTACTAAACTCAGGATACAAAGTTAAAGGGTCCTTAAGAGATCCCAACAGAGAGAATCAAGTTAGAGTTTCTTTAGATAATAAACTTAGTGATGAAAATCTTGAATTTTGTTATTTAGATCTTCTGAGTGATGAGGGATGGGAGGATGCTGCTTCAGATTGTGATTTTCTTTTTCACATTGCATCACCTTTTCTAATAGAAGAACCAAAGGATGAAAGTATTCTCATTGAGCCTGCTGTTGAGGGGACATTAAGAGCACTTAAATCTGCTAAAAATAGCAGAATTAGAAAAGTTATTTTAACTTCTTCTATGGCAACAATAGCTTATGGTCATTTTAAAGAAAAATGTGATAAAAATGACTGGACAGATGTTTCAAAAAATGTAGGTGCTTACATAAAAAGTAAAACGTTAGCAGAAAAAGCTGCATGGGATTTTGTTCATAAACAAGTCGATAATGAGTTTGTTTTGACGACTATCCACCCAGGCATGGTTTTTGGACCATTACTATCAGACGATTTTGAAGGGGCTTCAGCAAGTTTAATTTATAATTTGATATCAGGTAAATTCCCAGCCCTTCCAGATTTATATTTTACGGTTGTAGATGTAAGAGACGTAGCTAAATTACATGTTCAATCTCTGGTAAATCCAAGAAGTAACAACAAAAGAATAATTGCGACATCCGAAAGTGGCATCTCATTTTTAGAAATTTCAAAATTATTAAGAAAACTTGGTTATGATAAATCCCCAACAAATCTTATTCCTAATAAAGTTATAAATTCTTTAGCGCCATTTAATAAAGGAATGAGAAGTACTGCTAATATGATCAAAAGAGGATGTTATAAAGTAGATATTTCTGAAACAAAGTTATTATATAAATGGGAACCAATACAGCTTTTTAAGACATTAAAGGATATGACAAAGTCTCTTGAAAGAAAGGGAATATTTTAGTGTTTTTAAAATATAATTATTCTCGTAACATGTTCTATTTCATTAATTCATTCAATATTATTAGCTCATATATAAAGTTTAGGTTATTTAAAAATTTTATAAATTCATTTAAAGCTATAATTGTTAATTAATAATTATCTAGTTAATTATCTCTTAAATGGTATATACGCAAAAACAGATAAAAATAATTCAAAAGGAAAGGCCTGACTTAAGGTTCCAAAGAATACCTACACTAGATGATTTAATAGAAGATTTCTTAAAAAAATTTGATGTTATTGTCACACATCCAAATTATCAAATAAATATTTTTTCAAATGAATCTGATTTAAATTTAGTTAATTTTAAAAATAGCAATCAAGATCTAAGTAAGATGTTAGATAATCAAATTAAGGAATGGGAACAATGGAAAAAGTGGGCTCTGGAACATCCAGATTTTGAATCTTATAGAGTTAGTAAAATTAGAGAGAATCAACTTTTTAATAAAAAAATATTAGATAAATTAAATAGTGATGAAATTAAGAAAGAGTTTAATATTCTTTTTGAAGAATATAAAAGCTTTAATACTAAAAGAATACTTTTATACACTTTAATAATTCTAGCTTTTATTTTTTCTTTAGAATTTTTAAAATTAGATTTTTTTAAAAATAATCAAAAAGATAGTTTAATTAGTAATTTATTTAATCTTGAAAAATTAGATATTAAAGAGAGAAAATTATGAATAAATTATTCAAGAATCCAATACTAAAAAAAATATTTTATTGGTTTAGTGCATTGACAATATTAATTCTTTTTCCAACTTTAACGATTTTATTTTTAAGATTAGGAACTATTTTTAACCCTTTAGGACTCTTAATAAGAATTGGACTTTATATTTTTTGTGGTGGATTCACGATTGTAGGTTTTATAGCCATTATTCTATTTTTTTATGAAAGTCTTATTTCTAAATTTATTGGAAAAAAAAATATAAGAAATCAAAAGGAATAGAAACTCTTGGAATAATTTGTATTGATTAATTATATTATTAATATATTTTTGTTCCTTCTAAATTTAATAATAATTCTAATTTTTATTAATTATTTTGTAAAACTAATGAAAATTAATTGAATCAATGGATATTTTCTATATGTAGATTTTTTTATTTTTTTAAGTTTTTATTTATCAATTTTTATAAGTGCAAATTTTAAATTCTTTCTACTTTATCCTCAATATTTCTAGGAGTTAAATCTTTTTTTTATTATTTTATTTTTTTATAATTTTTCTTCTAATCTTTTAATGTACTTTTATCAAATTTTAGAAGAATTTTTTTTAAACAATAGCCAAAAAGGCCAATAGATAATATAAAACCAAAGATTGGCAGAAATTTTAAAAAATTTTCCATATTTTAATAATAAACCTTAAAAAAATTTTTTCCATTTTTTTCAAATAGAACTCAAATTATTTTAAAAAGATTTTATTTCCTTTAAATTATTAACTTTTTAAGATCAATAAATTAAAAAGGCCTCTAATGAGGCCTTTTTATATAAATCTAAATTAATAAAACCAATTTAGAAACTAAATGATGTTTTAACCATAACCCCTAGTTCATCATCAGTGCCAGATGCATTATCTTTTGTATAAATCAAAGGAGTAATACTCATTCCATCATTAATAGGATAAGCATACCAAGCCTCATACATTAACAAGTCATCATCAACATTTTCTGCCATAGCCTCTTTTGTTCCAGCGGCTAAGCCAAAGGTTCCTTCACCAAGCTCATCCCACTGCAGGCCAAGAAAATAAGAAGCTGATGCATCTGCCGCATAAGCCGCATCGCCATCATATCCCCACTCATAACCGAAACTTACCGAAGGAAAACCATCTTGTGTTGGCTTAAGAAATGCGTTAAACGCAGTAAACTGATCATCTGAAGTTGTAGTTGCCTCAATCTCAGCAAATGTTACAGAGAAACCATAATCATCTGTTGAATAAGCCAATTGACCCGCAATAGAGTCCTTACCTTCCTTAGTGGCAAGGCCAGAAGCTGTATCTCCTTCCCCTTCATAACCTATTGAGGCTGTAAGACCATTTCCAAAATCGTAAGTTGCACCGCCACTAATAGCAGCATCTTCATCTATCGCTGATGAAACAGCACCGCAACTACTTAACGTGTCAGAAGGTCCTTCGTAAACACAGGCCGTATTAAAAAGAGCACTACCTTCCACACCATCGCTAATAAAAGCGGTTAACTTATCGCCTAAAGGCAAGGTATAAGAAATAGCATCAACAACTAATGTATCTCCTTGATCTTGACTGAGGTCAAATTCAGATAATTGGCCTGTACCTGCAACTAAAGTAACATCAAGTGAATCTTCACCAGTAAAACTTGTTGTTAATCCAACTTCATAACCGTAATCAAAAGATGTTTTTTGACTCGCTGCTCCATCAACAGCACCGATAGCAAAATCAGCAGAGAAAGATGCGACTGTAGTAGTAGAAAAACTTCCTGCGTCAAATTCATCAAATCTTGAATCTGGAATATCAACACGAGATGCCAGAATTGAAATCTCAGAACTGAATTCATCAATAAGTCTTCTTTCAAGGGAGGTTATTTGATCAAAACCCTTTAGGCAAGAATTAATAATAACGGCAGCTTCAAATCTAGAGATCGGACCATAAGGGAATAAATCATTACACTCACGAGATGCGACGACATCTCTTATTGCCTGGTAAGACCAATCGCTTGGATAAAGTTCTGAAAGAGTGGAAGTAGATTCAACACCTTTATCAGAATATCTCGAAAAATCTTCAAGATTAATTTCAGCGGCATTTAAAAGATTAGGGGCCAGTAAGCCCAAAGCCGCGGGAGCTACCAGCAAAGACTGGAAAAACTTCATAAATTTGCCTCACACAAAATTTCACTACTCTAATTAAATATGTTTTATAACTGAACTATGTATAGATAGATACAATATACACAAAACCTTAATTAGTGATTTTATAAATTGTATTGTTAGTTACCAAATTCTAAGTATTTTTATAAGAATTAATTATATTATCTTTCTATTTATAAAGTTTTGATCCTTTGATTTATTTAGGTTATTTAAAGTGAACACTATGTAGTAATTAGTAAACAATTAATTAAAAACTAAAATTTTCAATCAAGATTACTTTATAACTGGCGAATCATTTGTTGAAGTTGATTATGGATGTCATAATTATCTTGAAAGTGTTGGAAAGAAAAACCAATAATCTTTTTTTCGGTTTCATCTGTCAAGGGGTTTCCTAATACAAAAAATAGGTATATTTTTATACTCATTATTTCTTTTAGTACAAATTGATTTAAATTGTAAGTAGAAATACATAATTTCAATGACTCCCAGTAAAAGTCCCAACATTATCAAGTATTGCGTGATAACATCTACAACCGCCTTAGTTTTAATTACAGTTTCCTTATTACCTATTGCAAAAAAAGCGTATTATTGGAATCGATGTTTTACTAATACACTAAATTGGATTAATGAAAAGGAAGATTCTTTGGAAGATTGGAATTTAGCAGCAAAACAATCGCTAGCCGTTGGAGTTTGTAATGGGGCTGTATATGAATCCTCAAAGAAATAAGTATTTCCATAAAGCCAAAATAATATTCTTATGACAAAAGTAAATTTATTAACTAATTAATTCCAAATTATGAATAAATTAAATCAGTCGATAAAAAAATTTTTAAACGATAAATCATTAAAAAGTAAATCTTTATTTATCGGTGGTTTACCTTTAATAGTTTTTTTATTAATAGCAGCAGTAAATATTGAATCAGCTAAAAACATCACATCTACTGGTAAAGAAATTGCAATATCAAGTTTTGGGTCTATTTGGCTCTTGTTAGTAATATCTGTTTGCCTTATCGCCTTTTTTTTGGGATTCTCTCCTCTTGGATCTTTAAAGATTGGAGGTCAAGCAGCAAAACCATCATTAAAGTTTTTTGATTGGTGCGCAGTGTTAATTTGTACTTTGTTGGCAGGAGGTGGAGTATTTTGGTCTGCGGCAGAACCTTTAATACATTTTCTAAGCCCAGCTAGTTATTTTCCAAATACTACAGGAGGTACATCCAATGCGGTGGATCCATCTTTAGCTGTAAGTTTTCTTCACTGGGGTTTTTTGGCTTGGGCTTTAGTTGCTACAACAGTCACAATAACATTTACTTTATTATCTCAAAATGGGTTTCCTCTAAGGCCTAGAAGTTTATTGGTTCCTATCCTTCCTGAATCTTTAGTTGAAGGGGTTTTAGGCGATTTGGCTGATGGACTATCTGTTGTTGCAGCAATCGCTGGCACTGTGGGTCCCCTTGGTTTCCTTTCACTACAACTAAGTAATGCGGCAGGTAAATTATCATTTTTGACAGATAATGCTCTTCTTCAGACTTTAATAGTCATTCTTTTAACTTTGATTTTTACAATTTCTACACTTAGTGGAATTCAAAAGGGGATAAAGTTCCTATCTGAAATTAATATTTGGTTAACTATCATTTTGGGATTTCTATTATTCATAATAGGACCAACAATATGGCTTTCAGATCATTTTTTAAGTAGTAATTTATTATATCTAAGTAAAATAAAGGAAATGGCCCTTCCAAGTTTCAATGATTCTTGGGTAAAAGGCTGGACAGTATTCTATTGGGCTTGGTTTTTAGGTTATGCCCCCTTAATGGGACTCTTCACAGCAGGAGTTAGTAAAGGCAGGACTTTCAGAGAATTAATAATAGTTGTTTGCATCATTTGTCCTATTGTTACCAATTTATGGTTCACTGTTCTAGGAGGAAATGGGATTTTTCTGGAGCTTAATCAACCTGGTTTAATATCAAATGAACTTTCTTTAGGAGGAGCCGCGGGAGTTTTATTTTCTATTTTAAGTCAATTGCCTTTATCAACTTTATTAATACCGATTTCTATATTATTGATAATTTTATTTATGTGTACTAGTGCAGATTCAATAAGTTATGCTGCAGCTATAGTTGTGAGTGGTAAAGAAATTCCCCCAAAAAAAATAAGGTTTTTTTGGGCATTAATGATAGGTTCTCTTACTGTTGCGCTCTTGAGAGTTGGTTCAGGCGTCGGAGATCAGACAAGTATTGATGCTCTTCAATCATTTATTGTAATAACTGCAGTACCAGTTACACCATTAATTATCTCTACATTATGGACTGCACCAAAACTCGCATTAAAAGAGTTTTGGAGAATAAAGAAAATGCAAAAATAAGGTTAATTTTAAAATTTTATTCAAGATGTATATTAAGTTTAGGATTTACTAAAAAGTAATTTTAATTTACGGCCTAAAAGGAAACTATAAATTTATATTGAATGAGCTACTTCGAATATTTGATACACCTATGATACATAATTGTCAATATAAACATATCTTTTGTCTTAAAACGCTCAGATATATGTAGTTACTTTACAAATGTTAATATTTGAGTTATATTTCTTTACATACAGATTTTTAAAACAAATGGACTCAAACAAAGACATTTTAGATAGAGCAATTGGACGTCCCGCCATGATGGGCTTCATGCTTTTATTAGGAACTTATTTAGTAACTGGACAGCTAATACCTGGGTGGTTCTAAATGGATAATAAATCAAATAGAAACATAGATCCCCAAAAGATCACTGCTGAAAAGCTCAATGGTAGATTTGCACTTTTAGGAGTTATTGCTTTAGTTGGAGCATATATTTCTACAGGACAAATAATACCTGGAATTATTTAATAAATTTATAATTTATTTGCAATTCTTAGATTTTTAATTTTTTATATTAGAGATTCATAAAGTTTGTATATTCATTCCCAAAATATTAAATAAGTAAATTTAATCTTTGCAAAATATACAAGCTTTGTTTGATTAAGCCGCTAATAAATCAATTTTTAAATCTCTACATTTCATTAATATTGCATTTTCTATCTTATGAAGAGCCTGAAGCTTTAATTTTTTTTGCTTTTGAGTATCAAAACTATCTTCCTCTACTTCCGCAATTGCTAATTGAACCTTTTGGAGTTTTAGGCTTAGATCTTCACTGTGATTCATTTTAAAGCTGCATTTTTCATATTTAACCTCAGCTCATTGTGTAAGTAAATAAGTACTTTATCTAAAATATAGGTTAGAAAAGTTTTCAAAATTTCATAAACTTCTTTGTAATTTAAAGCTTATTTGTAGCCTTTATTAATTCAATACTTATACCTTTTTCTGACATGGAATGTCCAGAATCCGGAATTATTAATAATTTTGATTTTTTAAGTTTTTTATGTAAATCCCATGCAGTTCTCATTGGACAGACAATATCATATCTGCCTTGAATAATCGTTGTTGGGATTAATTCTATTGATTTTATGTTATTTAATATGAAATTATCTTCTAGAAAAATTTTATTTTTAAAATAATGGCATTCAATCCTTGCGAAGGCATCTGAAAAATTATTCTCTGAATTTGAGCTCAAATTTACTTCTTTTTGAATTAAATGACTTGTTGATAATTCCCATGATGTCCATGCAATAGCTGCTTTTTTTCTTAATTCCATATTTGATGATGTTAAATATTCATAGAATTTTTCTATTAAATTATCTCTTGAATTCTTTGGGATTATTGAAATATATTTATCAAATTCATCTGGAAAAATTTCGCTTGCGCCATATTGATAAAACCATAAGAGTTCAAATCTTCTGCATAAAAATATTCCTCGGAGGGTAAGACTTAATACTTTTGATGGATATTTTATAGCATAAATTAATGATAATGTAGATCCCCAAGAACCACCAAATAAGTGCCAATTTTGAATATTTAATTTTTCTCTAAGTTTTTCAATATCATTTACTAAATCAATTGTGGTATTTTCTTTCAATTCTGAGAAAGGTCTGGATAAACCACAGCCTCTTTGATCAAATTGAATGATATCAAACTTCTTAGGATTAAAGTATCTTCTATACCGGGGTTGACTGCCCCCTCCTGGCCCGCCGTGGATAATTAAAATTTTTTTTCCTTTTGGATTCCCCGATCTTTCCCAATAAATAGTATGAATATCACTAACTTGCAAAAATCCCTTCTCAAAAGGTTTAATTGATGGGAATAAGGAAATTTCTTTCATATACTTAGTATAAATATTTAAATGGATATTAAAAAAATATTATTTAAATTTTCAAAAATACTTTGTTAGTTTTCATTATTTGTTATGTGGAGATAACTTTATATTTTTATTTTTGATGTTAAAACTAATTTGAAGTTATTTAAAATTTTATTATGGGATTGAATTTTAAGAAAATACTTAATTTGAATTCTTATGAATGGTGGAGAAACCACAGAAGATTTGTTACTTTAGGTGCTTTTTTAGCCTTATTTGCTGTTTATGTGAGGACTCCAACTGCTAATGATTTCAAAGTTAGAGATACATGTGGCAGATTAAATTCTAGTTTTCAAATCACAGGGGAGGAGGCCTTGAATAAGTTAAAACTTAAAGAAATAAATAATTATGACGATAGGACATTAGCAAATTATTATTGTGAGGGTTACTTTGGTTTAAGGTAGATAAATAAATTGTTTTTAGAGTTTAGAATAGAATTAAAAAGCTTAATAGTATGCTTACGACAGAAAAGGTTATTGCTCTTACAAAGTGGATTCAGGATTGGAAAAGAACCTACGGCGAAAATCCAACTTTAGATGAATGTATAACTTGGGTAGAATGGAACTTTGAAGATTCATCTATTTCTAAAGATGAGAAACAATCAATCTTAGAAGTTCTCTCATGTAATACTCTATAAAGCCTATATTTTTCGCTAACAACTTTTTAAATAAAAGAAAAATTTAATCTCTTTTATTTAAACAATTTCTTTGTACTTTTTAAATTGAAATTTAATTATGAAGAAAAAAAAGATTCTAGTAACAGGTGCTTCTGGTTATATTGCTCTTCATTGCATTTCTAAACTTTTAGAGAATAACTACTTCGTAAGAGGTTCACTAAGGGATTTAAAAAAAGAGAGTGAAGTTCATAGTGCCCTTGGAACTAAATTTAATGGAGGAAACTTTGAATTATGTAAATTGAATCTGCTTGAGGATGAAGGCTGGGATAGAGCTATTGCTAATTGCGATTATTTAATGCATATAGCATCTCCATGTGTTATTAAGGAACCATCAGATGAAAAAGAAATTATTGAACCCGCAGTCAAAGGAACCTTAAGAGCTCTAAAAGCAGCCTACAATTCAAAAACCATCAAAAAAGTAATTTTAACATCTTCTATAGGCTCAATTATTTATGGTAACTCCAATAAAATTTGTTATCCAAGTGATTGGACTGATATTTCTTATCCCGTTGGTGCTTATATAAAAAGTAAAACATTAGCAGAAAAGGCAGCCTGGGATTTTTATTACGGATTAAAAAAAAGATCATTTCAAATGACCTCAATTCTTCCAGGAATGGTTTTTGGACCCCTTCTTAATAAACAAACTAAAGCAACTTCAGCAAATCTAATATTAAGACTGATTAAGGGTTCATTTCCAGCCTTACCAAATATTTATTTTTCAATTGTAGATGTTAGAGATGTAGCTAAACTACACGTAGATTCAATAACCAATATTGACAGTGATAATAAAAGAGTAATTGCCTCCTCTTCAAAGGCAATATCATTTTTAGAAATTTCAAAGATTTTAAGAGAACTTGGACATAGCAAATCGACATTAAAGTTAGTGCCTAATCAAATCATAAATTTGTTGGCACTTTTTAATAAAGATATTAGGATATCAGCCTCAATGATTAAGAGAGGTAGATTTTCCTTAGATATTTCTGAAACTATTTCTCTTTATAACTGGGATCCAATTGATTTAAATAAAACAATGTTGGATATGAGTAATTCTTTGAGAGAATTTTTTTAGAAGTTTTTATTAATTTTAGTTTCATGAAATTTAATTTGAATACTAATTTTTAATAATTGAAATCTAGGATATTTATAATTCTATAAATAAGGCATTTAGACTTAAAAGATTAAATAAATAGATAAAGATTTACTTATAGGAAACTCTATTTAATAAATATATTAGAAATATGATTTTAAATAAATATTAATTGTCTAGAATAAACCAATTATGAATAATTTGATTTCAAATATGCACGAAAAAACTAGCCCTATAAATCATTCTAATATTGAGACTTTTAATGAGTTTTCACTTAAAGCAGATTATTCATTTATTAATACTCTTAATGCAGACCCTCAGTCCAAGCTTGATGGTAATGATCATAAGTCTCGTCAAGTTTTCTCAGGTCATTATGTACCTGTTAGACCTAAAGCGATACCCTCTCCAAGGTATGTATCCCACAGCAAAAGATTTTTTAAAGATCTTGGTTTAAGTAATAAAATAATAAATGATAATGATTTTTGTAAATTCTTCTCAGGTAATTATCAAGTTTCAAATAAGGATATTACTAATCTTGGTTGGGCGACTGGTTATGCCTTATCTATTTATGGGAAAGAATATACTTTTCAATGTCCATTTAAAACAGGTAATGGTTATGGAGACGGGAGAGCAATATCTGTTTTTGAAGGAATTTTTAGAGGACAACGTTGGGAAATGCAATTAAAGGGATCTGGTCCTACTCCATATTGTCGTGGCGGCGATGGACGAGCTGTACTTCGTTCAAGCATTAGAGAATTTTTGGCTCAAGAATTAATGCATTCTCTAGGGATTCCCACTACAAGATCATTAACACTTTTTGTGTCTGAAGAAGAGAAAGTAAAAAGACCATGGTATATGAAGGACTCTAATTCTTTTGAACCTGAAATCTTGGTTGATAATCATGTCGCAATAGCAACAAGGGTTGCTCCATCTTTTTTACGGGTAGGTCAAATTGAATTATTTGCTAGACGTTTTAAAAATAATTCTCATAATGATTCATTTAATGAGCTTAAGATGATAGTAAAGCATTTAATATTTCGGAATTATCAACATGAAATTGATAATAATAAGACTTTCCCTGAACAAATAATCGAATTGGCTGCTTCATACAGGAAAAGACTGATATCATTAGTAGCCAACTGGATACGTGTTGGGTATTGCCAAGGGAATTTTAATAGTGATAATTGTGCCTTAGGTGGGTATACACTTGATTATGGCCCTTTTGGCTTTTGCGAATTATTTGATCCCAATTTTCAACCTTGGACAGGAGGTGGAGATCATTTTTCATATTTTAATCAACCAATTGCAGCAGAATTAAATTTTAAAATGTTTTGTTCTTCATTAAAACCATTATTAGAAGCAGATGAAAAATTATTAGAAAAACTTAACGATATAATCTCAGGATTTTCAAAGTCTATGCAAGAAGAAATTAATTTAATGTGGATGAAAAAATTAGGCCTCAAATTTTATGATAAAAATCTTTTAAACGACCTATTTAATTTGATGCTCATTACAAAAGTAGACTTCACAAAATTTTTTAGGATATTATCAAGAATTCCTGATAATGTTATACCTTTAAGAGAAAGTTTTTATAAATTTTGTGACCCTAATATTGAGGAAAAATGGAATATTTGGTTGAGAACTTGGATAAACTCACTTAATAAAACTAACAATTATAAAGATATTTCTAATTCGATGTTACTTTCAAATCCAGAATTTACTTGGAGGGAATGGTTAGTTGTCCCTGCATATGAGGAAGCGGAAAAGGGAGATTTTACTAAGTTTATGGAATTACAGCAAATATTTAATGATCCTTATGAAAATAAAATCGGGGATTTAGGTAAAAAGTACGATTGTCTAAGGCCTAGTAAATACCTTAATGCAGGAGGAGTATCACACTATAGTTGCTCTTCTTAATAAATAATATTTAATTAAATATAAATATGAAATACTTTTATATTTAATCTTGACATAAATGGTGTTACATGTGATTTTTGGATTAATGATTCCAGAAAAATGAAAAAGATTTATAAAAAGTATAATGAACTTATTAACTTAGCTGAACAAGCAACTGGAAGGAAAGAAGTAGTTAGCCTTCTAAAAAAAGCAGCTAAATTAAGATCAATTTCTGAAAGTAAAATTGCCTCATAAATCCATATTTCATCAATAAATTCAGTAAATTTTTTATTTATTTAAAGACCAAAATCTTCTATATTTTTAGCGATACTTCTTAATAATTCGATTATTTCAGAATCTTCGCAATTTGTATCATTTTTCAAAGCAATACATTCATCTCTTATAGCTACATTTGTAGACCACCAAATACCAGTACTATTGGTATCATCAAAATCAAATTTACCGCCCATTTTTTTCTTCCTTTTGGATAGAGTTAATCCTAATAATTTTTGCTTATATGTTTATTAGATAGTTTGATATATGGTCAAGATTTAACTTATAAATAATTTAAGCATTTAAAAAGTATTATTAAGTATTTGATTTATCAATGGCTAAAAGAAGTCCTCCAATTAGTGAAATATTCATTATCAGATGGATAGGATCAAATTTTACTACATGAAAAATTACAGTTGTAGGGATTAAAAAAATAAGCAATAGCGAACTACCAAGTTTAATTTTATTTGTAAATATTAGTAGGAATGATCCAGCAATTAAAACCACAATAGCTGCAAATAGTAATATCGCTGATAAAAATTCTGGAAAACCTTGATTAGCTATAAATGCTGTTTTTCCATTAAAGTCAAGTATTTTACTTGGAATTGCATTAATAAAGATTGCACTTAAGAATAATCTACCAAGAAAATTAAGAGAATAAAAATTTTTAAGTTCCATAATTTTTTGTCGTGATTGTTTTATAAATAGCTTAAAGATTTTATTTTTTCAAGTTTTTAAAATATTTAATTATTGATTATTTAATTCATGCTGGGAAATTCAAGATTTTTAAATACATACTTAATTACCATAAGTAAAAAAATAAAACACTAGCAATAAATTCTTTTAATAATCCAATTAATTATCTTCATTGAGGTCAGAATATTCAAT
>MDTA01131105.1_pt1 | contig 17956 bp, 18 predicted proteins | sample 811151 | NCBI WGS metagenome assembly MDTA01 (sample SAMN05326648, study PRJNA326480) | marine metagenome | isolation source: seawater | place: Indian Ocean: South | collected 2010
CTATCATTGAGCTTTGTTTTTTCGCCTGCTCTAAAGGCTTCAGATATGGGCGCTTCGGTGGAACGTTTTCCCAACCCAAAATTCCGTCGCGAAGGGGATTGGTCGCCTGAGCAAGCACGCATCCGCGAGTATTTGTTGGCTGCAGCGCTCCATCAGGAGCATGTCGTTCGCAGCTATATCGAAGACTACGCCATGCACCCGGACGCCACGATGGGTGGTAAGCCAACGGCACTGTGTTATTCGTTGATGAAGCCCAACATCAAGCTGGCCAAGTATCTATTGGAGCAAGGCGCAGACCACCAGTCAGTGGACGCTCTTGGCATGACACCGTTGCATTACGCCGCGATGGGTGGATGCCCGGCTTGTGTCTTTGCGCTGCTACGACGCGGCGCGTCACGCGCGGCGGTGAACTGCAAAGGCGAAACGCCTGTCGACCTGGCGGCGAGCGTAGCCCCTCAAGGTCCCAGCCACCTGCTGTTGTTCGAATACGGGCGCCCGGCGCTTCCCCAATAGAAAAACTCCCGCCGCTCCCAGCGGCTCGGCCCTGCTTTAGTGCTTTCCACGCAAGGTATATCAAGTGATTCACAAGAAAGAGTTTTATATCGACGGTCGTTGGATCTCACCGTCGATGGCACACGACTATGAAGTCATCAATCCGTCTACAGAAGAGGTATGTGCGATCATTTCCTTAGGGGGACGTGACGACACCAACCTGGCAGTCGCCGCAGCGCGCGAAGCATTTTCGTTATGGTCTCACTCTACTCCCGCGGAACGCGTGGAATTGGCCGAGAGCATCCTGGCGAAGTACCTCGAACGTGCAGACGAAATGGCGGAAGCGATCAGTCTGGAGATGGGCGCACCCATTGATATGGCCAAAGCGCAGCAGGTTGCAGCAGGTGCGGGGCACATCAAGAGCTTCATCCGCACGGCGAAGAACTTCGAGTTTGTGAGTGAATTGGGCGCTCATGCACCCGGTGACCGCATCATCCGGGAGGCAGTGGGTGTATGTGGTCTGATCACACCGTGGAACTGGCCTATGAACCAGGTCACGCTAAAGGTGATGCCAGCGCTCCTGGCGGGCTGCACGATGGTACTGAAACCATCCGAGGTCGCGCCGCTCTCCTCGCTCCTGTTCGCCGAAATCTTGCACGAAGCAGGCGTGCCGGCGGGTGTGTTCAACCTTGTCAACGGAGATGGCGCAGGTGTGGGTACCCAATTGTCCGGCCATCCGGAAGTGGACCTCATCTCTTTTACCGGATCGACCCGCGCTGGGCGTGAGATCCTGCGCACGGCGGCAGAGACCCTGAAGCGCGTGCACCTGGAGCTTGGCGGAAAAGGCGCCAACCTGATCTTTGCCGATGCAGACGAAAAAGCTGTGAAACGTGGTGTCCTGCATTGCTTTAACAATACTGGGCAGTCCTGTAACGCGCCAACACGGATGTTTGTGGAGCGCGGTATCTATGAGCAAGCTGTAGAAACTGCGCGTGAGGTTGCGGAAGCAACGCAGACGGCACCCGCAAACGAAGCCGGTAGGCATATCGGCCCGGTGGTCAGCAAAGTGCAATTTGACAAGATTCAGACGCTGATCGAGAAAGGCATTGATGAGGGTGCACGCCTGGTGGCGGGCGGTCCCGGTAGGCCCTACAATGCCAACCGAGGCTACTTTGTGCGACCCACCGTCTTCGCTGATGTGTCGAACGACATGACTATTGCACGGGAGGAGATCTTCGGCCCGGTCCTGTCGATCATTCCGTTTGACGACGAACAGCAAGCCGTCGCACTAGCCAATGACACGCCCTACGGACTCACCAACTATGTTCAAAGCCAGAGTGACGAACGACGTCAGAGGCTGGCGCGCGAATTGCGCTCCGGTATGGTTGAGATGAACGGGCAACCGCGTGGCGCAGGTGCGCCGTTTGGTGGCATGAAAGCATCGGGCAATGGCCGCGAGGGTGGCATCTGGGGTCTTGAGGAATTCCTGGAAGTCAAATCTGTCAGCGGCTGGAGTTAGCGTCAGCAGCAAATTGGAGACTTGCGCATTGTGTCCCGGGTGGCGGTCTCCGGAGCCTCAATCAAACCGCTGACGTAACGCTGTTGCAAACAACTCCATCAACAGCTCAATGTTTTTGAGTAACGGGTAATTGGGCCGCACCAGGAAGGCAATTGATCGGTGCGGCCCAGGTTCCGCGAGCGGCACACCGGATACTCTCGGATTGCTATCAACCAGTCCCGCCATCGCCATGTGAGGAACCAGGGTCGATCCGATAGTGCCCGCCACCAGTTGTACCAGCGTCGACAGAGACGTTGCACCCAGGTTTTGGGGCGCGATGTTGGAAAGATTGCATACCGCCAGTGCGTGATCCTTGAGACAGTGGCCGTCTTTCAGCAGCATCAAACGCCTGCTGTCTATATCGGCTGGTCGTATTTCAGTTAAGCGGGCCTTCTCGTCGTCAGCGTGTGTGACCCAGAAAAAGTTCTCGTCCCAGAACTTGAACGTCAACAAACCATCCACCCGATAGGGTAATGCAAGCACGGCCGCGTCCAAGGTTCCGGACCGTACAGCATCAACCAGCACATGCGAACGCTCCTCCGTGATGTTGAGTTCGAGCTGAGGGTAATGTTCTTGCAGCGCCGGCAATACCACCGGTAACAGAAACGGCCCAATCGTTGGGATCAAACCTATCGAAACAGGTGTCGAAAGTGGCTGCTTATGCGCTTGTGCCAATCCGTGGAGTTCGTCGAGCTGCTCCTTGATCAAACGCGCCTTCTCCAGAACCTGCTGACCCAGTGCGGTCACGAGTACTTTCTTGTTGTCACGTTCGAAAACTTGAAAACCGAGTTGCCGCTCCATTTCGGCTAACGCCGCGCTCAGAGTGGACTGCGAAATCGCACACTCCTCGGCGGCACGGTTGAAACGCAGGTGGCGCTCGATCGCGAGCGCATAGGTCAGTTGTTTCAGTGAGACCACGTTCTACTCACACGAAGCACTTCGTCCGTACATTCGTTTTTATTGAATATGGGAATCGGAATTGTCCAATTTAGAAATTGCGCCATCGACACTAAATTACTTGCCCTGACCATTAACGCAAACGATTCTCATTCACGAATCGCGGAATGTAAACATGGCACTGATCAATCAACACATCCCATCTTTCAAAGTTGCTGCGTATCGCAACGGCGAATTTCTTGAAGTCAGCGATGAGGACGTCAAAGGCCGTTGGGCCGTCTTCTTCTTTTATCCGGCGGACTTCACCTTTGTGTGTCCGACTGAACTGGGCGACCTGGCCGACTACTACGACGAGTTGCAGAACAGGGGCGTAGAAGTTTATTCCGTATCAACGGACACCCACTTTACTCACAAGGCCTGGCACGACAGCTCAGATACCATCAACAAGATCCAGTACACGATGCTCGCGGACCCTACAGGCGTGATGACCCGCGCGTTTGATTGCATGCGTGAGGAGATGGGGCTCGCCGACAGGGCGACGTTCATCGTTGACCCGGAAGGTATCGTGCAGGCGATGGAAATCACGGCGGAAGGTATTGGCCGGGATGCTTCATATCTCGTACAGAAGGTGCGTGCCGCGCAATACGTCGCTTCACATCCAGGTGAAGTCTGCCCCGCAGCGTGGAAGGAAGGCGAAGATACGCTGGCTCCTTCATTGGATCTGGTCGGCAAAATCTGACGCACAGGTCCGCGCTTACGGCCTGCCATCGGTGGGCCGCAACGTAGCGATAAAAGACGGAGCACACGAGTGATTACAGACGCACTACTAGAGGCAGTGGCCGGCTACACGCAAGCGCTGCAGTGCGACGTTGCGTTTGTTCTACAGACCGGCGATCACCCTAAGCGCGCCGAGTTGGTCGAGTTCCTCGAGCGACTTTGCACGACCTCCGAACGTTTGCGATTCGAGGAACGCGACCTCGGTGCCCGCCTGCGCGGACCATTGTCGTTTGCCCTTGAGGCAGACGGCGTCGATTCAGGTGTGCGGTTCTCAGGGATCCCTGGCGGCCACGAATTTAACTCCCTCATCCTGGCAGTTCTGCATGCCTCCGGTACGGAGATGAAGCTGGATGCAGGTATGAAGCGAGCGGTGCAGAACATCGACGCCACCCTTCAGTTCGAGACAGTCATCAGCCTAAGCTGTCATAACTGCCCGGATGTCGTACAGATCCTTAATCAGTTTGCTTTGCTGAACCCACGCATTTCGGCAGAGATGCTTGACGGGGGACTGTACCCGGACGTGGTCGAGGCACTGGAGATTCAGGGCGTCCCTACGGTCTACCTCAACGGCGAATTGTTTGCGAGCGGAAAGGTCGGAGCGGCCGATCTGGTCAGCAAGCTTTTGGAACACTACCCCGTGGATGCCGGAGAGGCCGAACGCAGCGATTTACCGAAGCAGGACGTGGTGATCGTCGGCGCTGGCCCTGCCGGTGTTAGTGCGGCTGTTTATTGCGCCCGTAAGGGTCTGAGAACGACCCTGGTGGCCGAACGATTTGGTGGCCAGGTCAAAGACACCATGGGTATCGAGAATCTTATTTCGGTCCCACACACCACTGGGGCTGAAGTAGTCAAAGGCCTTTTCCAACACTTGAGTGACTACGAGGTTACGCTCAAGGAGCACGCCCGCGTCGACGAAATCCGAAGTGACCAAGGTAGTCATTCCATCATACTAAGCACCGGGGAACGCCTGGATACACGCACAGTCATTGTTGCATCCGGGGCGCAATGGCGGGAGTTGGGCGTACCGGGCGAAAAGGAGAATGTTGGCAAGGGGGTAGCTTACTGTCCCCATTGTGATGGACCGTTCTTCAAACAACAGGACGTTGCCGTCATTGGTGGCGGAAATTCCGGTATTGAAGCAGCCATTGACCTCGCAGGCGTTGTGAAGTCAGTCAAAGTGTTCGAGTACTTGCCAGAGCTCCAAGCCGATCAGGTGCTGGTCGAACAAGCACAGTCTCGAGAGAACATTGAGATTTTGACGAACGTGGCCACGCAGGAGATTATCGCTGACGCGGGTAAGGTTAATGCTCTGCGTTATGAGGATAGAGCGACAGGAGCGCAACAGATAACCTCGCTGGCGGGGGTATTTGTACAGATCGGGCTGATACCCAATTCTCAATTTGTCGCTCAGGTGCTTTCGCTCAATCAATCGGGAGAAATACTGATTGATGAGAAGTGCCGGACCTCAGTACCCGGAATTTTCGCGTGCGGTGATGTGACAGCGGTACCGTACAAGCAGATCGTTCTTGCCATGGGCGAAGGATCAAAAGCCGCTATAACAGCGTTCGAGTACCTGATCTCCGAGGCAATCACAGAGTCAGAGCAGGCAGCCTGAAGCTGAACCTGCCCCTCAGCTACGCCAGCGGTGGTTCATTCCTTGGCGACAAAGTGCCCCGGCCCCACCTCTTCGAATTCCACCAAGGTTGGCGTGTAGTTCAGCGGCTTAACCGCACTGGGTATTTCCGTATTGCTGGTATCCCTTTCCGTGCGGCGTTGACGGGGATCAGCGATAGGCACGGCGGATAGCAGACGCCTTGTGTAGGAATGGCGCGGATTCTCGAATACCGCCGCGCGTGGACCAATTTCCACGATCTGACCCAGATACATGACCGCAACACGGTGGCTGACCCGTTCAACAACTGCGATGTCGTGGCTGATGAACAAGAACGCCAGTCCAAACTCTTCCTGCAGATCCATCAGCAGGTTGATGACCTGAGCCTTAACGGTCACGTCCAGGGCGGATACCGCCTCATCGCAGATGATGACCTGCGGATTCAGAGCCAGCGCACGCGCAATTGAGATTCGCTGGCGTTGGCCGCCGCTCAACTCGTGGGGATAGCGCGTGCCAAAGCTGGGCGGCAAGTTGACGTTCTTGAAAAGCTCCGCAATCCGAGACGGGATGTCTTGCGTAGGTACAAGCTTGTGAACCTTGATAGGCTCCCCGATCGTGCCTGCAAGGGTCATCCGTGGATTCAAAGATGAATACGGATCCTGGAAGATCATTTGCACATTCGAACGAAACTCGCGCCGCCCTTCAGGACCCAGGTCATTGGTTGGGTTGCCCTTAAAGTAGACCTGACCAGATGTAGCAGCCTCCAGCCCCATGATTGTGCGGCCTGTGGTGGTCTTACCGCATCCACTTTCGCCGACGAGGCTCAAAGTCTCGCCGGCATGTAAGTCGAATGAAACCGACTCTACCGCGTGTACACGCGCAACAGGTCTGTTCAATATGCCCGACGTTACGTGGAAGCGCGTGGTCAGGTCTTTTACGCTCAAAAGCGGCGTGGCGGCTTCAGCCATCATGTGTCCTGCATTCTTGTGTGGGGCGTTCTATGGGCTTAATTAAGCCGCTTATAGACAAGGCATGTAGTTACGTGCCAGCTAGCGGAAACCTCTCCGGCTGATCCTTTCCGCGCATGCTGCCGATGCGCGGTACGGCCGAGATCAATTTCTTGGTGTAGTCGTGTTGCGGGTTATGAAAGATCTGCTCAACATCGTCCTGTTCCATCACCTCGCCGTTGTACATAACGACTACACGATCGGCCATTTCTGCAATCACAGCCATATCGTGAGTGATGAATACAACCGCCATGTTGAGTTCGGCTTGCAACTCTTTGATCAGATCCAGAATCTGCGACTGAATGGTCACATCCAGGGCCGTAGTCGGTTCGTCTGCAACGAGAATCTTGGGCTTACAAGTGAGGGCCATCGCGATCATGACCCGTTGACGCATTCCGCCCGAAAGATGGTGCGGGTATTGCTGCATCTTCGATTCAGGGGACGGTATACGAACACGCCTCAACAGCGACAATGCGCGCTCTTCTGCGTCGGCCATGCTCATCCCAAAGTGTTTGATGAGAGGCTCTGTCAATTGCACGCGCAGACTCAACACCGGATTCAGCGAGGTCATCGGCTCCTGGAAGATCATTGCAATTTCGCGCCCGCGAATCTGCTGCATCGTGTCCTCGTCGGCGCTTGAGACATCAACGTCTCCCAACCGGTCACTGCGCAATGTGATCTTGCCCGCCGGCATAAACGCGCCGGCCATTTCGTTTAGCCGCAGTGCGGACATCGTAGAGACGGACTTCCCGGAGCCCGACTCACCGACAATCCCGACCGTCTCGCCTTCATGAACTTCGAAACTAACGCCTCGGACGGCGTCGACCCGCCCCCCCATGGTATTAAACGAAACGTGCAGATTGTCGAACGTTAATAGAGGTGAATCAGCCATGAGGTTCTACTCTCGCCGCATTACCGCCCTCGTTGGTCGACGGCGAATTTGATACAACCAGTCGAAGTTTGGGACGCAGGCGAGCCGGCTCGGCCGCCCCCCTTGGCCCCGGCAGCAATGCTGGTGGTGGTTCAGGGCGCGCGATACCCAGCTGATCCGCAGCAGCTGTCAACTTGTCCAGTATCTCAACTGCCCCAGGAATGTGATCGGCAGGCAACAACCAGTCCAACAACTGATCCCGGACTCGGATGTCTTCGTTCAGCGACGCCGTAACCAGATGAACAAACTGCAGTTCAAATCCGGTCACTTGCTGGCAGTCTCGGTCGGCGACATGGACCGTGTCCGGGTCAACGGACCGAACCACGCTACTGAGACGCGCGATGCACTCCCTGAACGCGGCTCCAGGGCATTTTGGGTCTTGCGACAAACCGACCAGGATGGTTGCGGGACTTGCCCGTAGACAGGCAAGAATCAGTTGAGCACGCTTGGAAAACAGCACCGTCCAGACTTTAGCGATCATCACGACTGCGTATCGTAATGATAACGATTGGCATTTGCAATCTTTGATATGAAACAGGCGATGTGTCGTCGCCGGGTCTGACCGGGGTGTGAGTGAGGCGAGTCGGTGGCGGACGGCTTAATCCTGAAACGCCGACAACCCCTAGGGAACTAAAACTCCCCTGCGTCGCAGCAGATTGCAGGTTTCGTAGAGAGGGAGCCCCATTACAGCGCTGTAGCTCCCATCCAGGCGTTCGACAAAAGCGGCGCCAAGACCCTGGATACCATAGCTACCCGCTTTGTCGAGTGGCTCTCCGGAAGCGCAGTAGCGTTGACACTCATCGTCATCAAGCGGGCGAAACCACACAGTCGACGCTACACAGAGCGACGTCGCAGGCGGATCGGCGAGTGCAATTGCCGTCAAAACCTGATGAGAACGTCCGGACAACATCCGGAGTTGCTTCATCGCATCCGCTTCATCAACCGGCTTTCCAAGAATGGTGCCATCGATGACAACCGCTGTGTCGGAACCGAGTACCGGCAGTCCGGGATCATGTTGCGATAACTCGAAACCCGCTGCAGCTTTTACCTCGGCCATACGAAGAACATAGTCGGATGGTAGTTCGGCGGTCCTTGGCGTTTCGTCGATATCAACGTCAACAGTTGCGAACTCAAGACCTACCTGAGTCAGCAACTCGCGCCGCCTAGGCGACTTGGAGGCCAACACCAACTGCAGCTTAGGTTGTCGGTCGCTCATGTCATGCTCTGTGATACGGATGGTTGTTCAAGATGCTCCAGGCCCGATAGAGCTGTTCCGCAACCAGCACGCGCGCCATACCGTGCGGTAAGGTCAGCGGGGACAGACTCCACAACTGCTGTGCCTCATCCTTCAGCTGATCATCGAGGCCGTCGGCACTGCCAACAAGCAGTGCAATATCGCTGCCGAGTTCCAGCCACCGACCAAGCTGTTGTGCCAGCTCCGTGGATTTCCAGGCGCGCCCGCGCTCATCCAGCGCCACTATGTGCGCACGTTTGGGCAGGCGCGCACGAATCAGATCGGCCTCTGCGCGCAGGCGCTCTGTGGCGCTCTTCTGGCGCAACTGATTGGGTGTGTGCACTTCAACCAGTTGCAGCTTGCACTCACGTGGGAGACGTTTTGCGTAGTCATCAAATCCCTGATCTACCCACTTGGGCATGCGTGTGCCTAGCGCAAGCAGATGGATACGCATGCGAGTCAGGCTGTCATCGCACTCAGGCGATCACAGCACTTCTTCTTGTTGCTCAGCCCCAGCGGCTGGCTGAGACCACAGTTTTTCCAACTGGTAGGTCTCACGTGTGTTCGGGCTCATCACGTGTACCACCACATCCACGAGATCGACCAACACCCATTCGGCGGCTTGATCACCTTCGATGCCAAGCGGGCGGTGCCCAACATCTTTTGCCTTCTGCACAAGATTGTCTGCCAGCGCCTTGACCTGACGATCGGAGTTGCCACTCGCGATGACCATGTAATCAGTCACCGAGGTCAACTCACGCACGTCGAGAACCTTCAGATCAATTGCTTTCAACTCGTCCAGCGCGTCTACCGCCAGATCGAGCACTGCCTCAGCGCTACTGTTTTCAGCAACCATACAAACGCTCGTCATTAATGATGTTCAATACTCGCTCCGTTACCAAATAGCGCGGGCTCAAGCCCTGCGCAATCAACGCACGTATCCTCGTGCTCGAAATGTCCAGAACGGGGACATTTCCCAGGTACACAAACCCGTGTGTCGCTTCGTGCAACCTACCCGGATCTGTGACCTGCCGCTCACGCAGCAGCTGTGCGATCTCGGGGTTGTCCGGCGAACTGGCGCCGGGCCTTTGCACAACGCACAGGTGCGCAAAGCTGCAAAGTTCCGTCCAGCGATGCCAGTGATGCAATACTCGGAATTGATCCATGCCGATGACCAGACAGATAGAGACATCCGGCATGTCCGCCCGCAACGAGGCGAGCGTGTCCACAGTGAACGACGGCCCGTCGCGATCAAGCTCCCTCGCATCAACCTCGATCCGCGGCTCATCCATCACAGCTTCGCGCAGCATACGCAGGCGCTGCGCGGCGCTTGCAATCGGTTGATCCCGATGCGCAGGCTTGCCGACAGGCACCAGCCGCAGTTGATCGAGTCCGAGGAGTTCCAGAAGTTCAAGAGCCACACGCAGGTGGCCATGGTGCACCGGATCAAAGGTACCGCCGAGGATGCCTACAGCCCCCACACGCACCCCTGCCGTGCCATCATCAGCGTGATTGCAGCCGCCCTAATTGCGCACGTGACCGTCGCCAAATACAACAAACTTCTGCGACGTCAAACCTTCGATGCCAACGGGACCGCGCGCGTGGATCTTGTCGGTGCTGATACCAATCTCCGCGCCTAGACCATACTCGAAGCCATCCGCGAAGCGGGTGGACGCATTGACCATGACTGAGCTGGAATCGACGTCCACCAGGAATCGTCTCGCCGTCGCAAAGTTCTCCGTGATAATCGCATCCGTATGTTGCGATCCGTATGCGGCAATATGATCCACGGCAGTATCGTAGTCAGGCACTACCCGAATGGAGATGATGGGCGCCAGGTATTCCTCGTGCCAATCTTCTTCCGTAGCGGCTCCCGCGTCGCTCAGCACCGCCTGCGTACGTTCGCACCCACGCATTTCCACTCCGGCCGTGCGGTAGTGCTCGGCAATCAACGGCAACACTTCTTCTGCGCGCGACTCTGCGACCAGCAGTGTCTCAAGCGTATTACATGTGCCATAACGCTGCGTCTTCGAGTTGACCGCAACATCCACGGCTTTCTGGGTATCAGCGTCGTCGTCCACAAACACATGGCACACGCCATGCAGATGTTTGATTACCGGTACGCGTGCGTCGTTACTGATGAGCTCGATGAGACCTTTGCCACCGCGCGGCACGATGACATCCACAAATTCATCCATCGCCACCAGCATGCTGACCGCTGAGCGGTCTGTAGGCTCAACAACCTGCACCACGTCTCCTGGGAGCCCTGCTTCCTGCAGTGCCGCGCGGATGCAGATTGCAATCGCCTGATTCGAATGGGAAGCCTCCGACCCGCCACGCAAGATCGTCGCGTTGCCGGACTTGAGGCACAGACCCGCCGCATCGGCCGTAACATTCGGCCTGGATTCGTAGATGATGCCCACCACGCCCAACGGCACCCGCATGCGACCCACCTGGATACCCGTCGGACGGTAGTGCAGCTCGGTAATTTCGCCGATCGGATCCGGTAGCGCCGCAATCTCGCGCAAACCGGCGGCCATGGTTGCGATACGCGCCGGGTTCAGCGCCAGGCGGTCCTGCAACGCTGGCGCCAGGCCGTTAGCCTCGCCATTGGCAACGTCTTTCGCATTCGCTTCCAACAGCACATCAACGCTGTCTTCGAGCTTGTTCGCGATCGTCAACAGTGCATCGCTGCGCTGCGCGCTCGAACAAGCGGAAAGTTTGCGCGATGCAGCGCGGGCGCGCGTGCCGAGGCCGCGCATGTAAGATTGAAGGTCGACTGCCTGGTCCATCACCTACTCCGGAAGCGGTTGTTTGCCGCTCTTCCGAACTTTTTCTCTCAAAAACAGTTGCCGCGAGTTGGCAGGCGAACAGCGCCCGGCAGACCGCGAATTGGTGAGTATTTTCGCACAACCGCAAAACGCGTGCGCTTGCGGGCACCGCGCGCCCAGACCTGGGTTTAGCTGGTCGCGCTACCAGGCCAGCGCATTGCGCGTCTGTCGTGCCAACAACGGCTGATGGGCAACGCCGACGCACAGTTGCTCTAGCAGCAACCACGGGTCGTCCGAGCGCATACCTTTGGAAGCCTGATCGATGACGTTCGTCTCGGCGATGAAACCATACCAGGCATCCGCCGGATGGCGCCGCACTGCCCGTTCGACCGCGCCGCGACGCTGGCGCCAAACACCCAGCGCGCGATCGCCAAATACGGCGGACACCGACTCGCCCGCTTGCACACGACGGGCAATATCGCCGACTGCACGCAGCATCCAGGCGACGGAGCCCACCAACGGCGGCAATGCCGCGCCTTCTGCGCGCATACCACGCACAATGCGCAGACAGCGCTCCAGTTCGCCAGCCAGCACCGCATCCACCAGCATGAAGCTGTCATAACGCGCGCTGCCCCCTGCCGCCCGTGCGACGTCTTCGACGTCGATCTCACGCCCTTCCGATAACAATGCCAGTAGCGCCACCGACTGTGCGGCGGCCACCAGATTGCCTTCCGTGCGCCCAGCCAGAAACTGACATGCATCACGACTGGCAGCGACACCCGCAGCGCTGAACCGTGCCTGAATCCACTGTGGTAACTCGGCGGCGCTGATGGGCCAGAAGTCAATGGTGACACCAGCATCCGCGACCGCTTTGTACCAGGCCGCGCGTTTGGCCGTGGCATCCAGTCGCGGGGTCGTAATCAGCATCACGTCTTCGCTGGCTGCACCAGCCAGATGAGCGAGTGTCGCGCCACCTTCTTTACCAGGTCGACCGGACAACATCTTGAGCTCAATCAGACGTCGCGCGGCAAACAGGGACATCGCACCTGCCTGCGCCGTCAGTTCCGACCATTCAAACTCGCGGTCCGTAGCAAACACCAGGCGCTCACTGCAACCGGCCGCGCCGGCAGCAGTGCGAATGAGATCGGCAACTTCAGAGACCTGGAAAGGCTCGTCACCGCTCAGCAGATAGAACGGCGCGATTCGGTCAGCGAGATGACGCTCGAGTTGCTCCGCGCGAAGTTGCAACGTCCGCGACTATCCGGCTATTTGCGCAGCGTTGCGGTGAGCCGCCGCAAAATGTGTTGCACGGCATCGCGACGCATTTCCCGGCGCAACACGTCTTCCTCACGGCTCTTGCCGATCACCGCGTCCTCATCAAACACGAAGTCACGCACCAGCCTTACCCGCTGTTCGGATACCAGGGCCTCGCCGTCGCCGTCGACGAGATTGAACTTCACGGTGTACGCCAGTTCGTACTCGCGTGCCTTGCCCGTGTTCGAATCAACCGACAGTACTCGACGCTGGTAGTTTTCATCGTAGGCACTGAGCACCGCATCCACCTGGGCCTTTTTGTCGTCTACCAGGACAACCCCGCCGTCTTCCAGGAACACTGCCAGCTCATCACGCAGGATTGTTGAACCGGTATCAATGCGTACGGACTTGAGCCCCTGGAGATCGGCACTGCCGCGCAGCTGAAATCCGCACCCCGATAACAAGCCGAGCAACAGCGTCACCAGTAAGAATGATTTAAGTCGACGTTGCACCATGCTTCTCCTGTTAACCACGCGTCCCGCGGATGGCATCCTGGCTATTGTAACGTCAACTCAGACAACCACGTTGACGAGTTTGCCCGGCACGACAATGACACGCCGTATGTCCTTGTCGCCAACAAATCGTTGCACATCCGCGTTGGCTAACGCCGCGGCTTCGACAGCGTCCTTCGGAGCTTCCGTCGGCACCGAGATCTTGCCGCGCAATTTGCCGTTGACCTGCACAACCATGTCGATGGAATCGCTGACCAGCGCTGCTTCATCTACCTGCGGCCAGGCCGCGTCCACCACCGGTCCCTCGTGACCCAGCGCCGACCAGAGCGTGTGTGTTACATGCGGCACGATGGGGGACAACAGCGCCACAATCGTGTCGATCGCTTCGCCCCGCACCGCCCGCGAACTGTCGCTGTCGCCAGCGAGCTTTTGCACGGCATTGGTCAGCTCCATGACGGCTGCAATTGCGGTGTTGAAAGTGTAACGACGACCAACGTCGTCACTGACTTTCGCGATCGTCTGGTGGGTTACGCGTCGCAAAGACGCTTCATCATCGCTCAGATCCAATCCCGCGAGAGCGGGGGTCGGGCCGGCAGCCACGTGGTCAAAGACCATCCGCCAGAGACGCTTCAAGTACCGCGACGAGCCTTCTACCGCGGAATCCGACCATTCCAGCTTCTGGTCAGGAGGCGACGTGAACATCATGTACAGGCGCACCGTGTCCGCACCGTAGCGGTCCACCATATCCTGCGGGTCCACGCCGTTGTTCTTCGACTTGGACATCTTCTCGACGCGCCCGACGGTCACGGGCTCGCCGTCCGCGAGCGAGCGGGCACCGATCACTTTGCCGCGTTCATCGCGCTCAATCTCAACTTCTTTGGGGGCGTACCAGGTAATAGCGCCATTGTTCTCACGGTAGTAGGTCTCCGAGACCACCATGCCCTGCGTTAACAAGTTGGTGAACGGTTCATCACCATCAACCAGGCCCTCGTCACGCATGACGCGGTACCAGAAGCGTGAATACAACAGGTGCAGCACCGCGTGTTCGATGCCGCCTACGTATTGGTCGACCGGCAGCCAGTATTTGGCGCGTTCGTCCAGCATCGCATCGGCGTCCGGTGACGCAAAACGCGCGTAGTACCACGACGATTCCGCGAACGTGTCCAGCGTGTCTGTCTCGCGTTTTGCCGGGGCGCCGTCAACAGGCGAAGTCGTTTCGATGAATTCCGGCATGTTGTTGAGCGGAGAGCCGTAACCAACGTGTTCCGCGTCCTCCGGCAACACAACCGGCAGTTGCTCTTCAGGCACCGGCACGGACTCACCGTTTTCGAGCGTGATGAACGGCACGGGGCAACCCCAATACCGTTGTCTGGAGACGCCCCAGTCGCGCAGCTTGAAGTTCACCTGCTCTTCGCCAAGCCCGCGTTCGGCCAGCCAGGCGGCGATTTCTTTCTTTGCGACTTCACTGGAGAGGCCGTCGAAATCGCCCGAGTTCACTGTCACGCCGTAGTCGACATATGCCTCTTCCTGAATGTCGATATCGGTGCCGTCCGCTGGCGCGATCACCTGCTTGATCGGCAATCCATAAGCGTTCGCAAACGCGTGGTCGCGTGTGTCATGACCAGGCACCGCCATCACGGCGCCGGTGCCGTATCCCATCAAGACGAAGTTTGCGACCCATACGGGGATGCGCTCCCCGGTAATTGGATGGGTGACATCCACGCCAAGCGGCATGCCGCGTTTCTCCATCGTCTCGATGGCAACCAGCGAAGTCCCGCTGCGACGGCATTCGTCCACGAACGTCGCGATTTCCGGGTTGTCTTCGGCCGCAGCCAGAGACAGTGGATGCGTCGCCGCAACCGCCATATAGGTCACACCCATGACGGTGTCAGCGCGTGTCGTATAGACCGGCAGCGGGTCGCCGCCATCCGCCAAATTGAACTGGATCTCCGCGCCTTCGGAACGTCCAATCCAGTCGCGCTGCATTTTCAAGACTTCGGCAGGCCAGCCATCCATGTGGTCCAGCGCGTCGTGCAGTTCTTGCGCATAGTCGGTGATCTTCAAGAACCAGTGGGGGATCTCGCGCCGTTCGACCAGCGCACCGGAGCGCCAGCCGCGCCCTTCACTATCCACCTGCTCGTTCGCGAGAACGGTGTGCTCCACCGGGTCCCAGTTGACCTCGGCCATGCGTTTGTACATCTGGCCTTTTTCCGCCATCCGCGTCAGCAGCCACTGCTCCCATCTGTAATAGTCGGGCTTACACGTCGCAAGCTCGCGGTCCCAGTCATAACCGAAGCCCATGCGCTTCAGCTGACCTTTCATGTAATCGATGTTCTCGTAAGTCCATTTCGCGGCCGGCACGTTGTTCTGAATCGCCGCGTTTTCAGCGGGTAGACCAAAAGCATCCCAGCCCATGGGTTGCAACACGTTCTTGCCCAGCATGCGCTGATAACGCGAGATGACATCGCCGATGGTGTAGTTCCGCACATGCCCCATATGCAGTCGACCGCTCGGATAGGGGAACATGGAGAGGCAGTAGAACTTCTCCCTGTTCGGATCCTCGGTGACCTTAAAGGTCTGGGACTCGTCCCAATAGCTTTGCGCTATCTGTTCGATCGATTGTGGGTCGTATTGCTCGTCCATATCGGAGCTTGTGTCCCTTCAGTTGTCGTAACCAGTCTCGTACGCGTAGTCGAACGAGTCGTAATAGAGTCGGTCCAGATCAAGGCCGCGCGCGGCAAAAGTCTCGCGTACTGCATTCACCATGACTGGCGGGCCACTCGCGTAGACGTCCACTTCGCTTAGGTCAGCGAAGTCGGCGAGTATCGCCTGGTGCACAAATCCCGTGCGACCCGTCCATGTTTCGCCTTCATCCGGATCAGACAGCACCGGCAGGTAATGGATGTTGGTGTGAGCGTCGGCCCAGGCCTGGGCGCGTTCATGCCGGTACAAATCACGAGCGGCGCGCACGCCCCAGTATAAGTGTAACGGGCGCGAGTCACTGGCTTCGATCGCCGCTTCGATCAAAGATTGCATGGGCGCAAAGCCGGTACCGCCGGCTACCAGAATCGCGGTACGCTCGCTCTCACGCAGGAAAAAAGATCCAAGCGGCCCATGGATACGCAGGAGTGCCCGTTCCTTCAGACCGTCAAACACATAGCCGGAAAACGAGCCGTCCGGCACATGACGGATTTGCAGCTCCAGCAACTCGTCATCGTGTGGCGGGTTGGCGAGGGAGAACGCCCTGCGCCTGCCGTCGCGCAACAGGATCTCGACGTACTGGCCCGCCATATATTGCAGCCGCTCCGTTGCAGGCAGTTTCAAACCTACGGCCATGACATCATGGGCGAGGCGTTCGAGCCGCATGACACGGACCGGAAGAGTGCGCACTTGCGTCATCTGCCCGGCGTCGAGTTCTTCCACATCCAGGCTGACGTCATTGCGTACGTGCGCCTGGCACAGAAGCGCATCACCGCGCGCGCGCTGCCGTTCATCAAGCGCGGGGGGGTCGCCACCGGGATAGTGAATTGAACCGGCCACTACACGGCCACGGCACGAGCCACAGGCACCGTTGCGGCAGCCATAGGGGATCAGTATCCCCTGGCGTGTCGCGGCATCCAGGATCGTTTCGTTCGACTGGACATCAAACGTCCGGCCGCTACGTTGAAGGGTCACAGATGGCATCGGCTAAAGCTCTCAGGCGTCAAACCGGCCATTGTCGCAAACATTGCCGACCCCAATCCAGGTCCGGACCGAGCTGCGATCGGCTGTAAACGGCGCGGACATGCCGCCGTTCGGCAGCACTGCCAAACCAGACCCGGCGTCATCCGGGCGCAGGTGCATGCTATTTGTCGGGGAGGCTGCGCTTCGAGTTCAACCAGCGAATCAGCGGTTGCCACAGCTCGAGCTCGTGCGCGACGAGCGATGGCGCCAGCTCCCAGATGCCAAGACCCCGCTCCGCGGCGCGAATGTACGCCTGGCTCTGTCGCAACACCGTGGTAAACGGCAGCTTGCGCCCATCCGGTAGCTTGAGCTTGCGCAGGTAGTCTTCCAACAGCACACGGTTGGGTGACGCCTCGCGTACGCGGTTCGCCACCGTCGCGATGCGAATCTGTTGATTGACCACGCGCGACAGACCGACCAGTTCGTCATAGAAGCGCGCCAGCGCACGCATATCGATGGCGGACGGTATGACCGGAATCAGCGCCGTCTGGCTACGACGCAGCAACTCGGACATGTCACGACCCTGCGCACCCGCCGGGGCATCCATCACCAGCACATCGGTGTTGCGTGGTACGCGCGATCCTCCATCCGCGGCATAAATGCCGTGGATGGCAGCGCGCGTCTCGGGACGCTCGGCCAGCCAGTCGGTCGCCGACCCCTGTGGGTCCATATCGAGGAGCGTGGTGCGGTTTCCCCGCAACGCGTAATACACGGCGATGTTGGTCGCCAGCGTGGTCTTACCACTGCCTCCTTTCGGGTTCACTAACAAAATCGACCGCATATCGGCCTCCGCTCCGATCAGCCCCCGGCGTCAGTATAACAGCGGATTTCTCTGGCGGAATTCTCTGGTGGAATTCGCGGTGCTGGTTGCCCTGGTTTCGCAATTTAGGGCCGAAACGCCTTTACTGCCCTGCTGAACTGCCCTGCCAGCGCCGGTTCGGCGTCACCGTAGCGCAAATTTTCATAGGCCGCGCAAATGGCCTCGATTTCATCAGCATGCTGCGGCAGTGCACGCGCGGCGCGCAGCGCAAAATCGCGCGGTCCTTCCGCAGGAAGACGATCTACACCGCGGCTTGCAAGGCGTGCGCATAAGCGCGTGTAGGCCTTATGCACCGGGTCCACGCCGGGACGCCGGAGCAACCAAACGGCCGCCACGGCCGCAAATGTGCAGAACATTGCAATCAGGAA
>MDTA01111427.1_pt1 | contig 17954 bp, 11 predicted proteins | sample 811151 | NCBI WGS metagenome assembly MDTA01 (sample SAMN05326648, study PRJNA326480) | marine metagenome | isolation source: seawater | place: Indian Ocean: South | collected 2010
CTTCTTCTGTTGCTTCTGTTGCTTCTTCTGTTGCTTCTTCTGTTGCTTCTTCTGCTTCTTCTGTTGCTTCTTCTGTTGCTTCTTCTGTTGCTTCTGCTTCTGCTTCTACTTCTGCTTCTTCTGCTTCTACTTCTGCTTTTACTTCTGCTTCTGCTTCTACTTCTGCTTCTACTTCTGCTTCTACTTCTGCTTCTACTTCTGCTTCCATATCATCATTAGATTTGGTTTCATCAGATTCCACTTCGTCTACTTCATCGTCAGATTTGGTTTCATCTAGATTATTTCCAGAATCGCTATCAGAGGAATCACTTTGTTCAGAATCTGAATCTGATCCTAAATCAGGTCTACTTGGACAATGATTATCGTCTTCACATTCGGTAAAAACAATATCATTATTTATTCTATCTTCTGTTTTCCCTGTTTTATCCCTTAGTCTTTCAAAAAAATCTTCACCGCTTTCCACAACATCTTGTCCTTTTGCATCAAGTGAATAAATTTCAGAAGTATTTGTAATTGGAAAATTATCATATGTATAATATGTAATATTTGGATTTTCACCTTGAACAAAAAAACACATACAGCTATCCTCTTCTGTACTAAGGTCATCTTTTAATTTACCATATTCAGGATTTACTAATATATCATATATTTCTTCAGATACAAGGTTATTTTCATCGTTAAGATTTCCAATTTTAATATACTTATCATCTTCATTATATACGAAATTTTGTACTTTTCTAAATACATCAAATGTATCAAAATCTACAGCATAAAACCCATTCAATTCAGAATCTTCACCGGATACCTCTACTAATTTCCACTGTCTTCCTTCAAAATATTTAGCCGAAACGGGTAAATTTTTATTTTTACGATTTTTACGTTTATGAAAACCTTTTTTGTAATCCTGCCAATATTTTTCTACTAAATTTCCTTTCAATGTACCTTTATCCATTCTTTCCCTAAGGTCTCGCTTAAATCGGCTGCTATATAGCTCGTTATTTTTTTTAAGTCTTGGTCCATATACCTTTTTACTTTTTCTTCTACCTTTAGTATCAGGAGAAGAAAGCTCCATATCTTCTGGATCAATATCAGATTTATGAAACGAAGCTCCACGTGATACACCAGATATAATTCCTTGAGTAGTTTCCATTTCGAAATTTTCGCCTTCTGGAAAATAATCTACCCCAACCATATCAAAAGTCCGCGGACCTTCGTCAAGCAAGTACTTTTCTGATCCAGGTTCATTTGGAACTAAAACTTTAGAATCTTTTTTTTGATACATCATATCCATTAATTTAGCTCTTCTTCTACCAGCTACTGTTTTATTTCTTTTATCATAGTATTCATTGAAGCGCTTTTTTGCTTGTTCAAGTGTAATCGTTCCCACTCTTCGCTTAGCCATTATTATAATAATGAGATTAAATTATCTTGTTTAATTCCCTTTGTTTTTCAATTTCTAAATTGCTTTTTTCTAATATGTAATTCAATGTATTTATTGTATTTTCTTTTTTTTGTTGTTTTGTATATGGAGACTTTGAAATATAAATAATAAACATAATAAATACTATAAAAGTTACAATAAGAATATTAATTAATAAACTATTATTGCTAAAATGATATTTTTTAATATCGTTATTAATAGAATACATATCAATCAAATTAGGTTGCATATTTATATAAAAAAAACAAAATAATAGTATTTAATAGCACAAATTATGTGGAATAAACTTAAAATTTTTACAAAAAAAATTAGTAAATACAACACTGAATTCATGCTGGATTCAAAATTAAAAAATATTATTAATCTTAACTATAATAATAAAATTTTATTACCATTTGAATTAATTAGTTATAAAAAGCTATTTACATATGAGCTTGAATATAATAAATCAGACATGAGTATATATTTACTAATAAATATTGCAAATTTGTATAGATATATTGACTACAATATAAAAATACCTTGTAAAAATAAATTATTTAGAATTTTAAGACAAAGTATTAAATATAATATCAACAATGACAGTGTAATATTTAAATCTATTAATGTTAATAATCTACTTAAAACAACTAATATTATAAGATACAATTCAAATAACAATTTAATAATTAACAATATTGTATTTAATTTGAACGAAGAAATAATTGATAAATCTAAATGTAAATATTTCAATATGCTTATTACAGATTTATTTTTTTATTATGGATCAATTGAAGATATAGATTTACACAGTAATAAGATATGTGTTGTATCAAATGATAAACGGTATAGTTCAAGAATTAATATTAATAATTATATAGATAAACAACAAAATAATAATCTAGATTTTATGGTTATTGATAGTACTTTTTTTAACAATAAATTATTCATCAAATCAAAGTTATTTACACAACTTAGAAATTATAGTATCGTAATATTAAATCCAGATTTTAAATTGCTTAACAAATATCCTCTTAAAGATATTAAAACAACCAAAACAATTATTTTTAATAATATAAATAACCATATCATTAATAAAATACAAATTTACATTGAAAATTATTATGAAATAGAACATAAAAATATTAAATTAACGGGCTGTTATATGAATAATACAAATTACAACTTTTACAACAAAATACAAGATTTATCCTATCTTAAAATAAAAAATTTTGACATCAATCAAAATATTACTCTATTGATAGATGATAGATTTATTGAACAAACACTTTGTACTATAAACTACATTGAAATAAATAATAACTCTCACTATATTTTTAATTGTGGACATAAATTCATGATAGATGATATTAAGTTATTTACAAATCAATACAATAAATGTCCATGTTGTCAAACCAATATTTGCGATATTAAATATAAAATACGAAATAAAACTATTTTAGAAGATTTATTAGGTAAAGATTTTTCTATAAATTATACTAAATATTCGCATCATTATATTATTAATTATACATATAATCAGGTTAAACAATCTATTAAAACATTTTTTAAAAATATATATTTTGTTAATAAATTATCAACAATAAAGAAGGATAGTTGTGTATATGTAGTCAATTATAGAGAAGACCCTGTATCTTTATTAAATTGCATATTTAATATTAAAAACATTGCCAATATTACTAAATTAGTTTGTTTAAACATATAATTACGTTATTAATTAATTATATATTTACACGTATATACTAATGAATCCTATTATTATGGGAAAAATTGTTTATTATATCTTGATATCTATTACACTTTTAATTATTTATAACTTTAAAAATATATGGATTTTAATAATATTTAAAATACTTGATTATATTAATTTACCTTTAAATTTAACCAAGTCAATACGTGCTTCAATTAAAAAACATCTAAATACATATTTTGTGTTAGATAAAACAGAAATTGTACAAAATAGTATTTTTATTTTATTTCCTCATGGTCCTACTATATTTCCAGCAGTTTTATTATCATTGTTGTGTAATTTAGAAGACAAATATCCTTTAATTATGGTATCAAAATGGATACATCTTATTCCAGGAAGTAATATGTTTACAAAACTGTTTGCTAACACAATTACTAATGAAACTGGAAATCTAAAACTTGCTATACAGCAAACTACTTACCCTTTTATTTTTTATCCAGGTGGTATAGATGAATGTTTACATAATAACACGTATTCAACTCCTAAAAAATATCAAAATATTTCAACTAAATTACTTAATTTATTGTTAAGTTCTAAAAGAAATATTCATGTTGTTAATATTCAAAATGAAACTGAATGTTATTATCATCACAATATTATTAGTAAATTTTACAAATGGATAAACAAATATGCGGAAGTTGGTACACCTATTCCATTGCCAACCAGTACAGGTAAAAAATTAAGAATTAAAATATCACCGCCTATAAATACTAATAAATTAACTGATATTGAACAATTAAAGATTTTAATATATAAAAATCTCTAAGTCTATATAAATGAACATACCGGTTATAAAGTATATGGGTCTTACTGTAATTTATGTTATAATATCAGTATTATTTGTAAATCATGTATTAATTAAAAATCTTAATTTATCTGACAATTTTCCTGAAGTTTTTCAAGGTGCCTTGTTTTTTCTGATTCTATTTTCATTATGGGGATACTATGTTTGCGTAAATTCAAGTTATGATAAGTGTCAAAAAAAAGACCATGTTAAGGCAATACTTAATGGATTTGTTGTCGCTTCTGTTGGTGTTGTAGCTTATATTGTTGTATTTTTCATGGAATTTTTACAAGCACCATTTATAGAATTATTTGGAAATAATTATGGTAATGATATTGCCGAAATATTTTTTATAACTCTTAATTTGTTAGTAGTTGTTGTAAGTAAATATTTTAATATCGCAAAAGATGTATGTGCTGTAAATGCAAATGAAATTACTAAAAATTTCAAAGGTTTGGATGATTTTTTGGAAACCGCACCGTGCAATGATGGTTCAGACAAGGCAGAATGTGCAAATATAGACCTAGACGCAAGATGTAGTTCGTCTGCCACTCCGGCTCCCGCCCCAGCTCCCGCTGCTGCACCTGTTACAGCGGCATCTACAAGTGGCTCTGCTGCTGCCTCTACTACTGGCTCTGCTGCTGCCTCTGCTCCATCGACTTAAACGCCATCAGATACTACACGAAGGCGGCATCGGGTCAGTCTCTAATATTAACGACCGCTGCCACTTCTACTACTACACCAGGTATCAATACTGGCTAACTTTATTAATTAACTAATTTATAATAATAGTACTTATATTAGTACTAATATTACTTATGTATTGAACTAAGTTCTGTAAAAATACAAAAATAAACAAAATATTATAAAAAATATAAAACTTTTTATTTTTCTAGAGTAGAATAGGTAACCACTTTTTTTTTTAATTATGTCATCCTTATTAAAATATTTAACTTGAACTATATTATCAAATCTAATTTTTTTTTTCATAGATATTTTAATATAAAAAAAGATATTAATATATTTTAATAAATCAATTAGGAAATATTTATTCACACCACCAAACTTCCGCATTATTATCACCTGGTTCTTTATCACTAATATCAATTTCTCCATTTATCTTTATTCCGGTATCACTGTCAGTATATAAATTTCTACGACCATTATCCTTAGAAAATCCAAGTAAATAGTCCTTTCCTTTAATATTTATTGATGGTAATTTTTTTAATGAATCTATTGGATTAAATTGAATGTATTCTGATAAACTTGTTTTCTGTACAATTTTAATATTTTTATTAATGGGTTTAACTGTTGATAATTTTAATCTACTATCTACATAATTTTCGACAAATTCGCGAACTAATTCATTCTTTTCGAACTGAAATAGATCAACAAATTTATGATTTTCATCACCAAATTTTTCAATATCAACAAATTGTACGATATTACATATATTATTACATTCTTTATCACTTGAATGAATACAAATTTTTTCAGTGCTGAATTTTGTGTAAATCATTATAAGTTTCTTTTTTAAATTGTTAAACATAATGGTCGGCTTAGCTTCTTCACCTAATATATCTGATACAAGATGATTATAAAAAGCTACATTTATATTAATTTTTTCAGAAATTAAACTACTTAAATTATACATGATATTTCTATAGTCTCTTATTCCATCTATATTTAAAGTACCCACTTCTTCATCAGAAGAACTCATTTTGCCTATTAAGTTAATAAATTCTTGAGTAATATTTTGTGTATTAATTATAGTATTAATTAATTCACTTGAAACTTTATTTTTATATTTAAATTTTGCTAATCTTATTGATATTTCCTCCCATAATTTATCAAAATTTTCATTATCACTTTGCTCCTTTATCAAATCTCTAATGTTATTTTCCATCTTAAAACGAACTATTGTCACTTTATTATCGAGTAAAAATGAATTTTTATTATTATTTTTTTCAAAAATAAATCCATTTCCATTGGGATTCATTATTTTTTCATCACTCCCGGTAAAATCCCGCAAACTTCTATGTTTAACTATATTACTACTTTTGTCAATTCCGGTTAATTCGGAATAATAATTTTCACTTGAACTTTTAGATGGTTTAATAGTTTTTTTCTTTTGAACTTTACCCTTAGAATTCATTTTGAACTTAGGTTTAATTTTACTACTCATTAATATAATGATATAAAATTGTTTTTCTTTAACCAATAAATTTCAAATACATAAAACATTATTATTGCAAGAAATAATATAACGATATTATAGCAAAAAATTGATTTATTTTTACCTACACCAAATTCCTTAACTTGTCCATCCTTAAACATAATATTTGGTTTGTAATACCAAATTAAAATGCAAAATATTATATACATAACTATCAAAAAACTTATACCTTTTCTTGTTTTAAACATATTATTATAAAATACAGATATTATTTTTCAAAATAGTTATTATAATTATATTGTTTAATAATAACTATGATACTTATTATTTTATTCATTATATTAGTAATATATTTACGTAATAGAAATACTGAGAAGTTTAAAAATTATAAAGAAATTAGCATACAGCCTACGGATGCGGTAATAAATAAATTAGAAATTAATATGACAAAAAATGAAATTAACACACATATTTTTAATCAATTATCAAAAATATTCCCAATTAATAATAGCAATTATTTCAAGAAGCCAAGGTCAGTATTAACATTAACAAATAAAACTAATAATCATCTATGTTTAGTTGAAGAAAATATGTATGACCAACAAAAATATACAAACATTCGGTATATATCCTGTCTAGCTATAAACTATGCATTATTAGTAAGTCCTCTCAAAAAGAAACTATTTAGATGGTCGGACTTTAAAGATAAAATTATAGGAACTTCTGATTTCCATTCACAGTCATACCAATTCTTAACTAAAATTAATACTGTATTAGATAATTTATTTAAAATAAAAATCATTAAATTTGAAAAATCTCAAATAATTAGTGCATTTAATAATAATTTAATTGATGGATATTTTTTTATAGCACCTAATCCGAATAAAATTATATACGAGGTTAATAGATTTCTTCCATTGCGTTTTATTGGTACTGAAAGTATAAATCAAGATGTATTACAAATAACATATCCAAATTTAAAATCTGCCAAAGTTGATTTAGATTCTTATAATATACACGGGTATACGCCAAAAACTTTACGAATAAAATCATTACTATTATGTAATAAAAATCTAAGCCATAAAACATGTTTTAATATGATTAATACCATATTCAAAAACTTAGTATTTTTAAGAGAAAATGAAGATAAGGTCATACGACTTAATATGAAAGACCTTAATCCAGATGATTTATATTTGTCCAACTATGATTTTAAATTACATGATGGTGTAAATAAATATTATAGAGAAATAGGTCTTATAACTAATAATCCCAGCAGTGATTGTATCTACAAAATTGGCGCGGATACTTGTTCTTTAAATAAATTGAACCGGTACCGTTTAATCTAAATTATTTCATATTGTATTTTTTTCTTAAAGTAATATCATTAGCAAATCTGAAATCAGGTGATTTTAACTGAGGATATTTAGACAAGTCTTTTTGTTCATCACAACATTTTACACCTTTTTTACAGTTACCACAAAATGGTTGTTTCTTAATATCAAAACTACGTGGACTGATACTTTCGACTCCAAGTGGCATTTGACAATATCCATTTATACATTTGCCAAATGTGTTAGGGTAATTCAAATTCTTTTTATAAAATGGGCATTCATTGTTATTTGAGCATAATTTATCCCAAACACCTATTTTATAAATCTTATTACCATTAATATCATATTTAGATTCACAATCAAAATTATTATATGCTATTTTTCCATAACACCGGTAAGGTGATAACTTTGTACCAGCTTTATTTTTACCACTATATTCTGTATTAAATTTAGATTCATTACTTGACATTAAATATGTCTTATCGGCATTATATTTATTTATAATGGGTTCCCTGTAAATTTCTAAATGAGGGTTTTTTTCATATCCGTCGATTTTTGATTTAGAAAATTCAAAACCACTTAATATTAATTTATGAATACTGAATTTATTAATATTACTAATAACAAAATTTATTAAAAAATCTATATTTCTTAGTTGAAATAATATTTGACCTTCTATAGCAATTTTATTCTTATTATTATTTTTACCAATTAATAAAATTCGTATATCTTTATCAATGATGACAGGAGGACTATCTTTATCAAAATTTTTTGAATAGGCTTTTAATAGCCCATTATTTAATTGAAATTTAATCTTTTTTTTAAGCATATTAGTTAAATATCTAATTTCTTTTTGTGGTATAATTTCATATTGTGGTGGGTCAATAAAGTTATACTTTACACCTGATATCTCAGTCATTTTCATATCTAATTTTTGATTAGGAATATTATTAATGATTTCTTCTAATATATGAAGAGTCACTGGATTAACTGGATTAACTGTTGTTCTTTCTTTATCAATTTTAAATGGTTGTATATCGGATATAATCATATTAATTGGTTTAAATTTTTTGTTATAGTTACTGACTTGACAGAAATCTATATAGTTCTCTTTTTCTTTTGGCGAACATGTAATAATTATAAGTAGTAAAACTATTAAAAATATATGTATTAACATTTATAATAGTTTAAGATTTTATTCAGTTTCTTCGCGGTCTTCTAAAAAATCAGTCATCCCAGCATCATCATCATGCCATGTAACTTCAGTAACCATATCCATATCATCAATATTTTCATCAATATTAACTTGTTGACCTTCACCTGATTCACCTTCTATTGTCATAAAATCAATTTCATTAAATTCTTCTTCTGGGTCTTCATCATCAAGATATCCTAAATTAAATTTACGTTTTATTTTATGAGTATTTTGTAATTCATCGCTCTTTTTATTAAAGCGTTTCAATCTATTAAGATTTTCGTCTGCTCTGTATTTTTTGATAATTGTCATTATATTTTCATCAGTTATACTATTAATATCAATTATGTATAATAAATATTCAAAAAGTTTAATGACTAATTGAATTGTTTGTGGTTCTTCATCAACTTCACTATCAATAATAACATCATATAAATAAATTATTATACTTGAAGTTAATATTTCCATTGAAAAGGGATTGTTAACAAATATTTGTTTTATTGATCCGTCAGATGAATGTAAACTGTTATACATAGTTAAATTATCTAAAAATGAATTAATTTTTTCAATTTGACTATTGATTAAACTAAAATCAATATTAGTTGTTTCTGTCTGTATTTGTTTAATACTTTCAATTATTTCAATCCCCTTTTCACGGTCTTCTTTGGGTAAGAAGTTAAGATTAAACTGTCTGTCAAATTTACTACCGGTATCTTCATCAATCTTAGAATTATTTATTAAACTAATTACATTAATCAGACTTCTTATGTAAGTAATGTGGATATGGACTACACTATTATCTCTTTTATTTTCAGTTATTGAATTTCTAAACTTAATTTCAGTAGGAATATTTTCCACAGGTACTCCTGAAATTTCTAAATTACTACTGAAATCTTTTTTATATTCTTCTATATAACTGTTCAAATCAGTAAAACTGTCTTGTGTAAATATTTTTTTAACATCAGTACTATTATATCTTGAATTTCTGACTATAATATCAGTTATTCTTGATATTTTTTCTTGTAATTCATCGTCATTAAGAGATATATATTTTGAAATTATTTGTGTAACTTTATCCATGTAATTTTTGTAATTGGATTCATTAACATTTTCTATTTTTGTTTGATAATCAATAAGTTCATTTTTGACTGAACTTAAAATGTCACTATCAAAAATACAACAATGTGAATCAATAGTTTCGCTTAATTTATCGGTTATCATAGTTAAATTATTATTTTTATTATGGAACTGACTCGAATAATTGTTGGACTCAATTTTAGTATTAGCCTTAAGTTCTATATCATTAATAATAGACTTAATTTCATCATCAGATAAAAGCTTAGTTTCTTTGTCAATAATCTTTGATATATCCTTTCTGAATTCTTTTGTAATTAAATCAATATCAGCTACCCCATTGTAATCATTGATTAATTTAGTTTTAAAATCTTTAAATTTGTAATTTTCGCCAAGTGATTTATCAAAATTGGTAGATAAAATTTCAATTGACTCTTCGTCTGAACCAGTATAAATATTTAACAATATATCAATGTTAGTATCGGTTATTTCTTTAAAATAACGTTGCTTACCAATATTGTTTACAAATAATGGATTGTTTGTATTATCAATTTTTTTATCAAAGCCATAGTTATCAATTACGTAAATATAATTGATTAATTTCAACTTTTCAATAAGAACTTTTCTGATTTCTTCAGGACTATTATATAACGATTCGTCAAATGTCATAAAATGCTGTAAATCACGCGAATCATGAGTTGTAACTGATAAATCAAATATAACTACATTATCACTTGTATTTTTAGCAATAAATGTCCTGATTAAATTTAATTGTTCTATTTCTCTTGCAATAGAAGCATCTTTTTCAAGACAAAAATTAAGATAACTATTTTTAATATTATCAAAACAACATGAAGAAATATATGCGGATTTAGAAAAATTTTCAGGAATCTCTTCTTCCAAAATGATATTATTAATTTTATTCATTACGCTAAAACTTAGTTTATCTTCAATTTCATTTAATTCTTGACGTATTTCATCAAGCATTATTGCATCTTTTCTAATTTGTTCATTAACATATTTTGAAAATGATTTTTTTTGTTCATTGTTATTATGATGAAGCCTTTCTTTTGTATCTAAATAGTTATTTAATAATCTTTTGATATTAGGAGGTGTATAATTAAAATCATTATTTTTATTGTCAAGTGGTGGTAAAAATTCTTTCCATTCATATTCTTTAATAGAATCGTTTTCCAATAATTTATTCATGTTATAAATTTCTTTATCATGTTGTCTATCTTTAATGACTACTATTTCTTCAATTTCATCAAGTTTATTCATATTTTCATCTTTGAATGATGACTCGGGATTTTTAAAAACCCCTTTAAGATAATAATTACACCAAAGCCAATAATGAGAGGTTTTTTGACTGATTTGATTCCAAATAAGATCAATAAAATAAGCATGTATCCAATAAATTTCCTTATCTTGTATAGTAACTTTCTCATTAAATATATCTTTTAATACAATACCGGCCATGTTACCTTTCTTGATTGCAGATTTTTCTGTACCTGTTCCTCTAACAGCATATTCAGGGATAGAAGTTCTTATTATTTCAGATAGCGTAGATATAGTACTTATTGTATTTTGACAAATAGTGTATCCATTATATATTTTCAACCATTTTTTGAAATACTCAGCATATTTAGTTCTATTTTTATTTCCCTTAATATCACTCAAAAACTCGGTATTTGTTTCAATATTAGACCAGAATTCAAAGCTATAATCATTGTATTTACTTGAAAACCACTCTTCAACCTTTACATATTGGCTTTTTTTAGTAATTGATGCTTCTTTTGTATCAGATGCTTTGATAACTCTAAAATAAAAATTTTCAAATGATAAATTATTTTTAGAAATTTGTTCAGATAACGAAAATACTAACCGGAAGTCATCTTTTCGTAAAGATATATTAGCCAAATTAAGAATATTATTTATTATTTCTGAATGTTTTTCGTCTGATAAATCATATTGATCCACTGATTCGTCTAATTTTTCTCTTACATTAATAACTTTGTTATCGCGCCCGAACCCCTCCCATTCTGAATATTTATGAAAATCAATAGTTTCCCCACAATATTTACATATAATTCCCGCATCACTGGTTACACCATAACTATTACATACATCACTTAGAACTTTTTCTTTAACTGAATTACTTTTCAATACAGAGGTTAGTAACATTGTGTGATGCTTACAAATCAAAGGTACATTTACGCTGGGTATATTATAATATATGAAGTATGGTTTTCCAAATTCACCACCTCTTGTTTCACTTCCATATGTTGCTATAAATTCAATTAATTTATGACCTCTTAAGTCAAAATCATCTATTTTAAGTATATCTTCAAGTTTTTTCTGAATACTACGTGTTGGATAAACATTATTTGTTGTTTCAACCTTATCTTGTCTGACCAAAACTTTATTCTTTCTTTCATTCTTAGGCCTTATTAATTTTAAATTTTCATCTAATTCTAGTTTTGTTTCACGTAAATAATCATAATATTTATTCTTGTATTCCAGGAGTTTAATAAGCTGATTTATATCGTCTATCAACATTTCATGATATTTATATAAAGTGAAAAGTTTATTACTCATAGAATTATTAGAATCATTAATACAATCATCATCACCCATTGCATTTATATTAAGACATGATTCCTTAATTTCAGCAAATTCCATATCAAGTATATTGTTTTCTATTTTAGAGCAAGAAGTTACTGCTGCTTTTTCCATAACAGGTATCCATGTATTGCCTTGTCTTCTATATAAATCTTTTCTATTTTCTATATTAAGTACAGCAAGGTCACCCTGTTTAACCATTGAAGATTCACTGGTTCTTGATTCATCATCGATAAATTCTATAACATTATCAATTTTTTTAGATACTATATCTATTGAACTAAAAACATGAACTTTAATCATTTTTTCTCTAAATTCTTTAAGTGTTGTGATGTCATTTGGTTTAACAGTTGCTGTATATAACTTAATATCTTCTTTGATTGTATCGTATTGTGAATCATAATAAGTTACTTTTTCGTTATCGTTAACTAATGAACGTTTAGAATTGTATTCTTTAATAATAGGTATATTTTGGCAGTTATTTTTATAATTTTTTGATATGCCACGTTCCTTATTATAAATTTTTAATATTGAAAATGCTTCATCGTTAAGACGTTTAATAAGTTTAACATCTGGCAAAAACTTAATTTTTTCAGCTTCTTCTTGAACTTCCCATCTTAGGTCTGGGTTTGATTTTAAAAACTCTTGCTTACCTCTTTTATCTATTAAGCTATCTACAATTCCCTCCATATATTTCATGTTACTAATATTAATTATTTTAAGTAATTCTCTTCCACCATTATCACTTTTTTTGATGTTAGATACAAGATTCATACCTTGAAGCACGGATTTATCAAAATTAGTAATTTGAGCATTATTTAATATCTCATGGTCATAGTTATATTCTTTTATGTAATCATTAAATATATCTAAATAATCTGGGTGAATAAGCTGTGATTTATCTATAAAATAATTTCTAAATTTAGATGAGTAGAAGTTATGATTATGTACAAATTTATTCACAATGATATCTATACATTCTTTTCTTCCAAAAGAATCATTAGTTTCAATTTTAAGGAAGTTATTAATAAATTCCGTAAGTGTTTTATCGTCATATTGAAGTAAATTTGTTTCAAGTTTATCACGTAGATATCTTTTTATTGATGAGTTATTTTCTTCATTTGGAATTTGATAATTTATATTTTTATCACGTGATTCTCCTATTAATTTAAACTTTAATATTGTGTTAAATATCATAACATTTTTATTAAATAAGTTGTGAGATTGTATATAATTACTTTTAAGGTAATTTTCATGTTTTGCAAGATTAATTATATTATTAACTATTGAAGACTGAACATTATATTCATCCAGTAAATAATATGGTACTTGATTAACTGATAAATTATGTTTGTTGAAAATTAAACTTAATTCAATTAAATTAACTACTTTCTCAATAGATTCTCTTTCAATATTCATTATTTCTCTGATATTAGGCGTAATATGTTCTAAAACTTGATTAAAATCTTCTTCTGTTAATTTCTTTTTTGATTCACTATTGATCATTACTACATAGTCTGTATCCTTCTGAAAATTTTGCCAAGAAAAATCCTCGTAATTTGAAACTATAACAACGTTTTTACTTTTTTTATTAGGCTTACTTTTAGTTACATCTAAACCGGTATTGCATAATTTAGGATATAATTTTTCGGAACCATTATCAATAATATCTTCTTCCCCAATAATAATATTAACATCGTTATTTTCAGGTGATTTAATGTAAAAACCAACAATGTTTACTTCTTCACCATGAATGTGAGTATTGTAATATGGAGATTTCATAATTGTTTTATTTTTATCAACGTCATTTATAGAAGTACTATATAATTTATCACCATGACTATTACAAGTTTTCATACTGTTTTTATCTACATTAAAAATATCATCGTATATATCTTCTAATAAATTTAAGTCACCATCTACCATGCGTTTAGTTAATTCAATTTTGTTTGATTCATCATCTATATCGGGATTATCAATGCAGTTATCAATAAAACAATTTCTATAAACTTCAGTATGTTTTTTAAATTTACACGAATAGTAGTGATTATTAATATCTTTTGAGTCTGATATATGAGTTCTATGAATAGAATGGTGCACTACTGCCTCTTCTTGATTAGTCTCATTGGGATTAAGATTAATATTACTTGTACCTCCTAAATGTAATAATTTTAATAAATCCTTGTATGTAAGTTCTGATACACCTGGTTTATGTTGTTTATACATTTTTTCTTGTAATGCAGTGTAAATTTCAAGTTCTTTTTGTTGTGATACTAACTCGATATTTTTAGACGCAGACTTAATTTCTTTTAATTCCTCTTCTGAAATGCTGGCATTGTAAAATTTTTTTTTATCATAAACTATTGGAGTGATATAGGTATTGCGATAATTATGTTTCTTAATTTTTTCATAAAGTGGTCTGTATTCGTCATCATAAACAATAGCATTTTTTTCAAATATATCATCGCTGCTACTATATTTATTAATTAAGTTGATTATAGATTCTGCTTCACGACTGATTGAATCTATATTAATGCTCTCTCCTTCAGAAATAGCGTAATTTTGAACTTCGTTGATGTAACTTTCCTTAAGTTCCTCATCGGTATATGACAGTTCCCACGTTGTTTTACTTACGTATGTTTTTTCATCTTCTTCCTCGAAATCTTCGTCTTGTTGGGTGTTTGATTTATCACTATCTGATTCCATTGCTCCTACAAATTTGGATTCAGATTCTGTTTCACTTGCAGTGACTAATTTATCATTAAGTTGAATAGATTTTATTTTATATTCATTATTTTCGAGGTCATCCAGATTAAATTTAATTTTAGGAGGATTTCCTGAAGTTTTATCCTTTGCTAATAAAAAAACATCATTTGTTTTGGTTTTAGTAAAGAATAAATAAACTGCACCATTTATTTCTGACTCTGAGTTGATTTTTATTTCGGAACGTGGTTCAAGTCCATCTATAAATGTGATAACAGATGAAGTATCAATGAAATTTACTTCAGTAGATTCACTTGCACTCATATTTATAATAAATGTATATATTATTTTCTGTAGGGGTACTTATTGATATGAGCTTAAAGAATTAATATATATCTATATAATATTAAATGAATGTTCAACACCCATTAATGGTGAAAATAGACATTAATAACTGTAATGATATTCATGAGGCTTATCAAAAAATAAAAAATTTAAATCTTGATGCTAAAATTCATGGCGAACTTATTATAGTTAAATATCCAAAATCAATTAAATACACAGATGAAGATTATATCCTTAAAAGTCGAGGTATTATAATTAATTTTACAAAAAAAAGCATTGTTAACAGTTCTCTTGAAGGATGTATTGATATAGATACATTTAATCGCAAAGTAAATGATTGGGATTCAATTGTTGTAGAGGAATGTTTGGATGGAACTCTCATCAACCTTTATTATTATAATAAATGGGTTGTCTCAACAAAGTTTTGTATTAATGGAGAAGATTCTAGATTTAGAAATAACAAAACTTTTAAGGAATTATTTGATAGTGTCTGCCCGATTGATTATTCAAATTTAGATAAGAGTTATACATATAGTTTTTTACTGCAACATAAAGATTCGCGTATTGTATCACCTATAGTAGAAAATAAAATTTTTCACGTAGAATCTACTAATAATGTAACTGGAGAAAAGGTCGATATTAATATTGATGGTGTAGAAAAGCCACAATTATTGAAGTATAAGCATATTGTTAACCGACTTAATGTTACCAACATGAAAGAATTAGTTAGCAAGACGAATAATTTACCATGGTGTAACCCCGGATATATTTTATATTCAATCGATAGAAAATACAGAACTAAATTAGAAAATCCAAACTATACTAAAGTACTTAACATGATAAAAGATCAAAGTAATTTAAACTATATAATATTGGATTGTATATTTAAAAAAGACACTATTAAAGATTTACTTTTCTATTATCCAGAGTATACAAGTGCTACTGTAAAAGTTAATAGTGATTTTAATACATATGCAACTAATTTATTTCAGTTTTACATTAAATGTAAAGTTAATAATGAATTTGTTAATTTAGAAAAAAAATATAAAAAACCATTGTGTGATGTACATAATTTATTTAAGAATAAAAGAAAAAATGGAGATTATTCATTTAAAATAACATTTAACGAAGTTACAGATATACTTAAAAGTTATGATACACCATATCTGTATAGTATTATTTATTAAAATAGAATAAATTTTATTATTTCAAATAATAATAACATTTTTATTTAATTTGTGTTAAAAGGAACCGATATATTTGCAAAATCAATATCAAGTGGTTTATCTCCGATATTTCCCGTAATATCTGTGTTTTTCATAAAATACTCATCGTCATCTTCAATCATGTATCCCCCATTTTCATGTGTAGTTTTAAACTTACTATTGTATACAAATTCAGATTTAATTTGCATTAATTTATGTGTACAAACATTCATGGTTTTTATGAACAGTAGTACCGACAGTAAAGTATTAAGATATAGTTTGTCTTTTTCTTTAAGATTTTTAATTTGTGTTTTTTTATCAGATTCAAGGTTTGAATCTTCAATAAGTTTCATTATGATTTCTACAATCTCGGTATTGGTATATTCATTTGGAATTGAAATAATATCAATTTCTTCAATGGCAGGATGTTGCATTTTGTAGCCTGTATATTTAAGCACAGCATGTTCACAGAGTGCACCTCCTTTTGTAAATATATCTCTGTGAAGCATAGCTACCATATTACCAAATGTATGATTTTCATTCTTGATATTAATTCTTACACCAGTGTTTACATTATCTGCATCCAGTTCACTAATTACAATTTTATCATTGGTTGTAAAATCAGGACACTGAACGTCATCAAGTGTAAATGTAAATGAATTAATTACATCTTTTACCATAAGAATCATACTACAAAATGTATTATAGATAATAGTATCCGGATTCATAAATCCAATTGATTCAACTGAAAGTTCAAACCGGTTAGGATTTCCTTTAGAATCCAAGGTTAGAACACGGTCTTTATCTAAAAGGTCGAATGAACGCCTAATATCTTTAATTTCCGATTCTGTTAGATGTGCAAGACCTTTACTCGTACGCTCTTTGTTCATGTACTGTATTTTATTATCAAATGTTTCTTTAACACGAGTTTCATCAACTTTCAATTGATAGGTAACGGTTCCTGTAGGGTCATATCGCGAATTAATCTTACCTAATCCAATGGTTGGATAACATTCAATATTAACCTCTTCTCCAGCATCTACATCATTAATATTAAATTTAAGTTTATCAATTAAAATGTGATCATTAGTGAAAACATCCTTTTTGAAAAAATCTTCAGTATTTAATTCGGTTCCATCTTCATCAATAATTTTAAAATTTTTAGAAGTTATGGAAATAAGACCATCTTTATCTCTAAGGTCAATATTTGTTTGGTTATTAATTAATTCAATAGAAAACACGACCTTTTTATCATTGATAAAATCAAAAACTCTTTCACCAGTTTTTTTATTAAAGTAAGTCTTAATATTTAGATAATCTGACAA
>MDTA01025922.1_pt1 | contig 17950 bp, 12 predicted proteins | sample 811151 | NCBI WGS metagenome assembly MDTA01 (sample SAMN05326648, study PRJNA326480) | marine metagenome | isolation source: seawater | place: Indian Ocean: South | collected 2010
CCCGGGGTGGATCATTCATCCAGAGATGAAAGTAATCACGGGTTAATCGCTCTCCAGCAGCCCGGAGATTCGGGCCTTCCCCCTCAAAAACCGCGATGGGAGGCTTCTCCCCGATCCCGTGGCAGGTTCCACAGCTCAATCCTCCTGCCACTCCCGTCATGGACTCTCCAATCCCGATCTGCTCCGGATCAGGATCAGAAGGACCACTGCCCTTCCCCGAACGGCCGACCGCATGACTGAATCCAAGGGAGAGATCGCCTGCCCTGGCTGGGAAGGCGGGCATGCGGGCAGGGAGCCACCTCCGGATCTTGGGATGGATTTCTCCTGCAAATAGCCTCGTCCGCCAGTCCGTTCTCAATTTCATCCCGAGATGATCAAGAGGCGGAGGACCGGAAAGCCCTCCCGGCTTCTCCTCATCACCGGCAGGATCGGGTTGCAGGAGGTTCTCAACTTCCCCGGCATACCTCTCACGGAGGCTCTCTTCCCCATCCCGCGCGTGACAGGCATTGCAACGCAGAGCGTGATACTGCCGACCCGAAAACTCGGCCGGGACAAAGCGGCCCAGCGACTCCTCGTGAAGCTTTTCTCCCAGAAACCTCCCAAGATCTCCTTTCTCATCCTCGGAAAGATTGTAATCCACCCCCGAACACTCAGCGGAACCGAGCTCGAACAGCCCCAACTTGCTTACCTCTGCCGCTTTTTCTCCCTTCCGCTGGTGACAGTTGAAGCACCCCGTGGACCTGGCGAGCATCTGGCCCCTTGCTGGATCCCCCCGGAGGGGTTCTTCCTCCGGTTCCTCTCCGAGGGACCGCAGAAAAGACGCAACCGAAGCTGCTTCCTTGGCGCTGAAACGAAAAGACGGCATGCGAGTTCCCTCATGAAACTTGGATGGTTTTTGAAGAAATCCCGCCAAGGCCCCCTGCCGGAATTTTTGCCGGACACCTCCCAGGCCGATTCGCTCACCATCCCCCTTTCGGTCGAGAGTATGACATGCAATACAGCCCTGCTGGTGGAAGATCTTTCCACCCTCCCTGATCTCCTCCGGGGAATGCTCATCGTTCTTTTCCGGATGGGATCCTCCGGCAACCAGATAAGCCGCAATATGAGCAGCCTTCTGCTGCGCGTCCTCTCCATGAAACACGGCCGGCATACGAGCATGGGGGCGCAGGCTCTCTGGATTGCTGATCCACCGCACCAGCCAGTCCGCCTGTAGTCGATTACCGATGTCATCCAGCGACGGAGCCTGAAGGCGCAATTCAGGCATCATCTCTTCCGTTCCGGAATCATGACAGGATCCACAACGCTTTTCCGCCACCAGCATCCGGCCACGCCGGAAGGAGGATTGCCTTTGCAGGACCTTATCTTCCGGGTCATGCCGGAAGACGTTGGCCGGCATCGGTTCTTTTCCAAACTCACGCCCCTCCCACCATAACTGGAGAGTCGCTTCTCCCTCCGGTGGAGGAATATACTCAACGAGAAACTCATGCTCTCCACTCCGTAAGCGCTCTGATTCGCTGGGAGAACCAATGGCCTCTACCAGGACCTCCCCATCAATGAGCAACTTCGCCTGCCCTCTCCCCTCAAGGTGGAATACCAGGCGGCTCCGTTTTTCGAGCACCAGCTTACCCTCCCACCTTGCTGTAAACGAACCAGCCTTGAGGAAAGGAGAAGGACTCTGACCACTGGGAACATGCAAGGCGACCGAACGTGCAACCCGGGCATCGCTACTCCCATCCGGGGAACCAAGCCGCAGGATCAATCCTTTCTCATGCGCGGCATCAACAACCAGGGGCATCAGAAAAAATAGGCCCAGTGTTCCCAGCAGGAGGGCAGGAGGCTTGAAATGCATTTCGCAATCCCTTCGATTCTCTGAGGAGCCCGTTTCCCGCACAGGCTCTGTCTTAATACGCTGGCTGTCCTGATCCAAGCGCGACCTCGACCTTAATCCCCGGCTAACAGGCCGCTTCCCCGGAAAATCGTGCCCCCCTCGGATTATTGCCCTTCTCGGCAGGACATGCGATAGCTCTGCCATGAAACGCCAACTGGCCTTCTTACTCACTCTTCTTTTTCTGCCCTTTTCCAGCCTCTCCCGGGCTGAGCTGACCGTAGCTCATTTCTTCGGTGATCACATGGTTATCCAGCGCGACAAGCCCATCCGAATCTGGGGAAATGCGAAACCCGGGGAAAACGTACGGGTCAGGTTTTCCACCCGGGACCTCACCATGAAGGCTGATGAAGAAGGCCATTGGCTCATGGAGCTGGAGGCTCTGCCCGCCAGCGCCCAGGGAAAAGCCATGACCATCCAAAGCGGGGAAACCACCATCGCCTATGACAATATCGTTGTCGGAGATGTATGGGTTTGCGGAGGACAGAGCAACATGGAGGACGTGATCAGTTACGTCTACCATGGAGACATGGAGGTGGCATCTGCCAACCATCCAATGATCCGGCTCCTTACAGTCCCCCAGGAGGCCGGGCCCGCCGCCTTCCGGGACATGGATCGCATCAATGAATTTAATTCCTGGGAACGACGCTACGAACAGAAAGGGAGCTGGGCCCAATGCACCCCCAAGGCCGTGGAGCGATTCAGTGCCATCGGCTATATCTTCGGAAGGCGTCTTCACCTCGTCTCTGGTGTCCCGATTGGCCTTGTTGACAACTCATGGGGAGGCACCACGGCGGAGGCTTGGACCTCCCGCAGCATGCTGGCTACTATTGAGGAATCGAAAGGCCTCACCGACGAATGGGACCGTAAGATTGAAGCCTATGATGCCGAAGCCAGCTTGAAAGCACGGATCGAAGGCTGGGAGAAAGACACCAAGCGCCGGATCGCCCGCGGGGAAAAACCCAACCCCAAGCCCACCGAGCCAGACCAGGATCCCGCTTCGGACCGTAACAACCCCGGGGCCTCCTTCAATGGGATGCTGACCTCTTTCAGTAATGCCAGCATCAAAGGCGCCATCTTCAACCAAGGGTATAACAATGCCCTCGGCAATGCCCGCCCCCGCCTCTACGCAAAGGTCATGCAGGCCATGATCCACGACTGGAGAAAGGCTTTCCGCGATGAGAAGATGCCCTTTGGCATCATAGGTCTTACCCCGGGCGGCCAGCCACAAACCCGTGATAATTTTGAGATGCGTATGATCGATCCGGCCCCTTTCATCCGGGAGGGCCAGTTCGGGGCCGCACAGGAACTGGAGAACGTCTGCTTCATGCCGGCCTACGACCAGCAAGTCCCCTGGTATCATCCCCACAAGAAGGTCCTCCATGGCGAACGGATTGCCCGCTGGGCGCTGGCCACCCAGTATGGACAGTCCCAACTCCGCTGGAAACCCACCACCCTCGACAACGCGGAAATAAAAGGAGATCACATGATCCTGAGCTTCAATGGAATGGTCCGGGTTCATGACGGCAGGCCCTTCGAGGGCTTCGCCATTGCCGGAGAAGACCGTCACTTCGTTCCAGCCAACGCCGAGTTCCTTGTAACCGGAAAGGATGACCGGGGAAGGGAGCAGAAGGACGAACGTAGATTGAAGGTCTGGAGCCCCCTCGTTCCAAATCCCGTAGCAGTTCGCTACGCATGGGCGCGGAACCCTCTTGGTAACGCAGTCAACAGCGGACATCATGAGCGGATCATTCCCATCCCCTCGTTCCGCACTGATGAGTGGGACTGGCCGGAAGCGCCCTTCGAAAGCGATAGTGAAGAAGCCAGAAACGAACACCGGGAAGCCATCAATAAGATGCGCCAGCAGGCCCGCCAATGGGCCGAGGATCGCCCCCTCCGGGAAGCCCGCCTCCTCCTCGGCATTGCCGGGGAAAACGCTTCGGACGAACCCACGGACCTTCCGCCTCAATAAAAATATCCTCCTCGTCCTGCCCGGAATGCGTTGACGATCGCTCCGAGCGCACGGTTCACTACATCGTGGAATCACCATCAGGAATTCGACGAGGTCGACTGCTTCTCTTCGCCTACGCATTCGCTGCCGTCCACGTTCTCGTCATCTTTACCCTCGGCGAACCCTATCCCTCCCTGCAGGGCCCCCTCTTCGCCGGACACCTCCAGAAGAACCGGATCATCTATGTGCCCTTCTATCGAGAAGCAGGCAATGAAACGAATCTGCCATCTTCCGGGAAACTTCTCCGACACGAGACCCTTGGGATCCCTGCCCAACGGAATTTTCCCCAGCTTGTTCCGTCTCTTCCGGGTGCTGCCGCCCGCGAGTTTCTCATCGGGCATTCTCTTCGCAGATCAAGCTTCCGCCCCGCAAAAACAGAAGACTTCTCCCATGTGGAATGGTCCGCCTACAAGTTCCACGCTCCGTTCAATGGTCCGCCCGAACTGATCGGCGAAGAGGACATCATTCATGATTGATCCCCTCCGCCTGCACCAGAGCGATGCACTTTTCCTCGGGCGCATTACCTACACGGGGCTGATCCTCCTGTTCTTCCCCCTGAAATCACCTCGCCTTCTCAACGCTCTGGGCGAGGGACATTTCCATCCTCCGCCCGGACCCTTCGATCTCTTCGAAAGCTATCCCCCGCCCTGGTTGATCAACTCAGTAGAGTGCATGGCCTTTCTTTTCTTCGCCTTGTGGGTGGCCGGCTGGGGAAAATGGATCGTGGGAACGGGCCTGACCCTATGCCTGACCTTCACAAGCGGGTTCTTCTACTCCGCAGGCAAGATCGACCACGATTTCGTCGTTCTCCTGCTCCCTGTTTTCCTGACCCTTCCCGGAGTTACCCCAAAACGTGCCCTTCTTTTCTGTCTCGCCGTTTACTTCGCCTCCTCGGGAATTGCGAAGGCAGCTGGCGGTTGGCTCGATCTCAACACACAGGCCAGCCTTTCCTGGGCTCTGACCTATTCCCATGCCTACGGAAAGACGGAACTTCTCCTCGCGTGGTCCCTCACCAACCTTCCCGGCTGGAGCTGGGAGATCCTCGACCAGCTCACTGTCTGGTTTGAGCTCTGTGTTCCGCTTGCACTTCTACCTCCACTCCGACACTGGATCGCCCTTACGATACCCCTCTTTCATTTGTTCACGGTCCTTCTTTTCGGGATCGATTTCGCTCGCCTGCTTCTGGTCTACCTTCCGCTCGCCTTGCTCTGTTGTGTCAATCCATCGCAAACGCATCCCGCCATTTCCCACCGTATCCGGAACATGCTTGTCTCTCTCTGCTTCATCGGATTGCTCCACGGCTCCCTCTATCTGTGGTGCCACGGAAACTACTGGAGCCTGTCGTTCCCGGTAGATCCCCCGGGCCTTCTTCTCTTTCCTCTCCTGGAGTTATTGCTGGTCACCGGGCTGGTTCTTCATCTTCGGATCCGTTCCAGGAGGCCCTCCCATTTCCGCTGATCCAACCACCAGCATGCCCCTGCCCTGGTGCCATTCCAGCTCGACAGTAAGCGCTCCTCCCTGATTTCATTCCGAAATGAAACGCTCGTGGCTATTGGCCCTCACGCTCATTCCGCTCCATTCCGCAGCGGAGGGTCCACACGACGAACGGCACTGGGCCCAGTGGAGGGGCCCCCTCGACACAGGGGTCGCCCCCAGGGCAGACCCCCCCGTGGAGTGGAGCGAGTCCCGGAATATCAGGTGGAAGATTCCCCTGCCCGGGGAAGGCCATTCCTCTCCCGTCGTATGGGGTGACCGGATCTACCTCACCGCCGCCATCCCACATGGCCAACCGGTTGCTCCCGCAACCGGAGTCCGCCCCGGGGCCCACGACAACATTCTCAAGGTCCGTCCGATGACATTCGTGGTACTCGCCGTGGACCGGGCCACCGGAAAGATCATCTGGCAGACAACCGTACGGGACAGTATTCCGCATGAGAGTCGGCACGATACAGGCAGCTATGCCTCCGCTTCTCCCATTACCGACGGCAAGCGCATCTACGCTTTCTTCGGATCAAACGGGCTCTACGCCCTGAATCTGGAAGGCAAGGTAATCTGGTCGAGAGACCTGGGCGACATGCATACCAAGCACGGACACGGAGAGGGGGCCTCCCCGGCGCTTCATGGCGACTCCCTCGTTGTAAACTGGGACCACGAGGGCCCTTCCTTCATCACCTCATTCGACACCAGCACCGGCGAGCAACGCTGGAGCCAGAAAAGGGACGAACCCACCTCCTGGTCTTCGCCTCACGTTCTCACACACACGGACCCACTGCAGGTGGTGGTCTCCGCCCCCAACCGAATCCGGAGCTATGACCTCGCGACCGGCAAGCTCCTCTGGGAATGCGGAGGACTATCACACAACGTAGTCGCCGGTCCCGTCTCTCAGAAGGGCCTTGTCATCTGTGGATCCAGCTACGAAAAACAGGCCATCCTCGGAATCCGGTTGGATGGCGCTACCGGAGACCTCACCGGCACCGGAAACATCGCCTGGATAAAACGCCGGGACACCCCCTACGTTCCTTCCCTCCTGCTCTATGATGGGCTCGTCTACTACCATCGGCACTACCAGGGGACGCTTACCTGCCGCCAAGCCACAACCGGGAAATCACTCTACGAACGGGCACGACTCACGGGAATAGATAATGTCTACGCCTCACCAGTGGCGGCAGCGGGTCGCATCTACATCACATCCCTTGACGGACAGACCCTTGTCTTCACGTCCGGAGACAACCCGGAGGCCCTTTCCCTGAACCAACTTGACGATCGTTTCAGCGCCAGTGCCGCCCTCGTCGGCGACGAAATAATCATGCGGGGCAGCAAATTCCTCTACTGCATCGCTCAGAAAAGGAAGCCATGAACCGATCGCCTCTACTCCTTCGTTCAATCTTACCGGTTCTCGCCCTTGGCATGGCGATGCAATCCTGTACCAACCGACCGGATACCCAGGTGAACGGCCCTCTGGTCAGCGCAGTCCAGATCGGTGCGATGGTCGGGAGGGGCAGTATTCTCTCCAAAGTCCGGAGTCCGGTCACTACCACCAGGCTGGGACTGGCAATGCTCGTCCAACGGGCAGAGGAACTTGTAATAGGAAACATCCCCTGTCCCCTCGATCCCGCCCCCCGCACCAACGGAATCCCCGGGAGCCGGGAGTTCTCCACAAGCCTCACCCAAATGGGGCTTCCTGCTCCCTTCCTCGGAACGGTGGAACTTCTGGTCGATGGGAAAGAGTTCTTTCCCGCCTTCAAAAAGGAACTGAGCCTTGCCCGTGAGTCCATCGATCTCCAGCTCTACATCTGGGACAACGACGACATCAGCATCGCCTACGCCGACCTTGTGAAAAAGCATGCCCGTACGGTCCCCACCCGCATGCTCCTCGACGACATCGGCTCTACTCTCTCCGCAAGCCTGAAACCCCGGACCCCCGCCCCCCCGGGATTCCGGGCCGTTCCGGACATCGCCCGCTACCTTCGCGAGGATTCGGATCTCACCCTCCGGAGAACCCTGAACCCATGGGCCATCATCGACCACTGCAAGCTGCTCGTCTTCGACGGGCGAACCGCCATGCTTGGAGGAATCAATATCGGCCGGGAGTATTACTCCGAATGGCATGACCTCATGGTTCGCATCCGGGGTCCGGTGGTGGACCACCTCCAGATCGAATTCGATAAGAAATGGAGAAATGCCCATGAGCTCGGGGACCTGTCCCTCATCTGCCGTCCTCCTCCTTCCCTTTCCCGAGCCGGACCGCCTCCCCCCGGATCCTTCCCCATACGGATTCTGAGAACAAACCTTCTTGAAGATCGCCGCGAACCACTCGTGGCAATCCTCGAGGCCATACGCTCGAGCCGCAGCCGGGTCTGGATTGAGAATGAATACATTACCAGCGACCGCATTCTTGATGCCCTTCTCTCCGCGTGCAGGCGCGGTGTCGATGTCCGGGTAATCATTCCAACGCTCCCCTTCGAGGAGGTCATGCACCTCGCAAACCATCAGGCTGCGGGAGAACTTCTGCAGGCAGGCGCAAAAATCTATCGCTATCCCGGAATGACACACATGAAGGCCATTATCTGCGATGGCTGGGCCTCGGTGGGTGCTACCAACTTCGACACCCACAGCCTCCAGATCAGTTACGAGATCAACATTTCCTATTCTGATCCCGATGCCGTCCGGACTCTCGCCCGGCGGGTCTTCGAGAAGGACTTTGCGCTCTCGAGGCCTCTTGCCATCGAGGACACCCGGCACTGGCTGAATCCCATTGCGGAGACCATCGCCGACCAGCTGTGATTTATTCCATCACGTCCCCGGAACGCCCGGCGTGAGAAATTCAACCATTCCTGTATCCCAGGAGGCAAGCAGCCGGTTCACTTCACGATACAGGTCTCAACCCCGTGCTTCAGCGACTTGAAGGGATCCTCCCAGGTCGGGATGAATTCCTGGGCCACGTAGTCGGTGAAACCCGTCTTGACGATCTCCCTGATGATGGGCGGATAGTTGATCTCCTGGCTTCCGTCTATCTCACCTCTCCCCGGGTTACCCGCGGTATGATAATGGCCGATGTAATCCTTGTACTCCCGGATTCGGCGGATGACATCTCCGTTCATGATTTCAACATGATAGATATCGAAGAGCAATTTGAAGTGCTCTGAACCAACCTGCTTGATCAGGTCGACACAGAAGTCGACGTCGTCCCCGAAATATCCCGCATGACCGGTCATCTTCACTTCCGTAGCCCGGGAATTGAGATGCTCGAAACAAATGGTAATCCCCTTTTTCTCGGCGAGGGGAACGACCTTTTTCCAGGTCTCGACACAGAGCTGGGCGGCCTTCTCGTCATCCATGCCCTCGTAACGCATTCCTGTGAAGGTGATAACACGCTTGGCCTTGATCTGGCTGGCTACCTCTATGCCCTCCTTCAACTTCTCAATGACCATGTCGGTATACCTCGGATCGCAGGGCCCCTGTGCAAAGCCATGGCTTCCCACGAGGGAAATCTCAAGCCCGAGGTCCATCACTTCCTTGTAGGCTGTCCGGGGAATCCCTTCCATCCCGTGCATGCCCAGCTTGACACACCATTCAGCAAGTTGCCCGGGCTTCACCCCGCGCCCCCCGAAACACCAGCCCATCACCGAATGCTTGAACGGCGTGTCGATCTTTGGGGGCGCAGCGAAAGCCCGACCGGAACCCAGGGAAAACCCACCGGCCGCCAGTGCAGCCCCGCTCAGAAATTGTCGTCGGGAAGGACTCATGCGAATGATCGTAGGACAGAGAAGACCATGTTTCCAACTCACAAACGCGCTTCGGGCTTTTCTCCCAGCAGGGGAGTAGCTAGGAACTCTTTCCCTTCCTTCCCGAGCTGGAATACAGCGCCTTCCATCATGAACTCATTTCTTCACCTCACCGTGCTCATCCTGCTCAGCGGAGGCCTCCTTTCCGCCCAGGGGCCTCCTCCCGGGAAAGAAGCTCGACCAAATTTCGTCGTCATTCTCGCTGATGACCTCGCCTGGGACGATCTCGGAGCCTTCGGAAACGAAAAGGTCCGTACTCCGAACCTTGACCGTCTGGCCTCAGAGGGAATGTGTTTCGATCAGGCCTTCCTCACCATCAGCTCCTGCTCCCCAAGCCGTGCCAGTATTCTCACCGGGCGCTACCCTCACCAGACTGATGCAGAGCAACTCCACTGGCCCATCCCGGAATCACAGATTATCTTCCCCCAGCGGCTTAAGAAGGCTGGATACTTCGTCGGGGCAGCGGGCAAGTGGCACCTTGGAGATGCCATGCGGGACCGGTTCACGGTAGTGCGGGAGGTCGACACCTCAGGATTCCAGCTTCCTCCCAATGCCGGAGCGGTAGCAGGCGGCAAATTCAAGGAGACTTCCACCGGCGACGAACGGAGTGGCTGCGCAGAGTGGGTTGACCTGCTTAAAGAACGGGACCCTGCAATCCCATTCTTCCTCTGGCTTGCGGCTGTCGACCCACACCGCCCCTACGAAAAACAGATTTCGACAGAACCCCATCCCCCCGGAGAAGTGATCATTCCTCCCTACCATCCGGATACCCCCCTGGTGCGCCAGGATTATGCCCGCTACTACGACGAGATCACCCGACTCGACCGTTTCGTGGGCGCAGTTCTCCAGGAACTGGAAACCCAGAAGGCAGCCAACAACACAATCGTGATTTTTCTGAGCGACAATGGGCGACCCTTCCCCCGCGACAAGACTACCCTCTATGACAGTGGAATCCGCACCCCTCTGATTATGCGTTGGCCTACCACCATAAAGCCTGGATCCCGCTGTAACCAACTGGTCAGCAGTATCGACCTGGCCCCCACCATCCTGACCCTGGCCGGCCTCCCGGTAGGTCCCAGCCTCGTGGGCAGGAACTTCACTGCGCTGCTGGAAGGAAGGGATATCGAAATCCGCGATGCCATCTTTGCCGAAAAGAACTGGCACGATTATGAAGATCGCTCCCGGGCGGTACGAGACGATCGTTACAAGTACATCATCAACCACTACTCGGATCTTCCCGGCACGCCTCCCGCCGATGCCGCCCGTAGCGATACCTTCAAGGAGATGCAGCGCCTGCGCATGGAAGGAACCCTGCCCGCTGTCCAGGCAAACCCTTTTACAGCACCCCGGCCCCGGGAAGAACTCTACGACCTTTCCACCGACCCCCACGAACTAAGGAATCTAGCCCTCGACCCAGCCCATCAGGACACCCTCGAACGCCTGCGTGTTGAATATCGGCAGTGGCGGATCAGGACCCAAGAAAAGACCCCCAAGCTACGCACCCCCGATTAATTCGACCGCATAACCGGCACCCCGACACCGGCCCGTATCCGCCCGCGCTGGTCCAAGGACAAGATGATCAAGGAAGGTGTCCTTCTCCCCTGAATCCCGGGAAAACATGACCCTTATGGAGCTGTAACTCCCTACCCCGAAGCAGCAATCCTCTGCAGGTCGGCCCGGGTTTCGGCGTAACTGCGGTCAAAGGCAAGAACCCGGGGATCAGGCTCCTCGCCTCGGTAGCTGCAGACCTCACGGTAGAGATCAGGCCACCAGTTGTGGTGCTCGGTCAGGCCATCCGCCTTCCACTGTTCCCAGTCGGAAACCACCTTGTCCCAGCACGCGCTACCGTATGCTGCCGCTTCTGCTACCGTTTCAAAATCCTTTACGTACCAGTCACGTCCAATCCGCGCATGCAGAACCTCATCGGCCCAGTCAAAGTCCTGGATCAACTGTGCAAAATCATCTCCCGAATCGGCCCCCACTTCCCACTCATAACGCTTACCCGTCTTCGACATGAGCCCCTGCTCAATGAACCAAAGGACTGCATGACGCTCCCGGGGGGTAAGCTGTTCGTTCAATCCTTTCGACCAGGTGAAGTTGATCATTACCTTGCTCGGCCAGTCAATCCCGGACCTCGCGAAGCCTACCTCCCCCATCATCGCGTGCCGGGCCTCATCCCAGAGCTGGCGCGTCATGTCGCGATAGAATCCCCAGGGCCGCTTTCCTTCCCCCTCATCACCACTCTCAGTGACCATCTCATACAGGATGGAGGCCATCATCTCCGGAACATCGATCTCCCGCAGACGCTTGAAGAACATCATGAAGACCTTGTCCCGGCTCTCAAAGGATTCATCATAGAGAAACTCCTCGGCATGAACCCCCATGTTATAAGGGTCCGGGAAACGCTCGTCGCGCTTCGGCGTGCTGTCATAGTGAAACTCCTCAGCCGAATAACGTTGGGATGGGGGATCACCCCGGTCCCCGGTCCCGGCCAGGCCACCAGAAGCCGCCAGCCAGCCCCTGAGCTCCTCCTTCCATTCCAATGGATCCTCCCGTTGGACCGAACTTGCTGCTTCCAATGCGGCACATGATTTTTCTCCCCACGAAATCATGTCCTCTACCTCCGGAAGGATCACCCGGAGAATACGCAGGCCGGGCGCATCAGTAAGCGGATTGGTCTGCTCCCTGTAAGCCTCCATGCTCTCGCGTAGCGCTGGCAAGGCCACCCGGTATAGACCTTCCATGAGCCTTTCCCGATCCGGGGCATTACGGATCTCATCGAAAAAAGCCTCCAGATTATCATCCGGGACCTTGTCCAGTCCCAAGGGAGGATGCCGCAGTTCCGCCACCCTGTCCCGCAGAAGGGTAATATGCTCCGCCGCAAGGTAGGCATGATAGCTATAGCCCATCTTCAATTCGTAGATTGGCTCACAGGCAATACGAGTGAGCAGTACCTGCCAGACCCTCTGCAACGCATAATGAAAGCACTTCAGACGATCCACGCACTCCTGCACCCCCAATCCCGGACCGCCCGCCCCGGCGAGGTCAGCTACCCCTGCCAACTCCGGCAGCCCGTGCAGGGACCGGTAATTCTCCAAGGTTCCGTCACTCATCTTGTTTCTTCTATATGGTGCCCCGGAAACCGGGTTGATTCAACCCCAAGAGATTCCGATCCCGGCCCAAGACCCTGCAATCTAAATGCACGAAGGAGGCAGGAAAGAAAAAGGGGAGAGGCTATCACCCCTCCCCTGCTGGGAATTCTCGGAATCAATCCCTACTTGAGCTCCCGGATCTTCAAGTTCCGCCAGGCCACCGTAAACGGACCTCTGTTTCCCACTCCATGGACCTGGAGACCGATAAATCCACTCGGGTGGCTTTCATAAGCCTTCTCATGGACCAGGTCAGAAACCTGCTCCCCGTTGACCCACACCTGAATACGAGCCCCCTTGGCGAGAACCCGGTATTCGTTCCACGCATCATCCTTGAAATGCTTGTGCGGCTTGCGCTTGTCATTCGGAGTCATCCACCCGTAACAGGCCTCTCCATATATGTAACCTGACTCCGCGCCATTGGCCCCGCTCGCCTCAATCTCAACCTGCGGTCCGTTAACCCGCTCCTTGGGATCATCGTTCTTGGTCTTGGAGCGAATCTGCACCCCGGAATTCAGTTTGTTATGGCACTTGACCTCAAAGGTTAGCTCAAAGTCTCCATACTTCTTTTCCGTGCAGAGAAAGGAATTGGGGCTTCCCTTGGCGGTCGTTCCCAGAATTGTCCCGTCCACGACCTTATAGGTGGCCGTCCCGTTACGCTGGGCAAATCCGGTGAGGTCCTTTCCATTGAAAAGTTCCTTCCATTCTCCCTTCTTGTGGTGATCCGCCAGAGACGGCAGGGAAAGGAGCAAGGAGGACAACAGGGCGATGATAATATGTGGTTTCATTGTGATGTGAGGCTCTGCCTTACGCTGAACAGGCCAGTGATATATCATGATTCCGGATCTCCAACCCCCAAATCCCGCTTCTTCTGTTCGGCCAGATCGACCCTGATCATCTCCCTGTCATTCCGGATAAAGACAGAACGCATCGCGAAGGCTGGAGGACTCCACAGAACCTTCCGGGACCCGGAGGTATTCGTGGGCCCGATAACATGAGCCCGGCCTACTTCGCGATATCCCTGCCGCGAAAGCTCCGCAATGATGAGATCCCCCATTTCCCCGAGGATCCAGAACTGGCCATTGCCCGGATGATAGGTGAGAAAGGCTGTTCCATAGCGCGGCACCCGCTTGCGAGCTGCAATCTCTTTGGAAAGGCACGGGGCCCTGCTTTCCCAGAGCCTTTTCCCGGAATTCATTTCCACCCCGATCAGGGCACTCCGGTCAACATCAACACCATAAATGATACCATCCAGGAGGTATGGGGTGCTGTTGACGGGATAGACCCCTTCCTTGGGACCACTTCGCCACAGGATCCTCGCTCCCGGCCTTTCATCATCCAGTTCGATCATTCCGCCGATCCTGTTATATCCGCTGACGAATAACTTGTTTCCAAGTTTACGGGGCATCGCAATAGACGACCCATTGGTCGGCTTGATCGGAACATTCCAATACAATTTCCCGGTTTCAGGATTGTGACCCGTCACGCCCTCAGGATGCCAGGCGATGAGCTGGCTGACCCCGGCGTGCTCGACAATCTGGAGAGGACAATAACCACCGTGCCGCGCGGAGAGTGTCCGCCAGCGTTCCTTTCCCGTCCTCCGGTCAAACGCAACAATCAGCGAACCCGGTCCACCGACCATGCAAATCACCATGTCACCATGAACCAGGGGAGAAGCTGAGTGTCCCCACATTGGGACGGGCGCTTCATATTCCCTGCCAAGATCCTTCTTCCACTGCACCATTCCCTTCGTGCTGAGGCAGGTCAGGTGCCCCATTGCTCCAAGGGCAAAAACCTGTCCATCATCTACCGTTGGAGTAGCGCGCGGTCCCCCGGGATAAGATACTTCATATTCCCGGTGCTCGGCATGACTCCAGAGTAATTTTCCGCTCATCGCATCATGGCAGAGAATCCTTTCGCTACCAGTTAACCTCGCCTGGGAACCTGCATCATTAACCACCTTGCCCTCCTCGATCACCAGATCCATGAGATAAACCCGACCCCCGGTTACGGCCGGCCCGGAATACCCATGACCAACCGGAGCTCTCCAGAGAACCTCTGGACCTGCCTCGGGAAACTGCCTCAGAATGCCCTCTTCGCGCCAGGCTCCATCCCGCTTTTCCCCCATCCACTGAGGCCAACCCTCCGCCCAGCAGGTGCTGATTACCGAACCCGTCAGAATCAGCAGAGAAAACAGTCGATTCATATCGTCATGAATCGGGCCGCAAGCCACCCTTCTTGTCAACCCTGCCAACGTAATACTAAAGCATCATGAACCGCCTCTTTCCGCTTCTGCTTCCCCTTCTGGCCCTGTCCTCTCTTGCGGATCCCGCCCCGGGACCAAATTTCATCCTGTGCATGGCGGATGACCTCGGCTGGGGCGATACAGGCTTCAATGGCCACCCGAAGATAGTTACTCCCCACCTTGATGAGATGGCCCGGGGCGGAGTTCGCCTGACACGCTTTTATGCAGGCGCTCCCGTCTGTTCCCCCACCCGTGGAAGTTGCCTGACCGGGCGTAATCCCTTCCGCTACGGCGTCCCCACCGCCAATACAGGACACCTCCGCAAGGAGGAGATCAGCCTCCCCGAACTTCTTTCGGAGAAAGGCTATGCCAGCGGCCTCTTCGGCAAGTGGCACCTGGGCACTCTCAGTCCCCGCTTCAGTGGCAAGGGAGAGGGTCGCAAGGCGGAAAAAAACTTCATGAGCCCGGGTATGGCAGGGTTTGGCGAATGGTTCGCCAGCGAATTCTCCATCGCAACCTACGACCCCTACAAGCCGGAGAATGGCCATTGTCAGGCAGCGCGCAGGGGAGACATGCGTGCTCTCTTCTGGCACAACGGAAAGCCCCTCTCCAAACCCCTCACCGGGTGCACATCCCGCATGGTGATGGACAAGGCCCTCCCCTTCATCTCCGAGGCCGCCAGGGACAAAAAACCCTTTTTCGCCGTGATCTGGTTCCATGCCCCACACCTCCCAGTGGTGGGGCACCCGGAATACATGACCAGACACTACAGTGGATTGCCAGACAACCAGCAACAGTACTTCAGCTGTATTACAGCCCTCGATGCCCAGATGGGGAGACTCCGCGCACACCTTCGTCACCTGAAGATAGAAGATAAAACCATGCTCTGCTTCGCCAGTGACAATGGACCGGAAGGCAACCCTGGTCCGCGGGGGAACTCTCAGGGGACTGCCGGCAAGTTCCGGGGGCGCAAGCGAAGCCTCTACGAAGGTGGGGTGCGTGTTCCCGCGGTTGTCGAATGGCCTGGAACACTGCAACCCCGCGAGGTTGATGCTCCTTGTGTCAGCAGTGATTACTTCCCGACGATCTCCGCCGTGCTGGACCTGCCCCTCTCCAAGCGACCCTATGATGGCATCAATATTCTCCCGATCCTGAAGGGGGTGCAGAAGAAGCGGGGGCGCGCCATTGGCTTCCGATTCGGCAAGGACCGGACTCTGGTCAACGACCGTTACAAGCTCATCCATAACATGGGAGGTCTGAAACGACGCCGCTCGGACAACGGGAAGGTTCCTGTCACCGAATTCGAGCTCTACGACCTGAGCATCGACCCTTCCGAGACCATGAATATAAGCGACCGCTCTCCTGATGTGGTCGCCCGGATGAAAGACGAACTTTCCGTCTTCATCAGGTCCTGCGAGGCCAGTGCGGACGGAGCGGATTACAGGTGAACCGCAACCAATCCAGCCCCACAAATCGTGCTCCTCGGGAAAATCCCGAAGATTGTTCGTGCCCTCTTCCCTGATGGAGGGTAAACCGCGCTCTCCCGTCCCGTGGGACGGACCTCTACCCACTAATCTGAGACCAATGGCAGTCGTTGCGACCAAACTGAACAAGGGACAATGTATCCGCTACGAAGGAGACATGGGCGTGGTGCTTCACCTTGAGCACCGCACTCCCGGCAAGGGCAACGCCCTCATTGCCGCCACCATCCGTTCCTTCAACTCCGGAAATAAGAAGACGATCCGCTTCGCATCCTCCGAGAAGGTAGACATCGTGGAAACCCAGCGCCATAAGCTGGAGTATTCCTACTCCGACCCTTCCGGCGCTCACTTCATGGACTTGGAAACCTACGAGACAACCACTCTTGATGAGAGCCTCGTCGAGGACTGCCGGAGCTTTCTCAAGGAGGGTCAGGAAGTGGAAATTCTCTTTATCGAAGGCAACGCCGTGAGCGTGAGTCTTCCTTCCGTGGTGGAACTGAAGGTGACCGAATCCTCGGAGGGCATCAAAGGGGACACTGCCAACAATCCCACCAAGCCCGCTACCCTCGAAACCGGCGTCACGGTTCAGGTTCCCCTCTTCGTCAAACCCGACGACGTCCTGAAGATCAATACCGAGGACGGAAGCTACGTCGGCAGGGCCTGAAAACAGCCCTGCTCCCGTCCCCTCAGGGCTTCTCCACCCGTAGACGCACAAAATTGCGGTCGCCGGAGAGAAAGATCACGATCGGCCAATCCTCCCCGACGGGCACCGGGTTTTCGAAACCAAGCAGAAGGAATGGATCCAGCAGGGTCCACCCCTCCTCGTCGAAATTCCCCTCTACGAAGACTGGTGCACGGATACCGACCGGTCCGGGGGTCACAATGAGATCGACCTGACCGGGAATGAACAGGTCGGGGGTGAAGAGCGACGGCCGGTCGTTCGCATTATAGCCCAGAGCCCAGAGCAACCCATTGGGGACCCCATCCCCATCGTGATCCTCCTCGAACGGGGCATCCGGGATTCCGTTCAGTTCTGCCCATCCCAGATAAGGGTCGAGCGGAACCTCAATGGCCCCTTCCATCTGAACGGTTGAGTTCACAATTACATCCACTCCATCCTGGATGGGACTGCTGAACTCCAGAGGGAGCACCACCAGAACATCGTAAGTCACGATATTTCCCTCCACCGCGGTCCGCGAGAGAGTTACCGTCCCAGTTCCCGCACCAGACCCTGTAACGGGACTCTCCGTAAAGTTCTCATCGATCTCACCGGTAATTGCAGACCCGGCAATCGCACCCTCATACAACGTCACCTGGTGCAATGACGCATCAAACTGACCGCTCCCGGGAATCACCGGTCCCTGCAGCGAGGTAGCGATGGTGGCTCTTATTCCACTGAGGTCTACATCAGCAACACTGATCGGTCCCAACTCCAGGGAAAAGCTCATGTCCGAGGCGGTCAGATCCCCTGAACTCAGCGTGAACTCCGAAACCTCGTCTGTCGCCGGGTCGATCGCGAGAATGGCATTTACCGTTCCACTGAGCTCACTCTCCTCTTGATCCTCGATGCCAAGAGCGGAAAGCGTGACGTTCAGGACGTTGACATCGGGAGAATCAGAAAGAGCGAGTACCGTATTCACCCTCACCTGCGCAATCGCTCCCCCGGCAAGCATCACGAAGATCGCGAAGGCTGCTGAGAAACCGGAAATCAGGACACGAGCCATCATGAGAATCGAGCAGGGATTCTCTCCAGTCCTACCCCTCATCCATCCGGCGTCAATCAAATCTCCGGCTACCCGGAAGCTACCTCTACCAGCCCTCCGGGATTCAACCAGACCCTCGCCTGAGTGCACTCCATCCACCAAACCCTGCCAAAAACCTTTAATTTTTCCTA
>MDTA01179801.1_pt1 | contig 17948 bp, 17 predicted proteins | sample 811151 | NCBI WGS metagenome assembly MDTA01 (sample SAMN05326648, study PRJNA326480) | marine metagenome | isolation source: seawater | place: Indian Ocean: South | collected 2010
ATTTAAATTAATTAAATTGTTTAAGATAAAAAATAAAGTAAAAAAAGAAACTAAAATTATTAAACTTCTTGTAAAAATTATTGAATACTGAAAGTGATTAACTTTCTCTTCTTTATACAAACCAGTTAATGAAATTGCTAAACAAGATACTGGTATGAGAAAAATATTAAAAATAGAAACAAATCCAGTAAATTCAAATTTATCTTCATAATTTAAATTATTTGTACAAATCAGGATAAACAAATATCCAAAAATAAAATTCATAGCGTGAGTGGAATAAAGTATAAAATTTGATTTTATAAAGAAGTTTTTCATTTTATATTTTTTTATAATTTAATTAATACAAATATTAAATAGACTTTTCTATTAATTTCACTATTCATAAATTTAAAATTTAATTTTAATAATAAATATGTTGACAAAAATACTTTTAGCGATTCCTACTTTAAACGAAGCTGATAATGTTAAACTTCTTCATAAAAAAATTAGATACTTCAATAAAAAAATTAATATTTTATTCGTTGATGATAATTCACAGGATGGAACGCAAAAACAAATTAAAGATATTATAAAGATAGATAAAAAGACAAAATTAAAAGTAAGAAAAAATAGTATTGGAATTGGATCAGCGCACAAATTTTGTTTTAGATATGCATATAAAAATAAGTATGAGTATCTTATCACAATGGATGCTGATTTTTCTCATGATCCTAAATTAATTAATAGAATGATAAATCTTAGAGATAAATTTCACCTTATTCAAACCAATAGATTTAAAAATAAAAATTCTTTAAATGATTGGCCTTTTTATAGAATAATTTTAACTAAGTTAAGATACTTTTTATTATATTTATTACTTAATATAAATTACGACTCATCTGGTGCATATAGATGTTATAATTTAAAAAAAATAAAATTAAATTTATTGTTAAAAGCGAAACATAATGGTTACTCTTTTTTTTGGGAAAGTATGTATTATTTTTGTAAAAGTAATTTCATAATTAAAGAATTTAGTAGTGTGCAAAAATACCGAAAGAGAGGATCTTCAAAACTTTCAGTCAAAGAATGGGTAGGAGGTCTAACTTATTTATTATTTTTTTATTTTAAAAAATTAATTCAATAAAAAGTTATATTTTTTAATATTTTTTTTATGTATAAAAATAAAGTTTTGTACATAACTCTGATCAAAAAAATTTTTATTCTTTTTATTTTTTCTTAAATTTGACTGTAAAATGGATAAATCATTATAACTACAAGCCTTAAGTTTTAAATTATTTCTTGAAAGATAAAATGAAAAATATCCTTTTTTTTTAAGTAAGTTAAAAATATTTCTCTTACCTGAATTATTTTTTTTCATAATTTCTATAATCATAGTTGGCTTGAATATTTTAATTATTTTTTCTCCTCCATGAATTACATCATATTCAGCACCTTCTACATCAATTTTAATTAAATCAATTTTAATATTTTTTATATGTTTAAAAAAAATATCTAGAGTTGTAGTTTTTACTTTCTGAGATTTCATATTTTTTTTGATGTTATTTTTTAATAAACTTGACATTGCTGTATTTTTTTTCCCTTCAGTATCGGGTGTATATAAGAAATTTAATCCAACCTTATTTGATATTGCAAGTTTTCTTAATATGATATTTTTTTTATTCAAAACTTTAGCTAGATATTCAAAATTTGATCTTTCTGGTTCAAAAGAATAAACTTTTTTAGAGTAATTGGACAAAATTCTTGTATACGATCCGTGACAACTTCCTACATCTACACAAGTTGATTTGCTGTTAACGAATTGATTTAAAATTTTTATTTCTATCTCAAACTTATTAAATTTTATTAAATACAGATACCTTAAAAAGTGGATTAAATTATATTTAAAATAATTAATATTCATTTAATTAAATTTAATTTTATGCAAGATATACTCTGCAAGAATTTTGTAACCATTTTCATTAAAATGTCCAAAACCTCTAAAAGGATATAATGATAATGGATCACTCATTTTTTTCATTTTGGAATAAAAATCAATCAGATAAATGTTATTTTCATTCACTGATTTAATTACGTCCTCATAATTAAGATGTTTTACATCGTCTGCTAATATATTCTTTGTAAATCTATTGTAACCAGGAATATAAACAAAATATAAGTTAGAATTATTTTTTTCCGAGAGTTTTTTAACTTTTTTTAGAACCTCTTCAAATATTAATAAGGAATTCTTTTCATATTTAATTACTTTTAAATTTTCTTTTTTTCTAAAAAATTTTTTAATAGTTTTTCTTATATTTTGCATTTTGAAAAAAGATGGGATTAAAAATCCATCTTCTTTGTCTGATCTAAAATCTTGCAATTTAATTTTAAATTTTTCAATGACCATTTTATCTGTAATTTTTTGATTTTTATAAATTTTTTGTATAAAATTATCTTCTTCAAAATATTTTTTTAGAATAGGATGTTTAAATTCATCCTTAATCTCTGAAAGATCATTATCTTCGTAATATAAGAAAATAATATTTTTTGCTTTTTTATAATTAAAAAATTCTTTTAAATTCGCATACTGAAGTAAAGGCCCATTTCCTGATAAACCTAAATTTATTATGTTTTTATTAGTTATTTTATTTATCACATCACTAATTGTATTTGGATAATTAACACATGCACCATGAGCATATGAGTCTCCAACTAAGACAAAAGAGTAATGATCAAAATCCCATAACTTGTCAATATTGTTATAACCAAATCTATCAGATAAATATTTAGAGTAATAACCATTTTCATTACAGTTTATAGTATTGTAATTTGAAATGCTGGATAATGGATAAAAATCAACATGATAATCAAATTTAAAAAAATTTGCATTAATACTCACAATAGTTTTTTCTTCTTTTTCTTTTTCATCAATATAAACCTCATACCTGGTTCTATCATCAAAGAAGAAATGTTTGGTAAAATACCCAGAATTAAAAATTAATAAAAATTCCACTAAATAAATTGATAATATTGTAGAATAAAAAATTATTAAAATTTTCTGCCTTTTCTCGAAGCTTATAAAAAAAATATATATTGAGAATAAAAATAAAAATAAGAAAACTAGATAAGATTTCCAGTAATAATAAATTTTATTACCACTATTATGAAATTCTGATCTGTAAATTAAATAAACTAAAGCTGCACCAAAGAAAAATGTTAATAATATATGAAAGTATGTTGTTAAATTACTATTAATTCTTTTCACATTAATCTAATTCAAATTTTTCTTTGTAATTAAAGTTTTTTTTATTTGATTGATTTTCTTTTTCTAAAAAGAAATCACCGCATACTAAAATATCTAAATTTGTACCCATAAAACAATTATAAGCATCCTCAACTGATTGGACTATTGGCTCTCCTCTGATATTGAACGATGTATTTATAATCATGGGGCAGTTAGTTTGATCATAAAATGACTTAATTAAATTATAAAATTTTTTATTATAAATACTATTTACTGTTTGAATTCTTGAAGAAAAATCTAAATGAGTTACAGCTGGAATTGAAGACCTTTCAAATTTTAATTTTTCAATACCAAATTTATTATTAAATTCATTTTCATTAATTTTTTTTCTTTTATCTTTTTTTAAATAATCAACTATCAACATGTATGGACTAATTTTGCAATTTTCGTAATATTCATCAAGATATTCCTCAAGAATTGCAGGAGCAAAAGGTCTAAAACTTTCTCTAAATTTTATTTTAAGATTTAAAATTTCTTGCATTTTTGCGTTTCTTGGGTCTGCAATTATTGATCTGTTTCCTAATGCTCGTGGTCCAAACTCCATTCTTCCTTGAAACCAGCCAATACATTTACCTTCATTTAATTTCTTGGCTGTTAAAGTTAATATTTCTTTTTCTGACAATTTTTTAAAATTACTGTTCAATCTTATTAGATCAGTTTCAATTTCATTATTAGAGAACTCGGAACCTAAATAAGACCCACTCATTGTATCATTGTTTACTGCTTCTCTCTTATTTTTTAAAACAATATACCAGTAAGCCAATGCTGCACCTAAAGAACCACCTGCATCACCAGCAGCAGGTTGGATCCATATATCTTTAAATTGAGTGTTATTTAATATTTTTCCATTAGCAACACAATTTAACGCAACACCACCTGCTAAGCATAAATTTTCAATTTTATATTCTTCATAAATTTTTTTACATATTTTAATTACAACTTCTTCGGTAACTTTTTGAATTGATGCAGCAATATCCATATGAAATTGATCCAAATTTTCGCCTGTTTTTCTCATTCCTCTATTAAATATATTTTCAAATTTTTTTGAGATCATTTTTAAACCGGTTGCATAATCAAAATATGATTGATCTAATAAAAAAGAACCATCTTCTTTAATATCAATTATATTTTGTATAATTTTCTCAAAATAAATTGGTTTACCATATGGGGCCAATCCCATTACCTTATATTCACCACTATTTACTTTGAAACCTAAATAATTTGTAAAGGCTGAATAAAGTAAACCTAATGAATGAGGGAAGTGTATTTCTTTTTTAATACTAATATTGTTATCTTCTGCAACACTTACTGAGGATGTGGTCCATTCGCCAACACCATCTAAAGTAAGGATAATAGCTTTTTTAAAAGGTGATGGAAAAAAAGCACTTGATGCATGACTTAAATGGTGTTCACTAAACTTTAATTTATTCTTATCAAACCTATTATCTATGCTATTTAATTCATCAATAATTAATTTTTTTTGAAATAATTTTTCTTTTATCCAAATAGGAAATGAGGTTATGAAAGACTTTAATCCCCATGGAAAAAAAGATATGTATGTTTCTAAAAGTCTCTCAAATTTTAGAAAAGGTTTTTCATAAAAAACTACATAATCAACTTCACTTAACTCAAGTTTAGCAAATTTCAAACAAAACTTTATAGAATTTGTTGGGAAAGCACTATCATGTTTTTTTCTTGTAAATCTTTCCTCTTGAGCACAAGCAACAATTTGACCATTTTTGACAAGTGATGCAGCACTGTCATGGTAGAATGATGAGATTCCTAATATGTATGTCAATTTAGAAAATTGTATATATAAAAGGCGCAAATACTGTGCCTTGAGTTAATATTAATAAAGAACCAAAAATCAGAAAAATTATAATCATTGGAAAAAGCCAATATTTTTTTCTAGCAATCATAAATTTTAATAGTTCTTTAATAAATTCCATAATTAAAATTGATTGTTTAAGTTTAAGTATGAATTATCTTTTCTCATAGTCCAGTTAGTTTTAATTTTAGGATTTGACTTTTTTTGAATTAATTTCTTCATAAATAGATCTAAAGCTAATTTAGTAGTCCCTATTACGAAGAAATACAGAATAGAGCAAATAATTGGATTAAGAAATTTTCCTAAAATTAAACCAAATTTTATCCATATTTCTTTTGGATATTTAAAAAAGTTCGGTTTTAAATAAGATATAATTAATATCAATAAAGCAATTGGCAAAATTATTGAGTAATTAAATTTGAAAAAGATTAGATGAGAAATAATTAAAATAGAAAACAGCAGAATACCAAAACTTTTATTTGTTGTAAGTTTTTTTTTCATTTCTTTTTTTTATACTATTCTTATAATTAGAAATTTTAAATAATACAGAGTATAAACAAACGAATTTTGTATGAAAAATGCTATAATATTTGGAGTAACTGGTCAAGATGGTTCATATCTTGCAAATTTTCTTCTTTTGAAAGGATATAAAGTTCATGGAGTGGTTAGAAGAACCTCTGCAATAAATAGGTATAGAATTGACAAAATACAAAAAAATTTAAAAAAAAATTTAATATTACATTATGGTGACGTGACTGATCCATTAAATGTTTTCGAAATAATAAAAAAAATCAAACCTAGAGAAATTTACAACTTGGCTGCTCAAAGTCATGTTGGAATTTCTTTTCAGAAGCCCATCTACACAACAACTTCAATAGTGAATGGATCGTTAAATATTTTAGAGGCAATAAGGTTGATGAATTTGAGTAAAAGAACTAAATATTATCAAGCATCAAGTTCTGAAATGTTTGGAAATAGCTTAAAAAAAAAATTAAATGAGAAAACAAATTTTAATCCACAATCGGTTTATGCAGTCTCTAAAATTTATGGTTATTATTTAACAAGATTTTATAGAAACACTTACAAAATTTTCGCTTCTAATGGAATACTATTTAATCATGAGTCTCCGTGGAGAAGTGAAAATTTTGTTACAAAAAAAATTGTTAATGGATTAGTAAATATAAAGTTTGGATTAAGAGACAAAATAAAAATAGGTAATTTATATTCAAAAAGAGATTGGGGTTATGCAAAAGATTATGTGGAGGGAATGTGGAAAATATTACAACATAAAAAACCTGATGATTTTGTTTTATCTACTAACAAATCTGTTTCTGTAAAAAATTTTATTAATCTTGTACTTAAAAAACTTAAAATTAAAGGTTCATGGAAAGGAAAAGGATTAAAGGAGGTTTATATTTACAATAGACAAACAATTATCGAGGTTGATAAAAAATATTTTAGGCCAGCAGAAGTTAATTATTTAAAGGGAGATTTCTCTAAAGCAAATAAAAATTTAAACTGGAAGCCTAAAACAAATTTATCAAAGTTAGCAGATGTTATGATTGATTATGAATTTGACAAAATTCATAAAAAACTCCCCTAAAAAAATCTAGTAAATGAATATTTTAGTTATTTCTCATAATCAAAAGGGGTGGACTTATGAAACTTTGTATAATGAGCATCTACAACTTGTAAAAAAAGGAAATTTTAAATATTTTTTTTGGGGCCCAGGTTATGATTTTCATACCAATGATATTTTAGAAATTGTAAAAAAATATAATAAAAGAAAAATTTACTTTGATTTGATTTATATTTGTCAATCTCAACAAGACTTATTAGGAAAGTATAATTTTGATCATTTACCAAAAAATTTTTATAAAAAAAAATTTGATTATTTTCCAATAAATTTAAATAAAGTTAAAATTCCAAAAGTATTATTATTAGGAGATTTTTGGTTAATAAATAAATATGAGTGGGAATATATATTCAAAAAGTATGATATACAGAGCGTAATTTCAATTGTTTTAAATCATTATGCTCCTCCTAAAATAAATGAAAGATTTTTGTCTGATTATACAAAAAAAAAGGTTAAGTTTTTCAAATATGTAAGGACTATACCAGAAATTGCAAAGTTTAAAAAAATAAAAAAAAAATATGACTTTGTTAGTTTGGGAGCAAAAGAAATTAAATTTTATCCAAATAGACTATATTTTGAAAAAATTCTTAAAAAAAATTATTTAAAAGAAAACCATAAAATTATAACAGCCGATCACCCAGGATATCAATACAATATAAAAGATAAGAAAAAATTTTTTGGTAAAAAATATTTGAAACTTTTATCTGAATCTCATTTTATGATAACAGATACTACTGATATGGATATACCCTTGATCAAACACTTAGAATGCATGTATTATGGTTGTGTAATGGTGTGTGATAATATTTATTATGCAAAAAGAAATAAATTGAGAAAAGGATTTAATTATATTGAAGTAAATAGAGAAAATGTAGATAAAACAATAAAGTATTTAAAGTCAAATAAACATAAAATGTTAAAAATAAAAAAAAATGCTTATAAAACATATCAAGACTATTATGCAAACAAGGTATTTGTTAAAAGAACCGAAAGTTATTTCAGAAAAATTATAAATAACTATAATGGAAAAATTTATAATTTTAATAATTATGAAAAAATAAATTTAAAGATCAAAATATTTATTCTAAATATAATAAAATTTTTTAAAAAATTATTTAATAAAGTTTTAAACAGAAAAAAATTTGTTTATTAAAAATGAAAATAAAAAATTCACATGAATATATAATTAAAGGAAGTGACCCTTTTACCGATAAAAGGGGAAAAATAAATAATTATAAATTAAATGAAAAAATAAATCTTATAGCAACTATTACTTCAAAAAAAGGAACTATGAGATCAAATCATTATCATCCTGTTCAACAACAGAAGTGTTTATTAATAGAAGGGGAATACATCAGTATATATAAAGATTTATTAGAGACTAACTCAAAAAAAATAACTCATATTGTTAAACCAGGAGATTTAATTTTCACAGAACCTAATGTTGCACACACTATGGTATTTACAAAAGATAGTGTTTTTTTAAATTTAGTAAATGGTGAGAGAGAACATAAAAATTTTGGTAAAACTCACACAATTCCATATCCACTCGTAAATAAAAGTGAAAAAAAATTTTTACTAAAAAATTATAAATTTAATTGTAGGATATGTAATCATGATAATTTTTTTAGGTTTGTATCACTTGGTTTTCAGCCAAATCCAAATGATTTAATAAACTCAATAAAAAAAGACAAATATTTTTATCCATTGGAAATAAATATTTGCAACAATTGTTATAATGCTCAGTTATCTTCTGTTTCAAATTATAAAAAAATATATTCTAACTATATCTATAGATCCTCGATAAGCCAAAAATTTATTAATCATTTTAATGATGCTGCAAAAAAATATATTAATATTTTAAAACTAAAAAAAAGTAGCTTCATTATTGATGTTGGAAGTAATGATGGTATAGGTCTAAAACCTTTTAAATCAATGGGATTTAAAAATATTTTAGGCTTTGAGCCATCAAAGAAACTCAGTAATGAAAGTAGAAAAATAGGGATAAAAACAAAAAATTGTTTCTTTGATAAAAAAAACACATCAAATTTAAAAAATAAGACAGATTTAATTTTAGCTTCTAACGTGTTTGCTCATAATGACGATCTTGATGCATTATTTAGTTCAATGAAAAATTCAATTAAAAAATCTGGAACAATTATAATTGAGGTACAATATTTTGTTAAAACAATTCAAGATTACAGTTTTGATAATATTTATCATGAGCATACAAATTATTGGACATTTACTTCAATATATAATTTTATCAAAAAACATAATTGTAAAATATTTAATGTAGAAAAAATAGATACACATGGAGGATCAATTAGGGTTTACATAACTAAAAATTTAAAATCAAAAGTAGATAAAAATGTTAAATTTCTTTTAACAGAGGAGAAAAAATTTAAAGTAAAAAGTAAAGAAAAATATCTTAAATTTCAAATAAATTTAAATAAAATAAAAAAAAATGTTCTTAAAAATATAGCCTGGCTAAAAAAAAAATTCAAAATAATTTATGGTTATGCGGCATCAGCAAAAACTACAGTTGCTATGAATTATTTTGGTATCGATTCTAAAATAATTAAAAATGTTATTGATGATAATCTATTTAAGCAAAACAAATTTATTCCTGGAACAGGAGTAAAAATTATCTCAAAGAATAAAATTAAAAATCAAAAATGTGTAATAGTATTCGCGTGGAATATGTTTAATGAGATAAAAAATGAAAATAAAAATAAATTTAAATATTTTATAAATATTAGAGATCTTTATAGTCCAAATTTTATAAAAAAATTTAATAAAATTAATTAATAATTTTTTGTAAGGTATCAAATATTTTTTTGATTTCCTTGTTTTTAATACCTACATAAAATGGCAATGATAGAATTTTATTACTGATTTCCTCAGTAATTGGCAAAGATTTTTTCTTATATTTTAAGTATCTGAAAGCTTTTTGAAGATGAATTGGAATTTTATAGTGAATTTGTGTTGAAATTTTATTCTTTTCTAATTTTTTTTTCACATTATCCCTATCAGAGATTATTATAGGATAAAGATGGTATACATTTTTAAAATCTTTCTTATTTTCAATTCTTTTAATGTTTAGTTTATCACAATGTAGGTCATATTTTTTTGCGGTCTTAATTCTTTCTTGTGTATCCTTTTTAAGATTTTTTAATTTTTCTAATAAAAAAGCTGCTTGTATTTCATCCATTCTTGAATTGATGCCAATTATATCATGATTAGGTTTTTTAAAATTTAAAGACCCATAGTTTGCATACATTTTACATTTTAAAAATAATTTTTTGTTATTTGTAATGATAGCACCACCATCTCCAAGTGCTCCAAGATTTTTACTTGGATAAAAGCTTAAAATTGCTATATCACCAAAGGTCCCAACTAATTTATTTTTATATTTAGCCAAATGGGACTGAGCTAAATCCTCTATAATTTTAATATTTCTTTTTTTACAAATTTTTTTGATTCTATCCATTTGATTTGGAAACCCATACAAGTGAGTAATAATACACGCTTTAGTTTTTTTATTAATTTTTTTTTTAAAATTATTAATATCCATTTGAAAGTTATTTTTATTTATGTCTACAAAAACTGGTTTTGCATTGTTAATTGCAATGGCATACGCAGCACTAATCCAGGTATTTGAAGTCATAATAATTTCATCATTTTTTTTAAAATTAAAAGATTTTATTGCTACTATAAGAGCATCTGTCCCCGAATTAACATTTAAAACATAATTTCTTTTAAAAATTTTTGAGATTGCTTTTTCTAAAAGTAGATTATTTTTACCCTTAATAAATTCTGATTTTTGAATGATATTATTGGTTATTTTGAGAAACTTTTGTCTATATCTTTTATTATTTTCATATAAATTTACAAAAGGTATAGCTGATTTAGTCATTTAAAAGTGTGTCTCTGGTACTCTTAATTAATTTTCCAGGTTTTTGTAATTTGTTTTTATAGAGAATTTTGCTTATTAAAATAGCTCCATCAGAACATAGACACTCGACAGTACCATCTTTATTAATTTTTGTTACTCTTCCAGGGATAATACCTTCAAACTTTCTATTACTTTTTTTTGCATCCAATATAGTAATTTTTTTATTTTTCAAAAAGCAGTAAGCACCAAAATTTCTACTTTTTGTGGCTTGTATTAAATTAATAATATCTTTACTTTTATCAAAAAAATTTATCATTCCATCCTCAGGATTTCTGCTACAATTCCATGTTTCTTTACTATTTAAATTTTTTTTAAGTTTAAATTTATTTTCAAGATAATTTTCTAAAAGTTTATTAAATTTAAATTTTAAGTATTTATTAATTTTATTTTGCATTGTTATATAGTTATCTTTTTTTGAAATAGTAAATTTAATCTGTTTTATTATATTCCCTGCATCTAATTCTGAGTTCACTTCATGAACTGTCAAATAAATATTATTTCTTCCCATAATTAGTGCCCAGTTTATACTAGCTCTACCTTTTTGTCTTGGAAGTTTACCATGATGAATATTAACAAAACTTGATAGATTTAAAGTTTTAGCTTTTAAAATTTTGTTAAACGTAGAAATGATAACTATGTCTGGCTTTAATTTTTTAATGAATAAATGAACAATATTTGAATTATCACTATTCAAAACCTTTATTGTCTTGTGGATTTTATTTTGTTTAATATTTGTCGTATAAATAGAATTTTTCTTTGGTAAAATTATTCCAATTACATCAAATTTTTTACTATTTAAAATGTTTGAGAGAATACTTTTGCCCATAAAACCGTAAGCAAAAATAATAACTTTTTTTTTGGAAATCACTTTTAAATAATAATTTTATTAAATTTTAAAACTCTTCCGACTCCATCTGTGATAGATACTTTTGGAACATATTTTAAATTTTTTTTTGCTAAATTAATGTTTGGACATCTTCTTCTTGGTTCATCTGCTGGGTAATGATCAGGATATGAAATTAAAGAAAATTTATTTTTTTTATTTAGAATTTTATCAAAACACTTGACTAAATTTATCATATTAATTTCATTGTAAGGATTTCCAATATTATAAATTAAATTATTACTTTTTCTAAATATTACCTTAAAAAAACCTGTTATTGCATCAGTAATGTAGCAAAAAGTTCTTGTTTGTTTTCCATCCCCATGAATCAATATTTTCTTTTTTGAATTAATTTTTTTTATAATATTTGGGATTATCCTATAATCATTTTTATCCATAAGAGGACCAAATACATTAAATGGTCTAATTATTTTGATGTCACATTTAAAATATTTATTAAATATATAACATAGTGTTTCACCAACTCTTTTACCTTCATCATAACAGGATCTAGGACCAAAAGAATTTACATTTCCGTAATAATTTTCTTTTGTTGGCAAATTTTTTATATCAGGATTTCCATAAATTTCACTTGAGGAGAAAAATATAAACTTTGAATTATCTTTTCTTGCTTTGGACATAAAATTTAATACTCCATCATATGATACTGACAAAGTTTCTAGTGGATATTTTTTATAAATAAATGGACTCGCAATTCCAGCTAAAAATATAATTATATCATATTTTTTTTTCAATTTTATTTTTGAAACATTACCTTTAAAAAAATTTATTTTTTTTTTATTTTGTACTTTTAAACTTCTTTTATTTGATGATGAAATAAAGTTATCAAAACAATCAATCTGAATATTAATTTTTTTTTCTGAAATTATTTTATCAAAAACTTTAACAAAATATTTTCCTAAAAAACCATTAAAACCCAGAAGTAATATCTTCTTGTTATTTATAAGTTTTATTTCTTTTTTAAGATTGATTATAATTTCATCGATATCATTTTCTGAATAAAATTTTTTCATTGATATAAATTATATTGAATTTTTTTTTATAACTTATGTATAATTTTTTTTTTAACAAGTAAATTATTAAGAGTAGAATTTTATATTGTTAAATTATCAATATATTATAAGTTGATTATTTATTTGTGATGAGCTTAAAAAAAATTGTAATTTTTTTATGTATTTTTGGGATATTTTTTGAAATTACAAGTTTTCTATTGAGTTATTTAAAGCTATTACCGGTAAGCAGAACTCCTGAACTTTATTCCAAATCAACATATCATGATTTTAGAAATGAAAAAAATATATGGGGTGCTTGGCACAAAAAAAATAATATCACTAGACATATAAACGAATGTTTTGATGTTATATATAAAACAAATAATTATGGTGCCAAGGATTCTGAATTTTCTATAAAAAAGAATACTGGAATAATTAGAGCTCTTCTTTTGGGAGACTCCTTTGCTGAGGGCTATGGTGTAAATAATATGGATACCATTGATAAAAAACTTGAAATTATTTCTGATTTAGAAATTTATAATTTTGGATCTGCAGGAGCATTAGGTCCTTTACAATATTATTTAATTTATGAAAACTTAGCTAAACAATTTGACCATGATGGAATAATTTTAACTTTTTTACCAGCAAATGATTTTCAAGAAAATGATTATGAACATTGGAAGAAAAAAAAATGGAATTTGATTGATGACGATTTTGAAATGGAAAGATATAGACCTTATTATATTAAAAAAGAAAATAATGAATTTGATTACTTTATTCCTGAAAATGCAGAAAAAAGAGACGCATGGTTTCAAATAAATAAAAAAAGTATTTATTATTCTTTTGAAAGGTTTTTAAAAAATAATTTTTGGTCTTTTAATGTTTATTATTCTTTTATTTATTTAAAAAATTACAGTATTAAAGGAGGTAAAGAATATTCTGGATTTTTTGACTCTAAATTAGATCAACAAAAAGCTGCAATTTATTTTTTAGAAAAAATATTTAATTCAAAAGAATTGGATTTTGGTATTATCGTAATAATTCCAACAATTGAAGATTTAAAGAGAATAAATAATAAAAATAATAAATTAGATAATCAATATTGGTTTAAAAAAATAAATAATTTTGAAAAAATTTTTAATTACAGTTTCAATGTAATAAATCTATCTGATTATTTTTCGTCAATCGAAGATTATGAAAAACTTATAAACTTATGCGATGGTCATTTTAATGAAATTGGTAATGAATTTGTAGCTCGATTGATCTATGATCTTTTGAACGACGATTAATTAATTCAATTGAATATAAATTGTTATTTTATCTAGTAAATTGGTGTTTTTTTTGAGAAAAAAGATTAACTATTACTTTACAAATTAAGATTGTGTAACTATAAGACCCCTGCCTGGTGATTATTGCGTAGGTGTTACACCCGATCCCATTTCGAACTCGGAAGTTAAGCCCTATAGCGCCAATGGTACTTTGTCTTAAGACATGGAAGAGTAGGATGTTGCCAGGCTAACAATGTTTTAAACTTAGCGTTATGAAAATTAAAAGTTCACTTAAATCGATCAAAAAAAGAGACCTGAATTCAAAGTTAGTAAGAAGAAGAGGCCGTGTTTATGTTATTAATAAAACAAACCCAAAGTTTAAAGCAAGGCAAAAGTAGTTTTAATGGATAACGAAAACCATAAAAATACTTGGAATAATTTTACAAAATTTGTTCTGTGGGGAACTGTCGCTGTTATATCTGTTTTGGTTTTAATGGCCATTTTCTTGTTGTAAACATTTATAATGAAAATTGGATCCATTAAAGAGAATCAAAATACAGAGAAAAGAATAGCTATAACTCCTGAAATAGTGAAAAAATATACATCTTTAGGATTTGAGGTTTATTTAAGTGAAAATTATGGTGCTCATCTTGGAATAAAAGATGAGGAGTATTTAGAATTAGGTGTAAAAATTTCAAAAAATGAAGATGAAATTTTAAATTCTTCAGACGTAATTGTTCAGTTAGGTATATTGACAGATGACAAAAATGCTAACATAAGAGAAAATCAGACATTGATAGGTGTTTTAAATCCTTATGAAAATTCAGAGAAATTAAAAAGTTTAGTAGAAAAAAAAATTAATATTTTTTCTTTGGAACTTCTTCCAAGAATTACAAGAGCTCAGTCCATGGACATTTTATCTTCTCAAGCAAATTTAGCTGGATATAAGGCTGTGATAGAATCATTTGCAAATTTTGAAAAAGCTATTCCAATGATGATGACGGCAGCGGGCACAGTGCCAGCTGCAAAAGTTTTAGTTGTTGGAGCAGGTGTTGCTGGACTTCAAGCGATTGCAACAGCCAAGCGGATGGGTGCTATAGTTTTTGCAACTGATGTAAGAATGGCCTCAAAAGAGCAAGTTGAGAGTTTAGGTGGAAAATTTCTTACTGTAGAGGGTTCTGAAAATTTAGAAACTGAGGGTGGTTATGCTAAAGAGACATCAGATGACTTTAAAAAAAAACAAGAAGAACTATTGTCCGAAACTTTAAAAAAAATTGATATAGTAATTTGCACAGCTTTAATTCCTGGAAAAAAAGCACCAGTGATCATTAAAGAAAACATGGTAAATAATATGCATGCTGGATCTGTAATATACGATTTAGCTGCAATTCAAGGTGGGAACACAGCATTTACAAAAGCTGATGAAATTGTTGAAATAAATGGAGTTAGAATAATGGGGGAAAGTAACATTTTAAATAAGCTTCCTGTCTCGGCTTCAAGTTTATATGCAAAAAATGTTTTCAATTTTGTTGATAATTTATTCGACAAAGAGAATAAAAAAATAAATATAAATTTAGATGATGAAATTATCGAAAAAACTTTGGTAAAATAAGTATGGAAATAGACCCTTTAATATTTAGATTAAGCATATTTATCCTTTCTATCTTTGTTGGGTATTATGTAGTTTGGAGTGTCACTCCATCCCTACATACGCCATTGATGTCAGTTACAAATGCAATTTCTTCAGTAATTATCGTCGGAGCAATAATCGCAGGTTTATCTGGAGATTCTAGCAGTGTTTTTAATACCTCAAGTATTTTTGGTTTTTTAGCAATAGGTTTAGCTGCAATTAATATTTTTGGGGGATTTCTAGTAACTCAAAGAATGTTAGCCATGTATAAAAAAAAGAAAAAGGATAAGTCATGATATCACCTAATTTATCTGCAATATTTTATTTAGTATCTGGTGTATTATTTATTCTTGCTTTAAGAGGTCTGTCTTCCCCTGAAACATCGAGACAGGGTAATTTTTTTGGAATTTTAGGAATGGTTATTGCAATTACAGTAACATTTCTTTCAACAGGTAATTTTTCAACTGGATTTATTTTTGTATTATTATTCATTTTATTGGGTGGATCTATTGGAGCATTTATAGCTTATAGGATACCAATGACTGCAATGCCAGAATTAGTTGCAGGATTTCATAGTCTTGTTGGATTAGCTGCTGTCTTTGTTGCAATCTCTGCTTTTTTAAATCCAGAGGCATTTAACTTAGGATCACCTGGTAGAATAAAGTTGGGTAGTCTAATTGAAATGTCTATAGGCGCTGCGGTGGGGGCTATAACATTCTCAGGTTCGATAATAGCTTTCTTAAAATTACAAGGAATAATGTCAGGATCTCCAATTATATTTAAGGGTCAACATCCACTGAATGCAATTATTTTAGTATCGATCGTAATTTTAATTTATTTATTGTGCACGACACAATCTTCAAATTTATTCTGGATATTATTGACTGTATCATTTTTAATTGGTTTTCTTTTAATTATTCCAATTGGTGGAGCAGACATGCCAGTTGTAATCTCCATGCTTAATTCTTATTCAGGTTGGGCAGCGGCCGGAATTGGATTTACTTTAGAAAATACAGCTTTAATTATTACTGGTGCACTTGTTGGATCTTCAGGCGCAATTTTATCTTACATAATGTGTAAAGGAATGAATCGATCATTCTTTAATGTCATCTTGGGTGGTTTCGGCGCAACAGATGATATATCAAATGCATCAAAGAAGGAACAAAGACCAGTGAAAAGTGGAAACGCAGATGATGCGGCATTTTTAATGAAAAATGCTTCATCGGTAATTATAGTTCCAGGGTATGGAATGGCTGTTGCTCAAGCTCAGCACGCTCTAAGGGAAATGGTAGATACACTAAAAAAAAATGATATTAAAGTTTCATATGCAATTCATCCAGTTGCTGGAAGAATGCCTGGACATATGAATGTTTTACTTGCAGAGGCGAATGTGCCATATGATGAAGTTTTTGAATTAGAGGAAATTAATAACGATTTTGCTAATGCTGATGTAGCTTTTGTGATTGGCGCAAATGATGTAACTAATCCTGTTGCTAAAACAGATCCTCAAAGTCCAATTTATGGAATGCCAGTGCTTGATGTTGAGAAATGTAAATCAGTATTGTTTGTTAAAAGAAGTTTATCGCCTGGTTATGCTGGTATTGACAATGATCTTTTTTATAAAGAAAATACACTTATGTTGTTTGCTGATGCAAAAAAGATGACAGAAGATATTACAAAAAATTTATAAATAAAATGAATACAAAAATCTTTTGTGATATTGCAGATTATAATTTAATAAAAAAATTTAATAAAAAAAAAATAGTAAAAGGTTTTACTACCAATCCTAGCTTAATGAGAAAAGCAGGTGCGAAAGATTACAAAACATATTCGAAAAAAATCCTAAAAGTTTGTACAAAAAAACCAATTTCATTTGAGGTATTTGCTGACGACCATGACTCGATGATTAAGCAAGGATTGAAAATAAATTCTTGGGGAAAAAATGTTTATGTAAAAGTACCAATAGTAAATTCTAAAAAACAATTTACAGGAAAAGTTATAAAATCTTTAAATAATCAAAAAATTAAATTAAATATTACAGCAGTTTACTCGGCCAAACAGACTGAAAAAATTTTAAAAATAATAAATAAAAAAACAAGAGTAATAATATCAATATTTGCTGGTAGAGCTGGAGATACTGGAAGAGACCCAATTCCTGAATTTTTAAAAAGTATTAAAATGGCAAAAAAATATAAAAATGTTGAAATTTTATGGGCAAGCGTAAGAGAGCCCTATAATTACATTCAAGCAAAACAATTATGCTGTCATATAATCACTATACCACCAGGTATAATTGAAAAAATAGAGAAATTTGGAAAATCATTTAATCAATTAACAATTGAGACAGTCAGATCTTTTTTAGATGATAGTAAAAAATCTAAATTTCAAATTTAAATAATTTGGTTGCGGGGGACGGATTTGAACCGCCGACCTTCAGGTTATGAGCCTGACG